>Ga0302188_10000266_pt1 | contig 44828 bp, 45 predicted proteins | sample II_Bog_E2_1_FD_198783 | JGI IMG/M metagenome (GOLD analysis project Ga0302188, IMG submission 198783) | Peat permafrost microbial communities from Stordalen Mire near Abisko, Sweden - II_Bog_E2_1 | ecosystem: Environmental > Terrestrial > Soil > Wetlands > Peat | place: Sweden: Abisko... | reverse complement strand
TACTTTAGAAAGTGTAGTGAGGTGTGTTTTGCCTGTTGAGAGGGTGAAACATAATTTATTACCTTTTTTCTGATGAAATAGCCAGGATTGTGTGCAGGCCATCTGTCACATAGGCCAAGTGCTTGTCCAATCTTTCAACCACGATAAGATTCATAATCATATTCCCCTTTAAAGCAGCAAATTATTCTCCAGTGGGAGCCCTGATGAAAGCCTGGTTTAGCAGGGTCAAAATTGAAATAGGTTTTTCCTGTTATACCTGCATTGCCTATAGTCTTCAAATAATGTATTAGTATAAATTTGCCGGGTTAATATCACAGTTATTTATTCCAGTAAAGGCAAATAAATATGCATTTTACGACATCATAAAAATATTTAATTTTCTCTTCATCCAGAACATTTATTGGATTAAGATAAATTTAAAATTTTATACCTATAAATTTTTTGAGTCAAATGTTAATACATAAAAATCCTTCTCTTGGCATCATAAACTACATAATAAATCTATTTTTACCATTTTATCAATGATTAATATAACTGGATTGATTATATATTCAATCAGATATGTATTCGCTGACCGAGACAGGCATACACTGGATACACCAACCCGAACAAAATTAGCCCTTGGTTAAAATGCAATGCCGTTGTAACCGATCAATCCTACAATAATAAATATATACATGCTTGGCTTGCTCTTCTTACTGTTGTCACTATTGTACAGTACCATAATTTTCTTCCTATCAGTGTCGCGCTTGTAAGCGACTGTCTGAGAACACCCTAAAAACTAGTAAATGTACGTTTTGCTTCTCGTGTCCGCATTGTCAAAATGTTTTAACTCTCTCTAAAGATCCTAAATCCAAATGTTGGATATATGTCTGTCAATTTTGTTACTGGAATAGCAAAGAAATCAATATGAAAGAATAGCGGGCTTAGATCTTACAGGATAATCTATTTAAATTATCAAATTTAAGGTAAGCAGAAAACAGGATATATAATACAGCACATACTTTTTTCAAAGAAACGAATGTCGCTATTTAAATGGAAAATCAATCAGCAAAGTATACCCATAACCCCAGTAACAGAAGGTCTTCTATTCGTACTTCTATGGAAGAATCCACTCTTAAGGACAAAAAGAAATTACAGAGAATCAACTCTGGCATTGAAATTATTGTCAAGCATACCTCCCTTGAAGAAGATTCTGAGGAATATACTAGCAATGAGCAAAAATATCCACAAGCGTTGCCACTACTCACTAAGAAAATAAGACGTTGCCCAGAATGCGCAAAACCTTTAACAAATATATACAGACCAGTAATGTCCAACGAGCCTAATATTTAGCTTATGCATAAATAATTGAAGGTAATTCAATGTCAACGGATACCACCAGTAAATGACAAAGTCATCATCAAGTTTTTAAAAAATTGCCAAATAAAGGAAAAACACTACAAAGTCAATGATCAAGAAGAAATTGAGGTTAATAAGCCTTATCTAATCACAGCCACTATTGAAAATAAGCGAAAAAATGCTGATGTAGCGTATACAATTAAGATTGAACCCTACGATCGCAAGAAATGATAGTTAAAAAATAAAATTATACTGTATGCATTAGAGTTAATACTATTAATATAAGCATAAAACTAATAATCTTTCATGAATTAAAAAAAACTGAAAAAATATATTACCTATAAAAACCTGTTTCCTTAACAGTAAATTTTTTACTATTTTATGATAAAATGATAGTTCTCTAGAATTTATAATAAAAATGGGGTGCATTCAAGCCAAAGACAATACAAGTAATAGCTTAAAATCATAGCCAAGACCAATATGTCAAAAAGAGCTCACCGTCATCCCTGAGGAGAGCAGTTATTTTACTTCTTGCAAATCAGATGGGGTAGTTGGCCTTGGTGCCTTATCCAAAAAGTACTCTTGCTTATAGAAAAAGTAATATAATCCTTGCGTATAAAACTAATAAGAATCCGCAATTAGTCCATCACCTCAGTTACATCCCACCGCTCAAAATATTTCCTCATATAAAATTTAATAAAAAAACCTTTGATTATGAATAAGTTTCTTATCCTCTAAATCTGATCACTCTGACTATTTTGCATATTTCTTGTTTATCTATTATTTCATACTGGCTTTTGACGGTACCAAAAAATTATACTTAGATTGGCTAGATAATTTTTTGGGTATTGTTTTTATTTATTAAGTTTTTTTAAGTGAAGGCAACAGATAAAGATTATCATAGCCGGTAATTCTGAATGTCATGAACAAAAGAGTTTATCAATCTAACAAACATTAATTTGTTTAAAGCTTTAAAAATAAAAAATATTTAGTAATTAATAATTGATAAACAATGCAAGTAGAAGTAACCTATTTTGGTCATTATTTATCGAGTCCAACTAAGGTATTGGCTGATTTTTATATAAAATAATCTAGGTTGAACACTCTATTCTTTAAGATGAATGAAGCTGAATTTCTTTTTTTAAAGCATTTCCAACAAAATAATTTTCTTGAAGGTATAGATTCTAATATTTTTTAGTAAATCTTTAATTAGATAACAAAAAGCCATTTTTAAAATCTTAACTTGATCGATTTATTTTGTTTTCATATATTGATGGAATCAAATAGTTCACATGATTTGTGTCAAATATAATCAAAAAATTAGACTCAGATTATTCCTGTGTGCTCTACAAGTGTATTTCAAAATTAGCAAATGATCAATTATTAAAATCAAGTGAAATCGGGGAAATGCCTAAGTTCATGCATTGACGTATTGGGTATTTTGATTTTACTTAATTTGGACGCCGAGAAGGGCTCAGAGAGAAACTAAGGCTAAGCTAATTACGGGGAAGAGGACCATCACTACTCTCCATGATTGTGTGCCAATTCGGATCAGCTCGATCATAACGAGTTGCAATGCTATCGCGAAAATGAGAAAAATCTACATATGCCCGTGGCTCATTCATACTCTTTTTAACGAGGGATTAGTTGGCTTTTTGGATTTAATAAAATTATGGTGAAAGATCCTTTTCGTCGATTTCTCTTAAGTACTGATGGCCAATTGAACTCTCAAATTTCATCCCTTTTATTTTTTCAATTTTAGGCAATTCCTTACTCTCCAAAGAATTTTCCTTCTTTAAACGGGCTTTCATAATTGAAGGTTCTGTAGACTTCATATCACTCATCTAAAGTTTTTGAGAACCATTTAAAAGAAGATCAGACATTTCAAGATCTTGATGATGACTGTTTTTATGACTATCAGAGTTTAGGCTTGATTGTTTATTTTCTCTCGCTAATTGACTTAAATCTGAAGAACAAGTGCAAGATTAATGACGTAGCATATTGTTGGCTTCTGCACATCTATGATCACAGTTTTAATTAAGGGTCACAGAAAAATCTTAGTTTTTAACTTCTCCGATATAGCGCTGGAATGATGCTTTTGGAAAAAATGGTCGAGGAGGGGAATGAGAGGTTATCTCATCTTGTGGGCGATAATTAGTGTTGACAGTAATATCTTTGGCATATCTTAGCTGATAGGAGTCGCGCTTCTCTCTTAGGTTAGTATCCAAAGTATAATGAACTTTGCGCTATCTTCGAGGAGATTTAATTGGAGCTAATTGATAGTAGGTGAAGCGTTATTTTGTGTTGAAAGGGTTAACAACTCGAGTATTACTATATACTTTTCCTGCTTAAGACAACATTTTATTGTGATTACAATTTTACTGCTAAGTAATCTCAATTATTATCTTACTCATTCATGATTAATTTAACAGTACAATTTTACTTTCTAAATTCAAGGTCAACAAGATCTCTTAATTCTATTTGATCATGAATCATGAATCACTTTCTTCTTTACCTTAGAACTCAACTTCCTAGATTTTTTATCCGTCATCCTCAGCCCCATTTATTCCTTTCTCTTACTGGGCTTGATTTAAATGTTTCTTAATTTTATGGTCTGTTTCAGGACCGCTTTGTCTTGCTAGTTTTGCTTTTACGAATACTTTTTCAATGATCAGAGGTTCAATTTTTGAATAATTCACAAAATGTTATTTTGTTTAGTGATTCATGCCTAATGCACTTTATGAAGAAGTTATCACCATAAATACCCACCCCTTCCTAAAACGAGAAGTCACCTAATTTATCTTAATTTTTTTGCAGAAACATCTCCCTAAATGCATATTCTGAACTTCACCTCCTTCTATCAGCTTGTCTCGGTTATCAGTCCAATACAATAATCTCGGAGGATTTTAAGCACTATAGAGAGTGAAACTCAAAGGAATTTTGTTGCTGTTGATAACCTTATTTCCTTAAAGATCAAAAAGTTAAATCATAAGACTATATTTATACAAAATTACTTGAAGTTGATCGATTGAGAAAATACCATCGGGCCGGTTCTATGAATACGCATTTTGTATTAATAATTGTTTTGGGCACCAAAAAGTATTCTTTGAATCGTAAAGACTGATATATCATTTCTACTACTCAAGATTTCACTCCTCATAATCTCCTTTTCTTTGTTTTCTTCAGTCATTCTCAATGAATTTTTTTTATTCATTCTGAATTAAAACAAATGGACCTTATATTTGTGGCTTTCTTTGAAAATTAGAGGGTTTTAAAGGTATTATTCTTCACTTTGTTTATCAAATCTTCCAAAATTCTGGACTGTTGCTCGATGATTTGAAACAGAGTCATCATTGTTACTCCAGAGTAATCACTACTGATCTGAGGAGTTTGCCCAAAAAGGGTCTCATTAAAGTTGACAGATCCTGCTGATCGAGTATCAATGTGTCTGGAGTTTCTGGCTTAATCACCACCATCAGGACTATATGGATTGAAACCTTTTCTCATATAATCAAAATTGAAAGAGCATGAACAATCACATAAAATTGTGAATAAATAAAAAATAACATAAAATATATCAGCTGATAATTTTATTTGCAAATTTTATTAATTTTATTTCTGGATGTTTTCGCATAATCTTAATAAGCTTTTTACAAGATTTTAGATTAACAGAATTTGCTTTTTGAATAAATTTCTTTCTTTTTAATTTGTCATTAAAAAAATTACTGCTATTTTATAAATGGGACTTTAAGGCCAAATTTTGTTCACAAGTACATTAAAGGTTATATATATAAGCTTTTTATATTTTTTCATAGGGTAATGCAGTTGAATTTTGCTCATTTAAAGAGGACGGCTTCACAAAGAAGGGTATTTTAAGTCTATTTGTTTTTAATTTGAGACTATATTTTTCTGATTGTATAAATGTAAACTATGGCTCTAATGAAAATCTTGGCATAAGATACCAAAAAGCAAATAAAAATATCAATATAAGTACGACATTTCCTGATGTTAATGAATTCCTAAATAGCATAACTGATACTTTTTTATTTTATATGTTTTTTTCTGTTCATTTTTGGATGGTTATGAAACTTTAGAAGAATAGGTAAATTAATGGGATTTATTTTTAAATATTTAATGCTTTTTGCAATAATTTTTAAAATATTGATTTGCCTCTTCAAATTGCTTAGATTTCTTTTGATAGAACTGATATTTCTCATTTTACTTTTCTTATTTATACAATTTTTATTCAGATCTACGTCTTTCCCTATCTCTACTCGACTTAGCTATATCAGGTTTATTAGGTTTATGTTTTTGTAAATTTTCATTCTGTTTATTGATGATTTCATCATATTATTTCTTTTTATTTGGACTGGAAAGAACTTCATAAGCAAGAGTAATTGTATGAAAAATTTCCTTAGCTTCTGAATAATATTGTATTAACATGGAATTTCCAATTTATCAGGGTGATACATTCTTGCCTTTTCTCTATAGGCCTTCCTTATTTAAGCAGAATTGGCAGTCTTATTAATATTCAATATAAAATAGGGGTCTGTACTACTCATAATATGCTTAATATCCTTTCTTTAACTTGAATTACTCATAAATGAATTAAATATATTAAAAGCTTAATAGTATTGTATATTTTGAAGAGTGATTTACAAAATATTAGATCAAGGTTTTTTTTCCATTGTGTTTACTGATGTCTGCTCAGATGAACGTTAAATATTTTAATTTTTGTTTTATGATTTGCAATTATTTTGAATAGATTTTTAATATTTTTATCTTTATGGATCTTCCCCATTGTTGTTTGAGATGCTAACCTCTTTATTTGTTCTATTTTATTTATTTGATTCAAGAGCTACGCTATTTCTTTGCTTTCGAATGTAACAAATAAAGAATGCAACTAAATAATATCAAAAATACTTGCAGCTACTACAATAAAAGCGACAAAAGCGATGATAATGATGATCAAAATTGTTTTAAGATTATTCTAATTTCGGGCTATGTCTTTTTTTTATTTTTCTTATGGTATATAAGAAAAATCATGTTTGATTACAGTGAATGAATTTGATTCAGAGGAAAGACGATTCTCTATTATTTTAATTACATTTTTTGCATTTTAACTTTCCATCAAATTTATTGCAAGATTGAAAGTAATAGAACCTGCCTTAGCCTCTTTAATTAATATTTTTTGAGGTTGATCTGCATAGCCGATAAGTTAAAATAATGAAGTAACAAAAAATGGCCATCTTTATAAAAGAGTTATGCTTTTCTAAACTATAGTCTTTGATTACCAATTGGTGTCTGTAGGCTTCAAAGTTATTGAGAGGTTTAAATATGAAGCCGAAGTGCATTGTGCTCCGATTTTTATTGAATTATTTATGCAAGTTACACATTCAGAACTACTCAAGCATGTTAAGCAATTGCTTGGGCATTTTAAAATTTCCAGACTATGTAAATAAAAACCAGGCAAAGCCTTTTGGCATTAGTATTGTGAACTGCAAATTTGACAGCCAGTTCTGCATTGGAGACAAGTTATATTCTTAGCTAAGAAATAACCTGATAAGCATGTCTTGCAAATATATTCATTACTAGGATCACAAGTTAAGCATTTATAAATATTAGGGCATGACAAACATTTTCCTGCTTTGAGAAAATATTTTTATGGACATATTATGCATGTACTATTGTTAATGCAGCTTAAATTGACGGAACATAATTTATTCTAAGCAATGTAACCATTTTCACATTTCATACAAAATTAATTTCCCTTTCTACTTTCATAAGTCACGCATTTATCGATAGTCTTGATTTTGCAAAGTCCCAGTGATAGATAGTATCCAAATTAGCACTAGGTGCAGTTGAGATTATTGATACAGTATAAACAGTTAATTGGGCATTGCTCGCATTTTTAATTGACCAGATAGCTGCTGATTGGGCAACTAGTACATTTTGTTACATTAGATTAGTCGCAAATTGAGCAGCCACTGAGACAAGGAGTGCAAATCAATGCTTATAAATTGAAAGCAAAGCCAACATCACATCCATCTAAATTACAAGAATTTTCTCCGCTATTGGAGCAATTTAAACAATTATCCCTGCACTTTATGCATTGACCTTTGATAGGAGAATAGCCTTTTTAACATTCACTGCACTCTATTATGTCTTCGCTCATAAAACATTTTTTGCAATTTGGAATTTTCTTTGAGCATAAAAGGCAATAGATGTTTTAGTCTAAGTTAACAGCAAGATAATTCTGGAGGCATTGCTTACAAGTGAATAAATTATTTTTAGAATTAGAGCTGCATCTACTGCAACCATTATTCTATTTTTAACATTGCCCGCATTTCATATTTTTAGAGTCCCAAAACCAGCCGTCTCCACACTTGATCACACATTTTCCTCTATCTGAGGAATACCCTCCTTAGCAAGTATCACAGGTAGTAAAATTGGAACAGTATTAGCAGTGAGAAATGTTGCATTGAGGTTCGCAAATACTACTTTATCTTAACGTATAACTTTATTAACAGCCTTGACATAAATCCTCTGCTAAGCATCGCTTACAGTTTTTAATTTAGCAGAGTGGTAAACACAAGTTATTGATATAATTAAAAGTAAATCCACTTTCACATTGATAACATCTGCTTACGTTAGAGCATATGAGACAGTTCATAATAGTGCAGTTGATACGGCCGCAAACTCCGCTGTTGAGGAAAGTGAATTGATAGCCTGGTTTGCATGATTTGCAGATAAGTTTCGATGTTGTGCTGTTAATTTGCATCATACTGCAAATATTGCATCCGTCTAATATACAATCGCATGATTTACCATTGCTTCTGATCTGATAGCCTTACTAGCAATTTTTGCAAACTGAGTTACTTCGGCATGAAAGACAATAGGATACTGAGCAATTAATTATGCATTGCGCAGTAGTCACGAAGTATGTAAAATCAGGCTGACATAATTCACAAAATTAGGTACTATTGAAGGAACATCTTTTACAGTTTAAAGCATTGCAAACACGCTGACAAAGATCTTTGGTTGATGAAAGTTGATATGTATTAAAGCATTTCGAGCATTTAGCTGAATCACTGGAACAATTTTAGCATTTGCCAACTTTGCAAATACTACATGTTTTATTTGAGTTGTCCCAATAACGGCCCACACAGCTTTGGCAATTATATATACTTTTATTGCAAACTTCACAACTTTGATTGGATGCTTTCCAAGTATAACCTGCACAGTTAAAGCAGTTCTCTTAGTTATTAGCCAATTCACATGAAATACACAACTCTTTTTTTCTTTCAACGAAGTAGTTCTGAGCAACGCATTGGCTTCCACAGATAGACATTGAAACTATAGTTTGACATTTTTTGCATTGTTATTTTTAGAAGGCATATTTTGGGCATAAAGCGCACTCTTCTATAGTTTAGGCCTTGCTACAGGGTATGCATTAATAATTTTTAAAGTAATATCCATCACATAAAGCACAGTTTTATTTTTTTGTTAGGGCATCACATGATGTACACTTCTTATTTACGAAAACAAAGTTATTACAAAGCAGACACTGGCTAGTATTAGCTTCTCCACAACTATTACATGATTGATTGTTTGAATCGAAGAAAAACTGTATGCATTTTGAACAGTTGTAAGTGTGTTTAAAGTTGCTGCACTGATAGCATTCACTGGTGATTGGATTCAAGTATTGGGCTGATTTCACACAGTATTCACAACCATTACTAGAGTATTTCATAAAATTATTAGAAAGGCAGATAGTCTTGTTTTTGATTAACGAAGCTGGAACACACGTACTATTCTCAAAACCATAGCCGGGACAAATTGCCTGGTTACATTCCTATTTCGATGCCTTTAAACATAACTTGCATGTGCTTGAGTTTGAGAAGAAGTAATCAGCATTTAGGTTACATTTTGCACACTCAAATTCAGAATTAGCCATATTGCAGGGTAAGCAAGACATATTAGAAAATAAATAAAAAGGGCAGTTATTGCATTCTTGCTCGGTGGTAGTTGCGATGCAGGAATGGCATGTGTTATTTTTGATAAAAAAGTCTAAGAGATTACACTTTAGGCATTGATTACTAGTGGACCAATAATATGAATCTTTACCACATCTATTGCACTATCGCAAAGAACTCGCTTGGGAGCAGCTTTTGCATGTACTATTAAAAAAATATCCTGGACATAACTCTGAGCAGTAAAGTTTTGGAGCCTATGGACATTTTTGGCACTTATCAAGCTAGAAGTGATAAAATCGATTGGGACAGCTGAAACAATCTAGTAGAGAAGTAGCTGAATCACAATTTAAGCATTTTAGATCTTTATGGCTAAAGAAATGGTCCAAACAGTTTTAACATATTTACCTATTTTTTGTTTGGCTACAGGATTCACAAACTCCAAAATTCGATATGTAGTATCCATTCCTTTAGCAGGGAGTACATAATTGACTATCTTGCTTATATTTATGCAATTTGCATTTCTAGCAGGTGCTGGATGTGCTCACCAATTTGCAGGGCACACAATAGCCGTTCTCAAAAACATGATACTTGCAATTTGCTGTACAGTCCGATTCGTTGGCTTCACTGCAATGCTTACAAGTTGAAATAGAGAAGTAAAAGCCAAGACAAGACGAACAACTGAAGTTATTGGAAGCTGAATTACAGGGCAAACAGGTTTAATTTTAATAATAATACTACTCACACTTTAAACAGAGTTATTTGTTAGATATTCCAAAGCAAGAGAGACATGAGTACTCCAATAAATCAACAGTAAAGTGCTTTAAGCATTGCTGGCATGTATTATTTTTAAACTCAAAGGGAGCTGAGCATGACCGGCATGTTAATAAGTCGTTTGCTTTGGAGCAATGCTTGCAGGTGCCATTGCTCAAGAAATAATCAGGGCATTGAAGGGCGCAAGCATAAGATTAAGCTAACTAGCACGGAGAACATTTACCTTTTGCAAAATAATATCCTGCGCATTGTAAGCATTGACCAGGATTTGTGATATCGGCACATGCATTGCATTTACCCTCTCTAAAAAGATAACCTTTGCAAAGTTAGCATGTGTATTCTTTGGTTGACAAACTGCATGGGAAGCATTGATCATCATAGAAGTAAAAATCTTTGCATGTGCATGCAGATTTATTGCTGGATAAGAGACAAATGTTTTGAGTAAAGACCGCAATGGAGCATAGAAGCACTCCTATTAAAAGAAAGAGTCTCCTTGATGGTAGTACCATATCGAATCAAATTTAAATTCAAATTCAAATTGATTTGATGTAATAAATGGGTATAGTATTGGCGGATACAACTATACTTAAATTGATCAAGTGTCAGTATTTGTGGATTAAAAAATATAAAATGTCTTTATTCTTTTTCAATAATTATTATAGCACCTATATTTTGACTATGCAGATGAAATTTGATGTAAATTTTTGTAAAATATAAAGAACTGAATATTTCAAAGTTAGTAAAAAATTAGTAAATATTAAAAATTATCCTCCTAATATATTTTTAATATCACAACAACAGTACCTTAAGCTAGTTTGATATAGTTTGATATATTTTATGCAGCTAATATGTGGTTGGAAGAAGTATTAGTATCAAAATTGTATAGTTCGCAGCTGTAGGTGCTAACTGCGCAGCACAAGGTCTTACCAGTTAATAGTTTCTGCTCTTAGAGCCATCTGTTGATTAGAGAAGCACATCATTAGCTCTTCCTCCTGTTTGGACATTAATTATTTTTTGAGATAGATCAATAGAGTAAGGATAATCTCGTTTAGACCAGCAAACTCTCGTCTCAAGAATGCATCAATTATTAGGTGTGCATAATTGATTGGGACGAAACTGACCATTAAAGAAAAATACCAACTAGACACAAACAATTACAACTCTAAGCCATGCTAAACCTTAATAAGCAAAAATTTACCAAATGAGAATAAAGGTCGAAGGCCACCCGCCTCAATTCGAGTGTTAATCTTCTAGCTATATGCTGTCCATAGGAAAGGTCGTTCAAGTAAATATTTCTCAAACCACGTCCTTTCATAATCAAGTCCATTATAGCTAGACTTTATTGGCTATTAGAAGAATGATAAACAATACAGGCAGCCACCAAATTCATACCTTGAACATAACCCACTTACCAGTCCAGTCTGCAGTAAGTTATTAAGATTTAGCGAAGAGATGAGAGGTATTGAGGATTCTGAAAAGTTGGATGATTTGGCTGAGTCCGAGGAATATCTTTTTAAATCTGAGTTAAATTTTTTTGCCAATCAGTTTGATTTATTGGAGGGCTAATTGCTGCTGATAAATTTTCTCTAGTGAGTTTTAGCCACTTGCTTATCCAGTGACACTTTGGTTAGCATTGACATCCATCTTTATCTCCTCCCTTTAAGGTATTACATAACATTTTTATGAAGCCGGGTTGGCCACGTGATCTTTCTTGGAGAAGAAATCGATTTCTCTCATCCATTTATATTTTTGCCTATTCTTCGATTGGACGCAGCGGTTATTTCAAGTCCGAATATTTCAAGCACACATATAATTCTGATTTAGCAGTACTGCTCATAACTTTACGATTTTTTCGCAGTGAAACCTTGTCTTTATCTTTATTTTCTCTGTAGTTTTCCTGGGATGCGGGATGAATAGAAGCCGCACTGAAGGGAAATGAAGTGGTTTCAGAGTTATTTTTATCTGTGCGAGTGTCTTTCATATTGCTTGTAGTCTGATTTGATTTAGTATTAGAATTAAAATTGTCTCCTGTTGAATCATGCATATTGTCGAGGAAAGAAATATCTTTTTTGTAATTATTCCTGAGGTTATTGAGTTGGGGAAGAAAAGGATTCATAAAAGAGTTGCCACTTCCCTCCACTGGCTTAGTTGATATACTCATAGAAGTAGCTTTGTTCACTTCGATCGTATGTTGAACGTTTTAAAAACAATTTAAGTGACTAGTGTCTTCTGTCCATGTTCGATTGATTTCATCCGTTGATTATTTATCTCTTTGAGAGGGAGGGCATGATTATAATAAAGTTCGACTCACAGGTTTTGAGCATTACGCCATGGCACTTTTATCAGGGTAAGGCTTATTACCTTTTTGGTGTTTATGTTTTAGAGAGTATTTTTGTTGCTGGTAGTGAGTAATAAAATATTTATTAGAAGGAGCAGGTTTAAGAGCTGTTTGCTGATTCATGAAATAGGTTTTAGAAGTTAGGTTATATGATATTATATCTCAGTATCAGGCAACAGAAAATCTCAATATTATGAGGTCACCAAAATAAAAATTATTGATTGACAGCATTTGCAAGGATAGATACAAATTATCTTTATTTTATTAGTATTCCTTTCGAGAAACATTTAATTACTGACATTATATATGCTTAAGCTTTCTATTATAGTTTATCAAATTCTTCAATAGTTGATCAATCAAAATTTATGGTATTAGGAGAGCTGATTTGCGATCGTAACGCTTAATGTACCTGATATGTAGAATATATTAGGGCCAATAAACTCTGAGATCTATTCTTCAAGAAAGGGAATATTTATTTTTAATAATGAATCTGATCATGCTGCTCTGTTATGGCATGACTATTGAATATTAATAACAAGAGATTAAATTGCAAAACTATTTATAAAAAATCAGAACTATCCTACATCCTCCAAATGCAGATATTTGTGTATTATTTTGTTTAAATTTGATATTTGTCAGTCGTATTCACAATATTATAAATATTTTATTCAATTTCTCTCGATTTATTTGGTCTTATTGTCAATTACATTATAATAATGATTACTAAAGTATTTAAAAGAAAATATGTTTTCCCTCTATTATCATTCATTTTGAAGGTCAAAATGTATTTTTGCTATAATTTTATCATTGACACTTTTTAAATTTAGATAAAATTGATTTAATAAATTTGAATGAAATATTCAACGTCCAATGAGAAGATGGCCATGATTCACCGGGCGCTTGATCAGGAATTGCAAATGGTTGGGGGTGAATAAAGAAGTAAGTTCAATAGAGATGATCTCAGATTTAATTCAGGTGATGAAATTAAAAAATCAATGTTGACTAATATCACCAATCGTCCTCCCGCCTATGAAAATATAATAAAATAAACAGAAATTGTGAGCAAGCGTAACGAAATCTCTTAATTATAAAGAAAATTGATGGCTTTATAAAAAAAGATGGAAACAATATCAGTTTCTTCTGACGAGTCATCCAATAAAAATAAAAATTAAAGCAGATTACGATGCCAACCTGTATTAGAGTAAATAAAGAAAGAATTCAGTATTTCTAAAAATTAAAAATAATCAACCTTGCCAGAGCAGAAAATCAGGAAAGGAAGTATGGAAATTTTCAATCACTCTCTTTCGAGAGAGGAAAAAAAAGAATAAGAAGAAGAGTCTGAAGATAGTTAAGACTATTTCTAGATACAGAAAGCAATCCAAAAAAAAAAAGAAGCTATGAAAGCATCAAATAGCATCAATACCTAAAAGATAAAACAAGACAGGGCCCAATCCGTAAAATCTAAACGATCTTAGGACAAAAATTAACCAAAAGCCAAAATTGAAGCTGAAAATAATCTAAGATCAAAATATCCGCCTGCAATGTCAATCAAAAGCCCTTAATAAGAAAAAGTTAAATCAAAGAGGAATTAATCTCAATCTATAAAATCCACTCACAAGGACTAAATAAAGCTATCTCGAGCAAGTTCAAAAAAAAGTGTAAAATCTTCTAATTCTATGGCAAAGAAAGACGTTTTAAAATCTCGGCATTCGTCTTCAAAGCGTTAGAACTTGCTTAGTAATGAATCTGAGTCAAACTATATAATGCAAAGTAAGGATATTGGAAAGAGCATAAGATAAAACAATCTTTAAAAATAATTACTGCATTACAAACGATTAACAAAAAAATACAGATAATAATTGCAACAGTATCATGTGATGGAAGTTGAGTTTAAAGAATTAAAGAAAAATTTTAATAAAAGCTAACTTATTCGGGGACAACAAAAAAAGATAATCGAAGCTCTCAAAGCCAAAGTTGGTCGTTGATTTGATTAATTTATACTGATTTAATAAAAAAAATTATATATTTTTTTCTATGTTATATAATTTGGCTAAATTCCTATAAATTTCTTAGACCTTTTATATTCTTTTCAGTAAAACCATGCTTTTGAAAACTGTCAAATCATAGTCCAAATTGACAATTATTCGAGAAGTCGACTAGTTTACTCGTGCCCCTTAGTCCAAATTACGGTTTAGGAGTCCTGTTCACTGCAGTTAAATCAGCAAAACAGCAGCTAGCACTAACATATATGGATAGGAGTTTTTGAACAGCGATACCAAGGACATTCTGCGGCAATACAAAGAAAACCCTTTTTTTAGAGCCAAGATGAGTTATACCTTATCAACCTATTCAAAAGATAAAAAGTTGAATAAGTCAACTTTATGTGATGAAAGAAACGGTAATTAAGTAGCAACCCACCGCAATGCTAAGAAATACACTAAGGAATCTATTGGTTCTAAATTAGCTGAAATAATGGCCTGCCTGGAGATTAAAGATGGGAATAGGCCATGATTTCTATTTTGTGTATTTTTGTTTTAAAAGATATTATTTGCAGCGTTATTTTTAACTAAAAAGAAAAAACATAGCGATTTGAAGATATTAAATAAAGTTTTAAGGCTCAATGCCAAAGCATATATTAAATATTGTTTTAGCGCTGAGTATTTTTAATTACCAGTATTATACTGATATATAAAATGGCTACTATACTAACTATAATTAAAATTGGCTCGCTTCAAAGTCAATATGGACAACATTCTTTTTGAGGATGGGGAAGGGGTAAAAACGAGATCCCAAACGCGTTATGATTCATAGGAAAAGCTCGAAATATCTCTGGAAACATCAAGGGGCTTACGAAAGAGATGTAAAGTGTATATGGATTCTGAAATTGGAATTTAAGCAAAATTTCGAGAGCTCACCAAAAAGATAGTAATGTCTTCACTATTTAGATTGCTGATAACGATGAGGAAAGCAGTGATGAAGTAATTCAGGAGAATATCAGATTTCGAAGAAGAATTCTCTAATCTTATTGTCGCAAAAAATATAAAAAGATTGGTTCCCCTGCCCATAAACACAACTATAATCTTCGTCCTCGATAAGTTCATCCCAAGAATAGTATCTGTTCCAAAGATAAAACAAATAAGGCATGATATCTAGAGAGCTAAGAGTTTTATTAATGATTATTTGGCAATATTAACAAAAAATATCACGAGTGTTGTCTGTTAAGTTCTCTGATTTCTTGATTTATGTGTTCTAGCTTTAAATATTGACTATTTAGGCGGCTATTATAAACGACCGAAGGGGGATGAAAATGAGAAACTAATTGTTAATTGTTGGGTGAATAAGTAATTCCTTTCCTATTATCGTAAATCATCGCCTGCTATCCATTATTTATCGATTAATTGTTTTTATTAGAGTTTTCAGTAGTATCCTGTTGTATTTTGATATTTTCATTAAGTAGCATTGTATTTTTTGTGAGCTGAATTGAAATATCTGACATAATCTTCTTCAACTCCTCGACTTTCTGTTTTTCCCTGCGCTCCTGCTATTTGCTCTCTTCTTCATTTAATTATTCATTCTTTTATAATATATAACGTTTCAATTGTCTTTTTAATTTACTATACTTATCTCTATAAATTTTAAGCTTAAATTCATTGAAAGTTGTCTTTTCTCTACTGGCTTATAATCGACTCATGCCTTCGATTCGATCATCGATTCTGGCCATGATTCCAACGTCAAATTTACTAATTCTAGAATCTTCAGGATTTTATTTAACATCATTAGAAATATTTTACTAAGTAAATTGTAAGGGCGGCTCTGTATGAATCCGCTTAATAGCTGGTAGTATCGGCTATTAATTGATACGATTGTAATCACTATTATATTTGGAACCATATCGTTTTTTCCTCTTATACTACTCAGACTCTTTTCGAAATCGCTCCAACACTTCTGCATGATAGTTGTAGTCTTGTGAATATAAGTTAGTCACATAAGATTTCATACGGTAGCCCTACCATCCAAGCGAGTTTTTACTCAGAGGACCAGCACGCGCTTTTAGATTGATGTCGTTAGACTAAAGAGGATATTGATAAGTAGGATGAGATTGATTATATTGCCAACTTTAATCAATCGGATGAGATTGCTTTATAGGAGAATAGAGAGGCGATTTTTTCGTGGAAACTTGACTGTAAAATCGATGCTGGTAAGCTTGATTTCCAAAACTCATATTAAAATTATGGCATGGATAATTTTTATTATTTTCAATGACATAAACATTAAAAAAAGATTATCTTGGTTCATTCCTTTATTGGAAGTATAAATTAGATAGTGGTTCATTGTCTTTATATGAGAAAAAATAAATTAAAAGAAAATTGTTTTCTTGTTAATATTTTTATATGATGGTATAAGTGGCTGGGGAATTTATTTAAAATATATAAAGATATGAGTTTTCCCGCGTAAAATCAGATCATTGAGTAGCAACCTGCACAATCTCATACCAATGTAGTCAAATCCAAATATTAAAATATCAAATCAAGGGGGCCAATTAGAATTACACTAACTCGCTCTTACCGACCTATTCAGCAATAGAAGTACAACCTTATGAGACAAGAACTCCTTTAAGTGATCTAAAAATCAAAAGAGGGAGAAAACATTGAAGTTGATAAATACCTCCCCCTGATTTTGGGAAGTCTAGAAGGTACATGTGGACAGATTGATCCGATGCTGATCCTCTCTGAATTATTTGGCAGCAATATTGAAAATCTAAAGATATAAGATTTGATAAAAGATAAGTTGAAAGTAAACAACTACAGTTTGGATAAGAAAAAGGAAATGAGTGTTCGATAAATTAGTGACAACAAAATATTGACTTCAGTGGGAGAGTTATATGATGTTAAAGAAATAAAAAATCATAGAAAGGTATGTTCATCAATTAAAAACTTTAGCAGATCTTTGAAAAAGTTTAAAGAAAGTGTATAAAAATCGGAAGATGAGATCATTACTGAAAAATCCGAAGTTTATGCTAATTATATTCAATTTGTACAGGAGGAAATGGCATTTAATAAGCTTAAAATCACCACCAATGAAGGTCAATAGGAGAAAATGATTGATGAAAGTGAGGAAAAAAAGGCAGAATAAAGTATTGTCATTGATAAGATGGAAATTACTCCTCTCAAAGAGAAGTAAAAGGAACCTAAAAAAAATGATACAGCATCAACACATAAAAATGGATAATAAATTGAGGGAGAGAAAAGTGAGAAATCAAAATCAACTAAGGTTAGAAGATCCAAATAAGAAATTGAAAAAGATAAATATGCAAAACTGAAGTAGAAATAATAAAAAGAAAGGAAAAGAATGCTCTAACTTCAGGAAAAGGAAAAAGAAAGGCTATAAAAATAAAAATTGAAATAGATTGAGAGAGAAGCCAAAGAGAAAGAGAAATAATAAAAGAGACTTGAGAAATAAGCGAAAGAAAAAGAAAAAGAAAGATAGAAATAATTAAAATAGGCTTAAAAGAGAGAGAAGGAAAGAAAAAATGCTCCGGGAATTTCTATCCTAAAATTTTTAAAACCAAAAACGAGTAAATAAAATTCCACTCCAGTTAAAAATTAACATTGTGAAAAAGATCTCTAACCTAATGGTGCTTTTTTAGCCGCCATTAATAAGAATTACTTAACTTTGGATGAGTGCCGCAGAGAGATTTGCTACAACAAAATGAAAGACTAAAATAGTAATTTCCTACCATACTTCGCCAATATATTCACTCATCGCAGCAGATTAGAGTTTAACAATTTTTTAATCACCTAATAGCGATTCAATGAATATACTTCTCCTCATGAGTAAACAGAAACTGGTAAATATGATGATAGTAGTGTTGAGTATGAGGATCTTTGTGGAGATGTATGCAATGAGTAAATGAGTTAAATTTCTGTTGAGGATGAAGCAGAGAGTAACAGCGCCATTGTACCAGATAGCTACCTCAGTGGTGATGAATTATCCAGCGTGGATGAATAAAATTAAAAAGTTATCATAAACATTGATCAGGGAGGAGAGTGGTCCTTCAGAGCATGTGAATAATCTGCTGATAAATATGCTATGATTTGTCTCTTTGAAGATGAGGCAATGCCACTTTGTCTTAATGAAACTTAGCAATCCAATGAGGTCACCAATAGCCTAAAATGTTAATTGTACCGATAAATTCACGGTTACTATGGTGCTAAGGAACCATTAATTCGGAAGTTAGCCCAAATTGCGGACAAGACCTCCAAGTCTTATCTCGATAGTATTATTAGAGAAACCACCACTAAAAAGGGAAACCAGCGCCTAGTAAAACCAGAAATTATATAATTTTTGACCGAGCAAAAGGAGGGTTTTAAGCAGGAGTTAGAAGAGATAAAGCGTGGACGGGATGAGTAAATGATGATTTAATATAAATCAAAAGTTACAGAAAGAGAGCAATAGATGGAGCGTTTGATTTTGGAGGAGGCAGGAACTTACTATATCATCGACTTATTACAGTTTTTACGAGAAAGAGGACACCGCATGACCAAGCGGGATCTGATAAACTTTATCGATCAGCGGGTCGGTTCGCAATGGGATGATATTCGCCGCAGGATGAAAAAAATGCAGCTTAAATCGATAACTCCTTTCCTTTCTCGAAAAGACAAAACCGACAAGTCGGATAAAGACGGAAGCAATTCAGCCTGTGAAATGAAGGAATGATTAGTTCCAATTATCTAAGAAATTCAATTATTGTATTTCATCGCTCCTAATATTTCAGGAAGAGGAATTTTTACCAAAAACTACTAATAAAATTATTGGTTTTATTATAATATAATTGAATCAGAAAAATTTGGGCTTTTCTCTTGGCTTTTTTTTGCGCTTAAATACTAATACCTTCCTTCGTTTACCTGCGAATTCATACTCCTAGCGACAAATGCTGTTTTGCTATTTTGTCACCTTCAAATTTTTACTAATTTCTTGATGTTCTTTTATATTTATAAATTCATTAATACAAAGGATAGTGCAAACTAATGTATTGAGGTCAAATGTTTCGATGAGATAGAACTCACAAAGAGCAGTTCGAACATTAACAGCATCAGGGGAGCTTAGAATTAAGTTAAAACGTTTGTCATCTAATTTCACAAGCCTCTTAAACCTTGTACCCATCTCCAAACACTGATGAGATTCCATCTGCAGCTGGATTCGTTCAATTGACTATCGAAAGATTGCTTAAAGTTGATATTTTAAATTTTAATTTGATAGTAAAGCATTACTGGTGTTAAACTCCTCTTTTAAAGAATAACGTATTTTTGGTAAAGAAATCGGATCTTGAACATAAAGGTTGATAAGGCTGACAGTCATAATATCAGTCCAGATATCTTTTTGAGATAATTATTTTATTTATATTTTTTATTAAAAATTATTGTCTGCATTGTAATTGACCTTTTAATTGCTATTATTTTATTTAAGTTTTTTGATGTGTTCATACAAAGTTTGATACAACTTGCAGGCAGATGCCTTTGATACTTAAATTTAGCAGTTGCTCTCAAAATTAGCTTTAATCAATTTGGAAAGAGTACTTACTTATTATAATTCTAAGTTCTCCCTACAATTTCGCATGACATCAAACAAATAATTAAAATCTGCTGTAGTTTCTATCTTCATCAATTCAAAGTTATAACTGTGACAGTTAAGGTCGATAATTTCTTAGAGTTTCTTGTAAGCATTGTAAAGTAATTCATTTATGATATTATTGTAAGAATCGATATGACTAAATACAATAAATGATACATTGCCAAATTAATTGTTTTGTTTTAGATATATCTTTGAAGGTATGAGAAGCCAAATCCTACTTCCATAAATACTGTTCCCACAATCTTCTTTTGAATATTTCTCAGCTCAGATTAGGAATAGCCGTCCTAATTTGCAGAAATATAAGGTGAAAAATGTGTAAAATCTGTTTGATTGGTAACTTGGTTGCTTGCTTAAGGAATTATTTTCGTAAGAACCTGCTAAATAATGGCTTAGATTGATCGTTTTGGAAATCTATTTCTAATTGCGGCAATGGTTTTAATCACCTCCTTTATAAAATGATTATTACTTCATAGGTTGGGGCTAGAGATTGACTATTCTAAATATTCACATGTTGTCTTTATCTTTGTGAGGACGTGTATTTTTTGTCTTAAAGTTGATGATAATTTTGATAGTCAGGGGAAGGGAGCAGTGATTATAACTGGTTATTGTAGGATACAAAAATTGAATGTTCTTCCATTTGATATAATGGGATAACTCTCCATAAGTAATCATAGATATTGTGCAAAATTATATAGATGTTTGATATTATATTGGTTTTTTTATGTACTTATTAATAAATACGAAACACAGAAAATAAATGTTCTTTTTGAAATTGTAACTGATAATAATCATTATTGTTGATTAAATTAAATTAAATTTTGTTGACGAATTAATAGTTATTTAGTTTTAACTATTGTCATCCCAATAATCCTTTGTACGCTCACTAATTTGATCAAAGGAAATAATAATATTTAGAATTAGTACTATTATTGTTAAGGGAATTTAATTATAATTACAAATAAACTCAATATCTAAAATTATTAATTCAGCATTAGACTCAACAATACAAACTTAAATTATATTCAACATTATATTTTATCTTTTATTTTATTACTGCTATAATTTCAATGATGATTGGGGTATACTGAAATCAAGATTCATTCATGAATGTCTTAACTTTGCACGATAATCGGGTTGCTTTCACGATGTTTTATTTTAAAGTTTGAAAGTTGGCTCTCATTTTGAACATCGCTATTCATTTCAAATTGTCCATCATGTTTTTCGACGTCTTTTTAGTGATGGAATTATTCTTCACTATTTTTTATTTCCTACAGAATTTTGGCCCTCTTTCTTAGACAGTAGAAGAAAAGCAGCACACAGCAAATCAAGAAAATAACTCCTCCAATGACTACTCCAACAATAAGTCCAACATTAGTTTGGCTGCTGCTGGAGTTTGATGAGCTGCTGGTGGATGGTAAAACATAGAAGGTACTACTGACACCCAGAACTTGGTATCCCATACCTGAAGCGAGACCACCAGCTAACGAGCTATCACTAATCATGGATGCTACCAAGGCTGCGGTTCCGCTCATTGATGTATCTGCACCAGGCGCTACAGCAGCAGAGGGATTCGGGAGAATGGAAGCAACTACTATTACAGACCCAGTATAAACACCTACGATAACAACTCTAGATGTATCATTGATATGGAGCAATGCACAAAGGTTATTGAGATAACTAGACCTTACTGTGTCTGTCATGAAGTCAGAAATATTCATGGAAAAGTGAGTGGTCAGTTGAATGGTGTCAGTCAATGAAATTCTTACAAAACAGTTTAGATCTTATGTTACCACAAAATGAATAGTGTAGTTAGTGTAGAAGTATACATTATCTCCACAGAGAGAAGTATTAAGAGTTCTTGAAAGGCCACTGTCAGTTTGCAAGATGGGTTTCATAGGTGCTCCATTGACTTGGACTCGGATCATATTTGGAAGTGGATAATAGATCTTTATCACTACATAATTAGAGTTATCTCCCAAAGGATTACGTCTCTCAATCTGAAACTGCATATCAATCGGAGGTTAAGCTGTAAAAGACATATTATAAACAGACTGTAATTTCACAATGGAATAAAATCTACCAAAACGGTGGTTTTGAGGTTATTTTCCTTGCCAATCCCATTATCTAAAGCCATTGGTCTAAGTAGTATAGCTAGCGCCATCGTATGTTAAATTAACCGGCCACATAATACGAGTATTATAATCAGCTGCTATTGATTGATACTAAAGAGTCGCAAAGTCTTATCTTTGGCAAACATGACCGTTCATTATGCTGGAATAAGTACAATTATATTCGCCATTACCAATAACAGGGTTGTCAGGGATAATGACACCTCGGAAAGGCAAAAATGTGCCATTAAAATCATGCACTAAATAATTTTGCTTACCTGTGCAAATGATGTCTCCACAACCACCAAACCATCCTATCTGATTTGGGTCGTTGGGGTCACATATTATGTAGCTATTCATATCGCAATTGGTACAGGAACAGTTAAAAAGATTGTTATCACCTGTTGAATCAGTCGCTCCAGAATGAGGGCGGAAAACAAAGTTGTTACCACAAGACTACAAAGCTGGCTGCGAATAACTTTGACTAAAGGAGTCAAATATCACATTATAGAGATAGGATTTGGAATCGAATAGCTCTTACTTGCAAATTGTATCGAAATTAAGTCCAAATTTGCCAGGCATGATTTATCCGTTTGCTGAAGCTGAGAGCATCCTGAGACCAATATTTCCAGAGCAAATAGTTGCAGAAGAACCGTAACATTAAGCGCAATTAGGGCGAGAAATAGCTGTAATGTAGGAGTTGTACATCCAAGCAGTGTGGTTTGCATCTCCTTCACCGTTTCCAAATTTAAGAGTAGCTCCTCTCATATTATCTGCCAAGATGAAATTATAAAATTGAAGACTAGTGGTACTGGGCGCTCCTGAAATTTGTCCCACTGTGCAAGCATATGCACTGATCCAAGAAAAGGCTTGACAGTCTCCAGGTACCTTATTAAATATAAATCCAATAAAACAAGAGCCAGCAGTATTATTTCCTAGGGTGTGGGTGTTGATTTAAGAGCATAAAACATGCGGTAGAGCGAAGCCATGGCCATCTGATCCCTGGCATACATTATTTGAAATGTAAACTTGATCATTTACAGGATCAATGTAATTGTAGGTGGCAAAACATGCTACTAGTTATGTGTTAGGGCCAAAATCTGGTCTCTAGATAATACCAATAAGTAGATTGCTGGTAAAGGTAAAAGAAAGCATATTTTGTGCGAGAACTCCAAACACCCAGCCGTTGTAGAAAACATTATTGGTCATCGTAATATTATTCGCATTATTTATGTTGACACAAAAAGCCTTGCAGTTAACAAAAGCAGTATTAGTAATCGTTGACGTGTAATTGCCATTTACAGTGTTGAGGAAGACAAGGGCTGAGTTTTAGGTATCATACTGTCCTCCATTTAACAGCTGCACTCCAACAAGGTTGACAGATCCGATTCTCGAAATCGTTCCATCCAAAAAGCCGTAAACAATCATGTTGAAGCCCCATCCCTGATCTGGTCCTGCCACAACCTGAACATTGCGGGTCAAGTGTCCAACTCTGCTTCTAGCATCTAAAGAGCCATAACTATTGCTAATAGTTGTAGATGTGGAGCCATAATGAGTATATTTTAGTGCTGGAGTAACAGTTATTGATCCATCGGAATTAAAAGAAGAAATGGTTACAGTTTCATATTAATACGGATTTGAGAAAGAAGGAGCAATAGCAATCGAATCACCAACTACCCATCCTGTGCTCGATCCAACATTAATGGTCGAGGAACCTGAAAATGCTGATTGTGTTAGGTATGTTGAAATAGTGCTTGGAGTTTTACCATAAAGATTAAGTGAGCCTGTCACTACAAAGTATTTACTTCCAGCTATTATAGGATCAATGTAATAGCCCACATCTTCTTTATGTCCGTTGATCTGAATTGTGAATTGATGCTGGAAAGCGTCGCTGGAACTACCGGCAGTGATGTTACCAGCCCTAATAAAGATAGCATTTGCTGTAATATTCACATTTCTAGTATCATCAGCTACTAAAGTTCCATCAATGATCATATAGGCTGCTGGAGCAGGATCTACATCCAGAAGAACAGTCCAATTTCCATTAATAGTGACATTTTAGTTGGCTGCTGGCACTGTTCCATTGGGCCACTGACTGGCATTACTCCAAAGACGAGTGAAAGCTTCTTTGACAAAGAGACCAGCTGGAGCTGGACAATGGAATTAGCAAATAACAGCATTAACTTGTGTATATTCAAACAAAGTCTTATTCTTTCCACTTTGACAGACAGTAAACATTCTAAAGGAAGAGTTATCATTATTGTGGTACCAATCTCCATTCTCGCAAACTGTTAAATCAAGGTAAGGATCATAAGAAGGTGAACTACTATTGCCTTCTGCAACGTATTCTGGAATAAAATTTAAAGTAGTGAATGGTTGACCTCCACGCATGGGACCTACATGATAAGTTTCTCTGTTAATGGTGTAGTTAAATTTAAAAATAACACCATTGTCATTGGATGTAAAAAGTGAAGTTGAAGAAATAGCCACATTGGTAAAATCTAATCCACTTCCCCACCAAATGGCGTATATATTACCTGTAATAAAAGGAAGTGACCACGTTTTAGGCTTTTCCACCGGCGGTTATTTTCCGACTCCTGGAAAGTAGGAAGTAATTGAGGTATACGTAGAACTATCCATTTATGGGTCAAGTACATCTGAAGCATTATATAAATATAACACCTTCATCGTTTGATGATTAAAAATATAGGGGTCTGCCAAATTAGTGAACATGATTCTCCGCACTGTTGCTGTTTGATCACACATTAAAGCGTTGTCCCATGCTGCTGCAATGGGCGAAGATAAACAGTTATTTTGTTGATAAATGGCTATATGAGGGTAATTACTGACAATAGTGCCTGATGTACGACTTGGCGCATTAGCATCGAATGGCACGGATAGAGATGCGTCTTAATCAAAAATCATATCTCTTTTCAGACCCAGCATTAACAAATAACTACCGTTTATGCTAGTGAAGGTTAGCTTGCTGGTAAACACTTATGTACCTACGTTGGTAAATATATCCGGATTATCACATTGGTCACAAATCTTGAAAACAATGCTGCCAGTAGGATAGTTGTAGAAACGTATATTAGAGAAGTTAGTTTGTCCTGACCGAGGAGTTATCACAGATGACATACCGAGCGAATAGTTTGTAGGATCACTTGCCATATTTGTTTGAGATGTTCCGATAATGACTGAATTTATCACTAACACTGGCTGTTTGGTGAAATTAGCCACGTAAAATTATATTCCGGATTTGTAATTTTATGCAATCACAAATTTATCAAAAACTACGTTCCCTGTCTGCTCTGATAAAACTCCATCTTCCAAATTTTTGTATACAGTGAAATTTGTAAAGTTTGATGTTATGGATGGATTGTAGGCCCAAGGATTATCTGCATCTGAATCGTTACGAATATCTTGACATGGATATTCTCGAGAATAAAGTTTAAAGATTCGGAATCCAAATCGAATGTTGGAGTGTGCTGTATTGTTTTGTACATTGCCAAGAGGATTGCCGATGGGGCACACATCATTGGTGGCTGAGGGGCCATCAGGATTTGCTTTTATTTCATACCAAATACCATAAAAGTCACCTCCAGCAGCATGATTACCATAAAAATCGTTGGATGGGTTGGTTACCCAGAAGGAGGCCACCGAGATATCAGTTTGAAGCATGTTGGTCACTGTCAGTGAGCTGATTGCCAAGTTGTAACGAATCACATTCTTAGTTTCGATACCATCCTCCACAAAATAATTATGTCCATGTACTCTGTATCCCACATTAAACTCAACAGTCAAGAAATGTACAGCATGTATAGTAACCACTCTAGCAAAAGATTCATGAACAGAGTTACCTCTTACATAGGAGGTAGGAACCTCACCGTTCATGTGGAAGTGGATGCAGTAACGACCAAGAATCTGAGGCTGACCACAGTAATAAAATTAGGTATAGGCAACATGTCCTTCCAATCCATTGATAGCTTATCCAGCTAACATAAGATGAGCACCATATTTTCCGATTGCCGACGTAGCAGTATCGCCCATCACTTTAATGTTTCTAGTCAATAGTCCTACTTCCGCCTGCATTACCAAGTGATCTGAAGCTCCATAATTTTCTATGACGCAGACGTGTTTATAAAGAAAAGGAGTATTGACTGTGATTGTACGACTGCTGATAGCAGTGATTGTCATCTGTTCAGCCTAATAATGGAAGAAACTCGTGGATGCAATTACAATTTGTTCTCCCACTTTCCAGTCAACATCCTGACTGACTGTGAAAGTAGTAGCGCCTGGGTTAATGGTTGCTGCTATGGTAGTCCAAGTGGGACTACGAGGAATACCGTACATTGAGAATTTGCATTCCATGCAACCAATTCCCTTATTACCGAACATAGGCTGCTGCGAGCCGTAGTAATTTCCATACAATATGAAAGTAAGTTTACGAGAGTAGGGATCAACTTCAGTTCCAGCAAGGAAGCGGCCACCGACTAGAGTGATGAATCCTGCCTGAACAGTAAGGTCAGTGTCATTAGAAAATATAAGAGTTCCATTTTGAGCTGCTATACCTGCCAACACTGGAGTACTTTGATCAACTAAGAGAGTCATGCCTTGAGGTACAAACACCAAATCTCCATCAACAGGTGGGAGATCAACACCCCAAGTTCGACTATCACTCCATTTCAGTACATATAAGAATGAATTTTGAATAATGGACTGCTGATTTCCTATAGTAACTGTGAAAGTGTTAGAAGTAGGCAATTTAGGTCGAGCTCCAACAATGCAAACTAATGTAGTAGCAGTGCTGTTTACATTAACGCAGGGAATTCCGTCAATTATCACGGTCGCCACATCAAAACCAAGATTTTGTCCAGTAATCGTGATATCATAACCTCCGAAGATATCTCCATAGGGAGGAGTTACAGATGATACAATAGGAGTATGATCTGATCTGTATTCAATTGCGCTGGAAAGGGTTTGAGTGTTATATCCATCTTGGTAGAGAACATCTGAAAACTGCGAGGTCAGACCAGCATTCACGTTACTATATACAATACCATAAAGTTAGATTTCAGCCAAATTGCATTTAGAGGTGGAGTTGTGATTGAATCGAATGTAGCGGAAGGGACTCGATGATAAACTCATTATTGTGTTGTAACCACTGTGAACTGTCTGATCTATGACTCCGAGAGTAGTCCATGTAATATTGTCATTAGAACCCTGAAACTCTGCATAGAGAGTATAATTTGCAGTATTAGCCCACATTAAGAAGGGGAAGAATCTAATTCTATTAATGATTGCATAAAGTCCACTGCCTATATCAATACCGATCCAACATTGAATATTATTAGAACCATAGATAGTATTTATCAGCCCATCGAAGGTTGCACTGACATTAGAAATCGATGCATTTTGATCGCTGAAGAAGGTGAGCTTACTTAGATCAATGAGCGATACAGAAGCCAAATTAAGATTGGCATTGGAGTTGACTGTGATGAGAGGAGGCATTTGATAAGTAACTGCACTAGCAGAGTAGTTGATAATATTTCCTATCAAACTGTTTACAGTTATATAACTAGCCGGAGAAAGATTTGCTCCTGTGATGGTGTATTGCCCACCAGCAAAAGAGGCTACTTTAGAAGCACCAGCAGTAATAGTAGAAGCTATTACATTCAGAATATCTTTGCACTGATAATAGCCAAAGGAAGACAGAATCAGAATATTGTAGGACCCCGCTGCTATAGTAGCATCAAAAGTTATGACTGTTCCACTAATCGTCCAAGTAGCAACATTAACCGCAATCAAGTTATTTAAAGTAGAGGCCAAAGACACGGATTTGATTGTGCCTGAAATTGAATTGGTTCTATTCACACTGATAGTATTCAATCCAGCAGAGACAATTTTTGCAGATTGAATTACAATATTAGGGGTTAGCGAGGAAGTTGATAAGTAAGTCTTTGTTTCAGGAGTTGTAGGATTACCCGGACCAGTAAAAGAAATCGTAATCAATGTAGTATTCGCTTTTGGAGTTGGAGGAATCGCCAGGCTTAAATTGTTTCCTTGGCAGCAGGATATTATATTTACTGGATAGGAACCATTTGCGGATGTTATAGCTATGGAGAATAGCCCTCCAATAGACGAAGGATATCCTGAACCACCAGTAAAGGAAATAATTGAGCCTGCCATTGATCCACCCGAACTGTAGCTAGGAATTCCTATTCCCCAACTTATTACTAATGGTTGAGAATTACTTTCTCCAATGTCATTCCTGAGACGAACTTAATAATTTCCAGATATTATGGTTTTCAAAATAGTGAATTATGCGCTCATATCACTGCAAGCTATGGTGGGCAAAGCAGTGACTACGTTGGAGTCAGTGTTAGTTAGACTCACTTGACAGAGAGTGAAAACTCCATTATTGGTGAAGTTAGTACCAGTAAGAGTGATATTTATAGCACTGGCTGTGCTGGATGATATACTTGCGAGATTAGGGCTACTATCGTTCGACATGTATGTAAAATTGCAGTTGGTCAAGCATTAGCTTAACATGATTAAATTTGTTGAAATAACTACCTTCTATCCAACACCAGATTTGTAATCCGAGCTGATGGGAGGAGTTCGGCATTGAATAACTGTCGAATTGATAGTTTCAACTGAGCAGAACCAATCCAAAGTATCACCAACATACACAAGTGTATCTCCGGAAGCAGGTGAAAAATTGGTTCCTATAATAGTAATCAAGGTGCCTCCGTTATATGAACCTGTGTTAGGTGAAATTGAAGTTATAGTAAACAAATAAGAGAATGCATTTGCTCCTGGAGTAGACACGATAGAATCTCCAACAGTGTTAGGAAGGCCCACTTGCACTATAAAATTGCCAGGTAAACCTCCAGAAAGGCCTACCTACATTAAGGTGTCGGTAATCTTTAGAATACTCAACTGATATATTTTACCAGAGGAGTTTGCAAGGAAAACATTCACTTGAGAACTGTTTGTTCCAAAGCCGCTACCTGTAATATTAAGCACACCCTTTTTAGCTGGATTGGAAGAAGAAGGACTTAATGATGAAATCTTAGGAGCAGTAGCTGAACCATCAGTATAAGTAAAGGAAAGGTTAGTGTTTGAAACTGCCCCCACTTGTATATTCACAGTTTATACACCAGTTGAATTACATATGGGAGTGTAGAGGATTATTTGTTCATTTGAGATGGATGAGATAGTTGCCAAATTACCACATATTGTTATTGAGATTTGAGTTTTATCTAAGGGGAAGCCACTTCCTGCCAAAGTAGTCAGTAAGCCGCCATTATTGCCGCCTGTGGATACGGAGAGGGATTTAGCAATTAGGGGAACATTAATGGGGCTAACACCACTGCCTGGGCCGGCAATTCCATATGGATTGATGTAGACTATTGGAATTAGTTCCCCTGCTATCAATATTGGAGAGCCGTCAGAGTTTGTTTGGAGAGAACACGTTAAAGCCGAAATAGAACCGGAGTTAACGGTGCATGGAAGTCCATCAGCGGTGACAGTTATACTGCTTGAGGTTATGTTCAACGATGTAGGATTGCTGATGCCAAAGCTCAAAGTTGAAGAACTTAGTGATAAGCTGGTTATTTCTGATACTTGCATAAATGTATAAGAACAAGTACCTTGGCAAAGAGATGGAACTCCGTTTACTGTAACCATGACATTTAGAGTGCTACTATAGGTATTGATAAAGCGATAGTCAACGCTAAAAGTTATTGAGCTGGAGTAGTTCCTGAGAACGACCGCAGATACTGTTGGGGAGGTTGAACCTCCAGTTAGAGCTCCTGCATTAACTTGAATAATTGGAACTGCTTAGTTCACCCCAATAAATTTAATGAGCCAAACGCTGGAGTATCCGAACCCATAGTTATTTGGAGAATATTGTTACACTACAACTTGCTAGTAACCGTTAATTTGCTGAAGGGCTGCTTGAAGGGTGCTGGCACCAATATTATAAGGTAGGTTAGAGTTTGACTGCGCTAAAGCTATGGGAAGATTTCCAATAGTAAGGCCCCATGTACCATTTATTAGATCTGAGTGCGAAGTTGTGGGAGTGGTCACAAATAACCCTGTGTAATTTAAATAAGAGACAATAAATTTTTCAGCTTGGTAGGCTGCAGGTCTGAGCAGATAGAATGACACAACATAGTCAATTTTGCTGGCCGATGCTGTCGTATTGATAATGTTATTATTACTATCATAAATGTTGCGTTCCACTGACATCCCATAACTGCTAAAGGAATTAAACGAGCTCAAGGCGGATTGGAATGATTGAGCAGAGCATCCGTAAGCAACTGTTGTATTCACACTATATGGAGGCGATAGACTTGGCCTTACAACTTTCAAATTAATGCTTCCCCCTGAACCTCCAACCATAGAATATATCATTACCTCCGATTGCACAGTTGCGTTTGTGATGATAGAGACTACTTCGTATGCTTGAAAGGGTAATGTGATATCACTATTGGGAACATCCACTTCGAGGTTGAAAAAGCCACTTCCATCAAAGTTTAAGTGATATGCTTCAATGTAATAGCTAAGACCAGCCTGCAGGGCGATTGTTGCCTCTGCTGAGGGAACATATGTGTAGTAAAAATCATTATATGCTTGAACATTGTTGGAATATATCAGTGGAATCGAGGCTGGCTCAGTTGAGCCGTAAGTGCTGGATATATAGAAGGAGAATTAATTATCAGCTATACCTCTAAAGTCGTAATTTCCCGATACTGGTGGAGTAAAATACCCTCTCCATACTTATCCATAGTTAGAGCCATAAAAATTTCCAGAACGCAATTCAGTTCTAATTGAAATTTCTTGTGGATTACCTAAAGTAACTGTATTGCTACTGCGAACAGCAGTCGCAAATGTAGTAGTATTCATGCTCCCAGATACAGAATATCGAGCATAATTCAGACCCACTCCAGAAAAATAGCCATTTGTTTGATTAGTTGAATTGGTCGGCAACTTAGAACTCAAAGAGTAATTTCTGGGAGAAAGAGTGCAAGATATGGTTTGGTCTGAAGAAGAGCTGACGATACAATTGTTGTTGTCCACAGTGACTGAGACATTATTAGGATTCACTGAAAATCCAGTTCCGAGAATGACCATGTATTGTCCTCCTATGTTTCCTTTAGGCGTAAAGATAGATGAGATAGCAGGTAAAGCAGTAAATTCAAAATATTAACCACTTATAAGAGAACTCCTTCTCATACTAGGGCTATTTTCAGCATAACCAGGGGTTAATTGTTCAGAAACATTATATTTTCCTGCTTACTGCATGCTTGACTCAACGCAGTCAATCATTTGAAGAGAGGTAGGAATAATAGCGGCTTGCACTACATCAAACCTGCTGCAAAGATCATTGCCTAATTTAATGGCAACTACATCTCCCATATCTCTTCCATCCCCCAGATTGCTAATCCTATGAATTCCGTTCAGATTAACATTTATATTGGCATAGCCGGCTGTTGGAAAAATTTCACTGAGGGAGGGAGTATATGAGTTGGTATAGCTCACAAGGTCAGGGGAAGAAGTTGTAAAAACTTGTTGATAAGCGATCAAGGTAACTGGCAGATTATTAATATCCGAGCTGGATCCGGAGTCTGTAGTCAGGCAAGAGATGAATGTGTCTGAAACTCCATCAGATGGGATTATGCAAGGAAAATTACCAACAAAAATTTGATTATTAGACGCAACTGGATCTTGCCCAATGGCTTTGATGTAGATCATAGCACCTCCTTTCAGACTACTAAAAGCAGGACTCACCTGTGCAGTAGGCGACATCGAAACGTAAAGAATCTGAGGAGGTATAGCCTGACCCAGAGAGGAAACGCTTAGAAGTAAAATCAGAATAATCTTAAGCATTATTTATATTTTCAAAAACCAAATCATAGGCATTTAATTATCCCTTTTTTTCAGAACTTATTATGTCTTTGTTTCTCGATTTATTAATGGTTAATTCACTTGTTGAGTGAGCTTTACAAAGAAAAACAGGCCTTAGAATGGATGAAAAACTGGAAACCAATTTGTTCAGTTTCAATCTGTTGTTTTTTATAGATAAATCATTAACAAATATGCATAAATAGCTTTTGTCTGTTGAATTTATGTTGATAATATGAATGATATTTGTGATCAACAACACAATCAATTTCTGGAAAAACGAAGATCACATAAATGAGTTTAGATATAAAAAAACAATAAATTCAGAGAATTTGAATAATTGTATAATTTTGGGTCATGGGGTTCCAATTTACAGCTCAGAATAATCAATATACAAACGCTATCCATAATAAAAAATATTTATCGTGAGCTGTGAATTTAAAGATAAGCTCAATAATATTTTTTATCAACAACTACCCTTTTTCAAATTAAATACAATCATTAGATATTTTGCTTTTTTCATGAAATTTTATACTCATTTGCACTTTTTTGTGTCTTTATTTGATGCACATCGTCAATTAAATTATTCATTAATTTCAATCATCCCTCCAAGACATCGGTGAAGCACGGGCTGGGTCTTGAAGTTCCAAAAACTATTGATTTAATATACCAAATGTTGCAGTATCATCGTTTTATCGTCTCCTTATCGAATATCTTCAAATCTCTTCGATTTAAAAAATTGAATGTATTGAGGAAAACTCTTAAATATAATTGAATCACGATATACCTTTTTTTATTGATGCCAATTAAACATCTATTATTTTTTTAGCTTTTATTTTACCCCTAATTAAACATTTGATAAAAAGAATGTTAATTATAAGATGTGATTATAATTAAAATACTAAGGGAAACTTTCTTTTATAAATTAATTTAATCTTTCAATCTACATTCATCTTTACTTTCAGTTTTCACGATAATTTTTTTGTTTGATATTGTTGCTTAATTCATTCGTATTTTGGCTTTTTCATGCACAAGATGTTCCATCTCGAAAGTGTCAGTACATTTCTCATTTATTCACTATATTTGAATGCATAATCTATCATTATGCTTTGTGTTTCTGTGGATAAACTATTAATAATAACCTAACATATGCTTTAGACTGATTTAGAGACTCTGTTATAACTTCATCCAAATGTAAAGAAAGAAATACCGATAATTATACAATCTTTGATAAGTAATTGAAGGTTAAATATTCCTTTTCGATTGTAGAGAACAATTATTTTTAAAAAATCATACATATTATTAGAAAAACAGTTTTATTTTTAATCATATATTCGTCTTTTTTTGTATAAGATTAAGTCAAATTATTTTTTAATGCTATTCAAGTCACAAATATAAATTTAAAATACCAAACATTTTAATAAGTTTGATTTAGCGTAATTACTAAACTTTAACAAGCCTATATCAGTATCAAAAGAATTTATCTTGTTAATAAGATAAACGATATTCGATTAGGAGAACATATAAATTTTAAGAGGCATATTTTTTGGTTTATTTTCAATAACTTACCGTAACATTCGTTTTTAATAAATAAAGTATCCTGAAAACTCAGTGGCTGATAAGTAATCATGAAAATCAATCAGACTCTTCCTTTTTAATGATATCCTCTATTTCCTTCATGCTTCTATCCTTGAGTAGTTCTTCAAGCATGCGTTTAATTTCAGCTGTATTGATAGGAGTTGTGATCCCCAAAATCTGCATGGCCCTACGTTTCTTTATAAACTTGCCTTTAATCCTCAGGCGTTCCTCAGCCACTCGTTGTCTACAATTATAGCATATTTTTTTATTCCAGGTCTTGTTGCGCCTCTTTTCTAAATAGCGTTCAACTTTTAATCTACGAATTGTTTTGATTTATTTCTGGTCCTTTACAAGCAGAAGCCCTCTCACATAACTGAGAGGAATCTCCTTGTCGAGCAAAAGCTGAGCCAAATCGAGCGGAAGATACTCATTCAATTTATAGTTTTACTCCTCATCGTTGAGATATGCCTCCAGTTTAGGTTCTTATTATTCATTATCTTCCTCGTTTTACTCATACATATCGCTTTCACTATCAATTTGTCCGATTGCTGAAGCTTGAATACCTACTCTTTCAATTTTAAGACGATCGTCTTCTGTCAATTGAATCAGAGGCATGACTTGTGGAGTATTAGACTTGCATATTGCAACACTAGAGTTGATCATGTCCAAAGATTTTTCTAGTTTTCCTCGGTTAAAGGGGCCAGAATCCTGCATGACTGCATATGTACTCCCAGAAAGTTTACAAGGTCGAAGGAAGATTTGCGATTGACAGTTGGAAAGACTTGTGAATCTCTTAACTCGCGTAGGTTCTGTTCTAAACTGAGAGAAGATAAAGACTAATATTAATTTTTTGTATTAAGGCTCATTAAAGTTTAAAATTATTTATGGTTATGGCTATAAACTATAGCTATAGGAAGGAAGAAAACTGCAATTTGCAATAAATAATTAGAGTTGGACCACAAACAAAGCTATTCAATTATTTAATATTAAATAATTAATTTTTATTGACAGAACTCATGACTCTTAGAAATTATGCCTTATTATGTTAATTTTATAATAAGTAATCTCGATGATTTGTATCCAGCAATTACGAGTTAAACAACATAATAGTCAGATATCTTAACATTTAGTTGCAATCAAGTCGACAAGTACAAACTTTGGCAGAATACTATGTCCCTTTTAATATTTTCAATTGCTAAATCGATTTTGACTTCGAGCTAACTGTTACCCAAAATGCGGCAAACACTCTTAATATTACTTAACAACATGTTGAGTCTCATAATAGCCCGAACAACCGTACCTTAAGGGGCTTTTGTGTCCTGTTTTGCCTCAGCGAAATCGAATCCTACAGCCCACTTGTACACTGTATCCACTAAATGAAAGTTTATGATTGAAAACAGTAACTCTTCTTCCCCAAGAGGATTAAGATAAGCCTAGTTATTGATTTCGTATTTAATAATATTTGATACAATTTTATAAGTCTTTGAAATGGCTGTCTCCAAATTTGCAGTGTAGGTGTCATACGGGCTGAATATCGACATCGCAGTTTGTTATTAGCCTGGATTTGGTCTTGGCTTATAGTCACATACAAAGGCGCTCATCAATGCTGCAATTTATGCAGGGTTAAGAGGATCTAAAACAGCTTAAATTATAACCTGAGCCACATAAATATCTACTTCTCGGGCCACTTGTCCTTTTAGAGGTAATTCATCGTTACCAATGAACTTGAATTCTTTGAGTAGCTTGAGCATACCCTCGAATGAGCCCATTAAACCAAGTTAATTCGTATTGATACGACTTGCAGTAATCGTAACTTATTTTTTTGTTTTGGTCCTTTGCTTTTGCTGGTGCAAGTGTTTCTCTTTAAACTCACATTTATGGCAATCAAAAGCAACAAATCCTTTAAAAAGGCCTTCTTAACTTAGTTATGAGTGATATGCAACTAAATTCTTTGGTGGACTTAAAAGTTAGACTGCTATTTATGAGTAAAATCTCTTGGAGTCATCGAACTGTTTTTTGAAATTTAATTTTTCTCTGTATACTTCAAGTATTTCTTCCGGTCTCACCCAATAGACATTATATTGATATTAATTATCAGTTCCTTCAACAGCTCCATTTAAATCCTTTAAATTGGAGTTTTTATTTTCGAACTATAGAATAATCCTTTTCTTGATGCCTAACTTAGCTTCCTCCTCCTCTCTATCCTGCTTATTGACTTAAAGACCTTTGTAGATCTTATTGACTACTAATATTTGTAAAACTCTATCAATGTTTGTCTTTTCCATTCTTAGGAGCAAGCAAAGTTGTATCTAGTTATTATGTCCTAGTAGCAATGCAAATCGAGGCAATGCTATTTTTTTAAAATCATTTCTCCAAAATCGATCAGCATTACCCTCTCTGAGAGATTTGGCAAGTGAGACATACTCTTCAACAAGTAAACGAGTGCCGAGCTTATTGAATGGGCATTCAAACTCCGATAATTCTTCGTACTGATGCTTCAGTTCCTTTACTTTCTTAATGTTAGTTGTAAATTCCTTAAACTTTGGATCTTACATGAAAGACTGCCTCATCATTTATTGTACATCCATATCCTTGCTTTGGAAGAGTTTCAAAATAACTTGGTAGGTTACTTTAAACTTTGATACCAAACTTTAGCCCGGGTAATCCATCATTCGTACCATTTCCTCAGCATCAGGAAGATTTCCAGGATTTTTTGCAATTATAATAACGTTACCCTTCTCATCCAAACCTCTTCGACCAGCACGTCCCGACATTTGCACGTATTCGGAACTGTTAAGAAATCTCTGTCCTACACCAGAACCACTGACTTTTTTGATGGTGTGGTAAATCACTGTTTTTGTCGGCATATTGATTCCCATTGCGAAAGTCTCAGTAGCAAACAACACTTTAATTAACCCCTCAGAAAATAACAACTAGACAATTTCTTTGGCTAAGGGGAGCAGATCTCCGTGATGAATAGCATAACCATTCATGCATATAGAGGTCAAAAATTAAAACTGTGGTAATTCCCGATCTTATGGTTTTAAAGTTGAAAGGGCATGAGAAATGAGCTGTCTGATTTTTGATTTTTAACTTCTGTTAGTGAGATCAAATAGATAAATTTTTTATGCAAGAGCATTGATTTTTTTCTTGGAGAAAGTAAACACCACACAGGGAAGCAAATTTTTTTTGTGGCAGTGGGCGATCAGTTATTCGAGAACTCTAAAATCCTCTTTGCCTTCAGCTGTTTCCAGATCAGTTTTGGTTATTTTCTTAATGAATTTATCAATGGCAGATTTTGTGATTAATTTTAATCTTTGCTCTTTCCTATTATCATTGTAGAAACCTTTTTATTCAATTTTCTTTTTCTTTAGCTCCTTCATCTCCTCTTTCTTGCCCTCTGCGTTTCGAGCAAGACTGTTAATATGAGATTTTATCTAATTATAGTCCTATTTAAGGAAAGCACCGTTTGGCTCCTTAATCACATGAAATTTTCCGAAAATATAGAGAGAGTGTTAGAGGGGAACAGGACGGTGAAGTGTCTTCATAACGTACACCATTCGTCGCTTGGTACGACCTACCCAATTGGCAAATTCCATATAATTAGGAACAGTGGCGCTAAGCATAATCAATCCTATATGTTCAGGCAACATGATAATTGTCTCTTCCCACACCACACCTCTCTCAGCATTATTGATATAATGCACCTCATCGAATATAACCCATTCGATATCTCTAATCATTTCAGCACCTCTATAAAGATTATTCCTTAGAATTTCAGTCGTCATAATGACACAGCTGGCCTGCGGGTTCATACTGACATCACCAGTGACAATTCCCACTGAATCAAACAGTTTGGAAAGTTCACGATACTTTTGATTGGAAAGAGCTTTAATAGGAGAAGTGTATATAACTTTACGTTTATGACGCATTGCTAGGGCAATACCGTATTATGCCACAACTGTCTTACCAGCACTAGTGTGAGCAGCCACAAACACGCTTTCCTTTCGTTAAAGATGGAGAATAGATCGCTTTTGAAATTCATCCAGTTCAAATTTATATTGAATTGCAAACTTTTCCTTGGGAAGAATGTCATAAAAATTGGAGAGATCTGTATTGTCCTCAATAGCGAATTGAAAATTTTTCCCTCTGGTGGGCTATGTTTTTTTTTATATCTTAATAGACTCAAAACCAGCTTTAGCTTCTTCTTTAGGGACTTACTACACAATTGGTTGTTAATTTAATTCATTCTATATTAACTCTGGTTATTATTATTCTTCATAGTTATCTTGCTCATACTGTGTTGCTTCTTTTACAATTCGATCTATAATCTTGGTAAACTCTTGATCCCCCATTTGTTGACTTATTTTTGCTCTCTTTGGTCGATTTAGTTATTCCTTATCAAGTGAAAGATCCTCCATGATGGATTGCCAAAGATCATTATACTCTGCGCCATCTTTAAGACTTACTAAATCGATTACATCCTTGAAGGGCACTGTTTCCAACTCTTAGCCCTCCTGCCCCTCAATGATAGAAAACATCCCGTTTAGAATATTTAGTTCCTCCAATACTTGTTCCTTACTTTTTCTTTAGCCTTCTTTAGCCACGACCTTGCGTTTGTGTTGTGTTCGAATTGGGTGTGGTGCATGGTCAAGTACTTCTTCCTCTGTATAGCGTTTACTTGCGGCTTCTATCGATATGGTGTGCATGTCTACAACTTAACCTAGAAAGTTATAGCTACAACAATTTGTTAGGGTATTTTGCGAAAACGTATTTATGTCTACTCTGTCTTCCTCAATAATTTGGCTTAATTTATTTTAAATTTGCCTCAATTATCCTTTCTTACTTTATAATATTCTAAGAGAGGCCTCTTTCAAAGCTACTTCTGTAATGTGATCACATATGCGATGATCAACTGAACTTTTTTCGCACTCCATGAGATTTCTGAAATCAAGTTGAGCGCATATTGCAGAAGATGATAGACCATAATCCGGGCAGTTAGATTACTATAACAAAAATGATGGACGGCAATATTGTTCGTCTGTTGTGATGGGAAAGCCAACCCTAAAATTGAACCTACCGCTTCGCATATCCCTATAAGTGGGCTACATTTTCAGGGGTAATCCTTCAACTATCAGATCGCCCAATTATGAAATAACTTTGTCCATAGTGTGTTGAGCTTATATCTTATAACAATTATGATTGACCAATATCAAAATACAATTTCCCATCCTCTGAAAGATTGTTTAATGAGTCACGCCTAACTTACAATATTATTTTTAAATGAAGGTAGCAGATTATGCTGATACAGATCAATGGTACTGTCCGATTTTTATTTCCATGTGTTTCAGCTAAATTACAATTAAAATACCTTTTCAAAGGTTTTGACAATAGACTCGGAAGTCTACTTGTTTTCTCGTTTAATTTCTGTCATTATCTCTTGCGAGGATTTATTTTATTGTTTTTGATTTTCTTCGCCCATCATAAGTTCATCCTCGAGAGGGTGCATTTTGTCAACCAAAAACTTTTTAAGTTCAAGAGGGTTTTTCTTAACCTTTTCTTTTAAAGCGGCGATTTCTGCTATCAGGTTGGTCAAATCTTGACTAAAAATATCGTGCAGCTTGCTTGTTTCGTCAAAGAGTTGCTGCATGACAAACAAATTACTGTGACTGAATTGAGATGGGTTTTGGCACTTCCTGATTGCTAGCCAATTGTTTTGCTGAGTTCTCCAGTAATATCTTTTGACATTTGTATAACTTCTTATTAATGAAGCTGAACTAAATATTAATTTATTAATCATTAAAATCGTTCTATAATCAACTAATGAGATTATCCAAAATAATTGCCTCTTTTTTCCTCTTTGAATTGCATGAATTATCAATTTAGGCGATTTAATTGAAAGATAAATAAAGATTAAAAATATCACCAATAATCTTGTCAATCCAAAAGATTTTCCACCCAATTGAGATCTATTTCTTCTTGTTCACTGTCCTCATCCGAAATATTGCAATCCTTGAATGAAGAATTACTCTCTTCTGAATTCTGATGGAAATATGTTTGCATATAGGAGTTGTCCTTCGTTACAAACAACTGCGTATTGATATAGCAATAGTAATATAGCTATTGATAGCAGGCCAAACAATAGGAAATATTTTTATCATACTGCTGATGACACACTTCACATTGCCAGTCCCCGCTTATCTTTTCTTGATACTTAATTCTTGGATGATGCTATTTGGATATTTTATTGATGGTATGTTGATGTTTCCTTCCCATAAGGCTGTATTAATTTTAAATTTAAATATAAGCTATGCTATCATAACCAATTTAGCAATTTATATTCCAATATAACTAATATTACCTTCTAATGTATTTGGACGAATATATCTATGGTGAATCAAAAAATTAGCTTATCTTTGCAAGTACTGATCAGATTCGCTTGCCCTCTACTAGACCATTAAACAGCAGATAGTATTTGCAGATTTATTCAAACTCAATGCTGTTGGAGTGATCCTCATCGATAAGATTAAAAGCCATTTGGGCCTCTTCTATTGTGATGTCCTTTGAAATCTTTTGAACCATATATTTAAACTCTTCAAAACTTAACTGCCCTTTTATATCATTTGTGTCAAAATCGTTAAAAACTCGACGTAAAGATAATCCATTTCTCACAATTATTTTTTTTAATCTAATAAAAAAATTCTCTAACTTTTCCTTTGCTGTTGCTGACATCCGAGTCATTGAAAAGTTGGATGGGACTGCATCATATTATATTCCATATTTTTTAATCATTTTTAGAATTTATGTTACAGAAATGGTGCCACTGCTATCAACATCAGTACGGTTAAAGATATATTTTGCCTCGTGAAAACTGATATTAGGATTGATGGCTCTCAAAAACTAAAAATATTGTCCATAAGTGAGGTCTTTTGCGTTTGATTTATAGTTGCACTCTGTGATATATAGAATAATGTTAATTGGATGACGATAGAAGTAGGTGCGTAACTTGCTCATGATACACTTCATCTTATTTTAAAACTCTTTATTTTCATCGTTCCTATCTTTAAAGTGACCTGAAAAAATGGGGTGATCAAATAACTAATTCCACGAAATCCGATCTTTTTCGCGAGCTTTGAGGCATTTGTTGAGGAAATCAATAGTATTTGGAGCTAGATCTCTACATTCAATATTGAGAGGAATTTTTTTAATATTTTCCATTAGCTCGTATTTAGATTTTCCTTTCCATGGCAATTTTCCATGCAGCATTTCGTAAAATATTAATCCTAACGCCCAAATATCGCACTTTGAGCTATATTTATCAGATTCTAATGCCTCAATTGGTATATACTGACAAGTTCCTACCTCCGAATTGGTTGTTATCTCTTATATGGGTACTTTTGAAGGATTAAATAATTGTTTGGAAAAACCAAAATCGCTTATTTTGAAAATATTTTTGCGCCTGAGTATGTTTGCTGGCTTTAAGTCTCTATATAAATGAAATGATACCTGTGGATAATATCCTTGCGAACCAATTCAGTAAATCCTGAGCAAATTTGAGTAAGTATTTAAATGCAATTCGATTCAAGTAATTGCTTTCCAGGTTTTATTATCTTGGAGAGATCTTCATCACATAACTCCAATACAATATAATAATTATTGGGACTTTCAATGACTTCATAGAAATCGACTGTGTGTTAGGATATTATTGTCCGCAGAATCTTGATCTCCCTTGATAACGATAAGCGGATATATTAGTCCGTATCAACTAAATAAAATATGATCGTGTACCTTTATCTTTCGAAATACTTTTGATGGCTACTGCTTCCTTGGTGGAGTCTTTCATACCCTGAAAAACACTACCATAAGATCCACGTCCCAGCAATTGCGATAGATAAAGGGAGTACTCTCCAATTTGTTTCTTTTTAAACATTTATTATTATTGCTCTTCTAATTACAAAAATAGTATGAAAAACATTTCTACTTTAGATTATGATCAATTACTTATAAGAAATTGCTAATATTTCATTTCCAAACTATCGTAAAAAAAGAGAAACACCAATTTAAATTTACAGACAAAATATATCTAAGATATAATGCATACAATATTTGCAGTTTCGGAAATCAAACAAGGCATAAATGTGCTGAGAATAAACTTTTGATAGTATCAATATTTTAAAGATGGCAATGTTGATTATGCATAGATATTTTTAATTCAATAAGAAGATTTAATGGATATTTTTTTCGCTAAAAAATGATTTTTTTCTTCTTATATGGTTCGAATTTTTCGAATTGTGCAAATTTAATTTTGTCAACATACCAACATATTAATTATTGTTTTTTTAAAATGAGGCCTATTCCTAAAATTCCTACGTACAATTGCTTTTACAAAGTCTACACCTTCAGATTCTCACTTGGGAAAAAGACTCACATGGACTCTATGATTACTAAGCTACAAAACTTGGGAAGGAATATTTTGAAATTCAGGGACCTTGCAAATTATTCAGAAACTGGTATCGTAAGTGAGTTTCCACTTAGATGGTCTAACCACTATAATATCGAACGATAAGATCAAAAAAGGACAAATTCCAGATGAGTCCTTTACTTTCCTTTCTTCTTTGGTATTAAGGCACAATGGTAATTGCTAAAGTATCATTTTTATGAGTTAGGCTTTTTGTTATACCCACCAGAGCGTCCTTCCCAATAAATACTAAAAAAAGATGGTAATGCTGATGAAGCTGGACCTATGAACACTAATGTTTACATTATTGTCAAAGACTATAAACTTAATAATCGCAGCGATGGTTACCCTCTAAGTAAATGATATCTCATACAGATCCAGGAAACATTTTAAAGGTGGGAAGAGTCGAGTATAAAGTAGTATAAATTGGAGGTTTTTCTAGAAAAAATATGGAAAAAAAATAATTTTTTTTGGGTTAATTTAACGGAATTTACTAAGCAACTTAGTCCATTCGCGGTAACTGCAAATTTTGCCTATGTGATGATAATACTGCTGATAATTTTTTGATATCTCCATGTAAATGTAAGGGTTCATGTGAAGGGGTGCATGTTCAGTGCCTAAAACAATGGATAGACAGTAAGGTCAAAAAGGAAATCTGCGGAATGGTAGTCTCATACAACTTCACAAAATTTGAGTGTGAAATCTGTAAAGAGCCTTTCCCAAGGATGGTTATTAAAGGCAAAGATTTTAAGATGGAAATGATCACAATTGACAAACCAGAAAAACCATATCTTATTCTGGAAGGAATCAACGATCGTAAGGAGAGTAAGGAAGAACGTTGTTTGCACGTAGTTTGTCCAGAAAATAATAATGTGGTTCATCTTGGTCGAGGTCACCAATGCGAAATCAGATTGCAGGACATATCTGTATCGCGTATGCATGCTGAGATCAAATTAAGTGGCAATAACTTTCTTATATGTGATAGCAACTCGAAGTTCGGTACTCTAATAAAGATGGATCGAGTGATGGAGCTAAGTAATAAAGTTCGACTACAAGTGGGTCGTTCAGTTTACGAATTTCTGGTGGAGTGATTAAACTGCAGCTATTCTCATATCTTTTTACCTTCTTGAAATAGACATTATTTTAATTTAAAATTCATTTAAAAGAGAAAAATTTACCTTTAAATATAAATATATTAATGTATTGATTAAATATATATTTTTATTGATATTTTTATTTTTATTTATCAATTTTCATTGGGAAGCACTTCTGCTAAAAAGGAGTTTATATTTTGTCTCAATGCAATTAGTTCTTCATTTTTTCCTGTTTTATAAAGAGTTGTAGCGAAATTTAATTTTGCTTTTTTTTCAAAGATAATAACATGAGAAGATCCCCCATAAGAGAAGTGTCCAATTTAAGAACCCTTTGAAACTTCATCGCCAATTTATACTGTTGCAACACAACTGGACACTTCTGCCATTCCAATGAAAATAATAGCGATCTTTCCAATTTTTTTGTTTTTTGCTCGGATCACAAATACCATACGAGCTGCCACTGCTGTCAAAAAAGACTGACTATTATTTGGTGAACCCTCATCATAAGGAATAATCTGAGATTGATCGAAAAAATAGGTGCCATCAATGGAATAGATATCCTCAATAACACCATCAACAGGTGAATTCCATCTATGGTAAAAAAGGGCACTTAAGAAAGCCTGATAAACGGTTCCTCCTTCGAAATGCTGAGCTAAATATAGCTTTCCATATCGCCCAGCTCCAAACATATCAGCCAAAGAATAAAGGTTATCTTTGAGCCAAAATTTATCGACGAGCTTGACGTTTATACTTGGCTGTTTAGGCAAAAGACGATAATGTTTTATTCGATAAGGCTATTGGGACTTCCAGCACCAATGATTCTCTTACCAACCTTAAACTCCCTTAAGAACCATTAATTCCAATTTGTAAAATCATAATGAGGCTTTTAAGGATCACAAATATATTATGAATAGTCAACCTATTATATTGCCTTTGGGCAAAACCAGCCATATGGTGATTCTTTGTTCATGTATTTTAAAGATTTTGATGATTAAAGCATAAGACTATAGTCAGCAATAATTTTCTTGAGTGCCTAGTTCACCTGATTATTGGAAAAAAAGCTTCGTCCATTTTCATTTTGCATGAATTCAATAAAAATAACGTTTATTGGAAAACCTACTAAATCATGATAAATGAATGCAGGAGGAGTTTTGACAGCAGTATCAATCATATCCAGTACATCTTTACCAATCATACCAAGAAGGGTTTTGTTGCACTGCGAAATTCCATATTCCCAATTCATCCTGAGGATTGGATCCGAAAAAATAAGCTGCTAAAATTCCTTGATTGAGGGTAGCCATTCCAAATCCTATCTTTAAATCCTTGCCTGGTAAAGATGCTTTAAATATTTATCAGATATGTCAATGGGAACATTGGACAGACCTCCAATATGACCTGTTGCAGCAGGACAACCAATTTATTAATCACATATTAAAGCTGAGGCTGTTGATATTCCTTTAGATAAGGCTACAAATAAGAACAACAGGGATATCAAAAGCAGATTCTTCATCATAAAGATATATTGAAATCAATCTTCCTACTATATAAAAAATATTTAATCAAGTATTAAAAATACAAAGATATAAAGACTGATTTTTAAGATATATTAAACGCTCATAA
>Ga0302188_10000260_pt1 | contig 45232 bp, 43 predicted proteins | sample II_Bog_E2_1_FD_198783 | JGI IMG/M metagenome (GOLD analysis project Ga0302188, IMG submission 198783) | Peat permafrost microbial communities from Stordalen Mire near Abisko, Sweden - II_Bog_E2_1 | ecosystem: Environmental > Terrestrial > Soil > Wetlands > Peat | place: Sweden: Abisko... | reverse complement strand
GTAAACATTAAAACCAGCTATTAAATTTACTAATTTAATGTCCCTCCCTAATCATCTTCAATTAGCTTTTATTCACTTACTGCCCAACCTCTCTAAGGCATCTCCTCAAAAATAGCAGCAAATCTGAGTTCATTTATTCTTCTCTAACTTATAATTAGTACAGATATTATTATCTAAGTTAGAATGCGATTTATTTCTAGGTTCGGTATCAGCACTATCCCTCCTAAACACTTCCTGGATAAGAACTTTAAAAGTACAGTCTGCTCTTATTGAAGATGTAACGGCAATTGCTTTTGATAGCCCTGGAGCCCTCAATAAACTTTGTGCTAAATTTGCGGAGTATGAAGTCAACTTGAGCTACCTCAAAACCCACTGTCTTGGTCATAAAAAAGGAGAGAGCAAAAAGTATCGCCTTGATATATCCTATTGCAATGACCACTACTTCAATTTTCAGAAAGCTAAAGCAGATCTATAAAGGGAAGGAATACAGATCTTTGAAAGTCAGCCCATACAAGTTCCATGGTTCCCACGAACCTTTCAAGATGTTGATAAGATTGGCCGGGTGTTATTGGACGTGAAATAAAGCAAAGACCATTCCCAATTTCAAGATGTAGAATACCGCAAGCGAAGAGATGAATTAGCCTAAATTGCATTGAAGTATAGATTGGGTCAAAAAATACCAGATATCAAATACCGACCGGAGTAAACCTAACTCTGGACCAACATCTACAAAAAGTTGCACCATCTCCATAAGCACTCCATGTCACGTAATTTCTTAAAGGAAAGCGAGGCACTCGACAAGGAGTTTAAACTTTCGGAAAGAATACCCCAGTTGGGTTAACTCTCAGAATATTTACACAGTAAAACGGGATTTAGAATCAAACCTACCCATGGAATACTCAGCCAAAGAGAATTTCTCAATTCTTTTGCCTTCAAACTATTCTGTTCCACACAATACCTCCGCAACTATAAGAATCCTGATTATACTCCTGAACCAGACATCGTCCATGAAATTGTTGGGCATGTTCCCATGTTTGCCGATCCTCAAGTCGCTGTACTTCACCTTCTATTTAGTAAATTTCGCATATCATCGGTCTGCTTTCGCTTGGGGCTTCTGATGAATAAGTTGCCAAACTGGGAAGTCTGTATTGGTTCACTTTATAATTTGGAGTCTGCAAGGAAAATGGTAAAATATTGGGCTACGGTGCGGGTGTTGCCAGCTCAATTGAGGAAATCAATGTATTGCCTTCGTTATTTAGAATATGCAGAGCTCAGCACCTAAATTTTAGGAACTGGACATATTCAGGGACTGTACCAGTCCTTACCCCGTTCAGACTGTACAACCGGTCTATAAATTCACAGAATCCTTTGAAAAATCCATCCATGATTTGTAACGGTACGGCAGGAGTATAATGAAACCCATCTCAACGGTCTATAACGAATTTACAGAGCAGATTGAGTATGACCGCAACATCGAAGGCATAAACACCGTCGATCCGAAGATCCTTTGATCCAAGTTATCCCAAATCATTCCACGACTATCATAATTTATGAATCATTATCACCCATCTCCTTATGACTGTATTTGCAGAATTCAGCCCTCATAAAACCATAAAAAAAATATTTCGAAAAACACGGACATATGCAGGATTTTAGTTGTATTCGATCCTATCAGTATATTATTTTCGATTCATAATCACCATCTTCCATTTATATCATAACAGAGAAATGCAAGCTAAGTTCTATCAGATCTGCAACAGACTGACATCACCTAAAGCATTGGAGAATTGCTCTTCAGTTCCCAAACTCTCGTAATCAACTGATTCCTCGTGCAACTCCATCGAGGCATGTGATGACCAGTATAGAAAATGTGCAATCAAGTGGATCCTGTCTTATAATCGGAAAATCACCAAGGACACAAACTATCTCGCACTCAGCTATCTCACCAAACTAGCAGGCAAATCCATCTACTTTAATTAATAGAACTGGGAAAAGATAGCAGTGACTCTGCTTCTACTGGCTAGCAAAACCAACTAAATCTATGCTCCCAAAATCAGGAGCATGATTGCCAAGTGTAAGGGAAACATCAACAAGGAGGATATTATCGATATGGAAGCCTATATCCTTAATGCCTTCGATTACGATATCGCCTTTGACTATACACCTTACAGCCTCCTCATCAAAATACTCGGCTAGGTGCATTCGAATAAACTTGAAGAGTGTGAAAAGTTGTTCAAGATAGTGACTTGTTACCCCTAGATTTACCAATTCGGAGACTAGGTTCTGGCATATGCCTTAATCTATCTGATAATCCCATAATATGTGCGGGAGATGAAATTGAAAGACAACCAAAGAGTGAAAGCCATTGCCATAAAGATATTCCAGATTTACAACAATGTGAAGGACATCTACTAGAAAAAAGAGAACAGAGGCTACTGATGCGCAATTTCAATATCCGCGGCTTTATATCGGAGATCATTTTCTGATTTCTTTCTGCTTTTATAAAGTAATAGCTGAAATTGTATTGATATTAAGTGTAAAATAATCATAGAGTAGTGATGTACTCCTTATTTATCTTTAAGAATTTCTGCATGATCCTGCTATTTCTGATTGCCTAGCTATCCAACAGTTTACGCAGGTAGTCCTCGAGTTTATGCCTTCTATTTTCGATCTATTCCTGCTTGAATAGCATTGCTTCATCGATGCAGCTAACTGGGTTAATGATGGAGGGCTCGAAGGGAGGTAGCGAGCTTTTATCGAATAGGTTGTGAAGGATGTTATTCAGCTCGCAGAAATCCTTCCATTTTCGACTAAGCATCCACCTTTTATGAGTAAGTACAACCTCCAACACGTATTACACATAGTTGGCCCTTTTATTATCTTGTTTTATGAGCGTCCGCACGATTTCTACATTCATACTTGAGACATCCTAGATTATTACGTATGGCACGTAGAAGGATTTTGCGTTTTGGAAGCAAATTGGCTTCTATACCTATTTTAAAGCGGTTGAGGGGTGAGGTAACAGCTATCGGGAGAGCTGCGACTAGTTGAAGGGGTTGATTTCTTTCGAGGCAAAGCTGGCGAGGGTTTATATCATTTTTGTTTGGAAAAGGCTTTGTTTTTAATTCTAGGCCTTGGTACATTTGGTGGATTTGGATTTAGGAATATTAATCTGTACGTTTTGAAGAATTGTCTTATCTTACTACTCATCTTCAATCCTAATCAGGCAATTATCAGTGCCCTATCTTCTCTCCTTCAGCTAAAGCTTTCTTCGAAGGTAGGTCACTTATAATTTAAGTAGATTGTTTTCCAGTAGTGAAGAGCTGAGCTGTTTGCTCCTCTTAAAGCTATTAATAAATTCCATATACTTGGCTTAAAGCTACTTCTCTGATTGAATAAAGCACAAATCATCGACCAAAAATTTCATTTTCTGTGCTTATTCCTCACAATCCTGTTTTTTTCTGAGTCTATTTTTCTCTTTGGTGAGGAATGCTTGCAATTACTATATCTTTGTGTTAATCTGAGCCTACTATTCACTCTTGGCCTCAAATATCTCCTTAAATTATTTAATTTTAGCAATATGAGGATGGTCATATTGAAGACTAGCTTTAATGTCAGAGAGGCCCTGCTTTTTCATCAATACCTCTATTTGTTGGCATGCTTCAATGTATTTATTGTGAATCAACTCGATCATCTACTGGCAATCGGCCATTGTCCTTTCTGCCAGCTTTATTTTTGAATCATCTATATGATCCTCTAAGTATTGACTGTTGAAGCGATAAGATGATGAGATATTCAGTGAATCGATCATATCCTGATATTTCCTACGAATATACGCCATTTATCTCCTAAAAACAACAACTAGAGAGTTTGTCTGTTTGCGGTATACTTGCACCAAGATGTTGTCAAATCTAGGAATACTATTCCCGTTGGAATTAAACGAGTCCATAAACTATCTAATATATAGCACATATTCACTCGAACTCAGCAGCTGATTCTTAATACGCTTAGGATTATCCTTTATTTGAACCAGTAACTTTGTTGATAGTCTATCGATGTCCTCTAAAAACTCTTCACGCACCTAACTGTTGAATGTAATCGGAAGATCCTCAGAGGGCAAAATTAAAGATTAACAATTGCGGGAAGTAAACAGGGATTTTATAACTCTGCGGATACGATTTTTTGTTGCGATTGTCTCGGACAAACCCTTTTGTTATTAAAGGCAATCTTACAGATATTGCTTTGGGGTGACTATGATTCCTTCCTTGTTTTCAAAAGTTAAACTAAAATCACGCAGGACCATAAACAGTGAAGGCAAACCCAATCCCTTGGTATTGTCAGACATGGATCTATCGAATAGCTTTCCAATCTCAATCAAAAACGAAAGGTTTTGAAGTGCCTGCTCGTCAATGGGCCCAACGTTGTTATAGATAATAGTTGAGGACAGCAGCATCCCTACAGCGAACAGTTTAGAGTCATAGCTCGTGGTATTAGCCAAACTACCTAAGCCTTCCATATCCAATATAAGAATGACACTGTCATTGGTTTATATCCAGGAGTTGAGAATGTTAATACCTTTGGTACAGTCGTTTAGGTGGTTTGACATGGGAAAGTACTCTTCCTCATACTGAGGTTTGTCCTTAAAGATATGCACTAATTTGTTTAGCAAATAGCTTTTGCCCGTTTTGACCTTGCCTACAATGCTCAGCACATGTATTTTCTTGTTGATGGGAATAGCTGATAAAAACTCTAGTGCCTCCTCGTGCAATTTAAATCCTTCCTCCTCGTGGCTAACCAAGGGTATGGACCATGTTTTGCCTTTGATCTAATGCAGCATGTGACTTCCTTTAATAATAATTTATATTGCAAAAAAGAGTATTTGATTAAAATAATGAACTAACCCTTGATTATATATAATCTGAATATCCTCGTGCGGGTTATTTGGTATTATAAATTAAGTTGAGATGACCGAACAGCCAAATCAGACCATCAAAACCACTGACAACAACAAAAGGAAACCCATCAGCAAGTAGAGTAAGTATAACAGCATTAATGCAGAGAAACTAAAAAGATAAAACACAAAGTTAAAAGAGTAGTACAGGAAATCATTGACTTGGAACAGGACCACAACGACAATAAGGAACTCAATCACTCCGAAACATTTGTAAGTGCTAAGTCAACTTAGATGAACGAATTGGCTAAAAAGTGCAATATCTTCTTCGGATGGATCGCAAATACCAAAACTCCCGTATTGGCAGAACAGCTATGGAAAAATGATATGTTGACCTATGCAAGTCAATTGTACCCGGAATTAAACAATGAGTAATTGCAAAGATTGGTTGATAGAGATTGGAAATATATGTGCGAAGAGGAAAGGCTGGTATATTGATGCCTATCTAGAGAATAGTAGATTAGTATAGAAACTTGCCCAATGAGTACGAGCTATAACGGCAGATTGATCAGTACGAAGTCAATAAACAAGTATTCTGATGATTAGTTCCTTTGTCGATAAATAAATATTGATCTTTAATTTATCATAAAAATATAATCCTTCCTGCAGATCATGCTTGCAAAATAAGAGGTTTCGATATTTTCATACTCTTTCGGCTGTCTATATTCAAAAGTAAGTTATAATCATCAATATTGAAAGGAATGATGAAAAAGAGTCCAAGCACCAAAGTCAATGCTAATAACAGGGCTTCCTCACTTAAAAGGACTGAAACTGCAGCCAATAAATAGGAGGAAAACTTTACAGAACAAGGCAACTAAATATATCCACCCTCTGAGAAAAGCTAAAACGTACGAGTAGCCATACGCATTCGTCCAATGAACTAAAGCGAACTTTCACGTAACGACGCCGCCTGCCTCAACGCTGAAAATGATAGTACACTTAGTATATCGCAAAAGTATTCTTTCCACCATGCAGAGGCTCTCAGAAGAGCTATCAGTTCAACGAAGTACTGATACCTGGAGATAACCAGCAAAAATGCTATCAGCGTTGCAATGTGGAAGAACTGATAGACGCTGCTATCGAGGGTTATAGTGCAACAGTGTTCGCGTATGGACAGACAGGATCTGGTAAAACCTACACGATGGCGGGAAAGTAGGAGATTTTCCAGAGATAGGTATATAAGCAGGATGAGCGCGAAGGGATCATCCCTCGAGCCATCCAGGAACTGTGGCGCAAGATCAAGTAACGCAAGAGTACCTATCTCGTCAAGGCCAGTTTCACTTAAATATACAACGAACAGATTAAGGATTTGCTCAATCTCTCTTCTGGTGTGCTTCATTGCCGCTGGAACCCGACCAACGGCTTTTTTGTGGAGGACCTCATCGTAGTTGACTGCAGCACGGTGGATGACATGATATCGGTGCTTTTAGAGGGCATGCGCAATCGAAAGAGTGGTTCACACGAATTGAATAAGGATTCGAGTCGTAGTCACTCTATCCTCACTATCTATATCATAAGTGAACTTAAGCAGGGCACGCAGAATGTTAAGAAGTATGGAAAGATTAGTTTTGTTGATTTGGCTGGCAGCGAAAGGTTAAAGGAGAGCAAATCACAAGGAGACATGATTAAAGAGACTGGTAGCATAAACAAGTCACTCTTTACGCTTGGAAAAGTCATCAAGGGGCTGACTGACCGCAAGTCTCGCACTCCTTATATCCCCTATAGAGATTCAAAACTCACAATGCTGTTGATGGACTCATTAGGGTACGATTTGATCAATACAGAGGTAATTCGAAGGCGTTGATGATCGCATGTGCAAGCCCTTCTGCACTATATTATGACGAAACTCTTTCAACTCTTAACTATGCAGCAAGGACCATGAACATTCGAAACAAGCCGATGATTCAAATGGACCAAAAAGACCAGGCTATTCAAGAGATTCAGAGCGAGATCGAGGAGCTTAAAAGAGAGAACATTTACCTCCGAGAACAATATCAACGATTAAATAAGGGACTACCAATCAAGATACCAGAATTGTCGAAGCAGGACATGATCAAAACATCCAAGATGGACATCAGTCACAGCACACAGCTTCCCCCTCTCGACAAGGAGATGTACTCGGTTAAATAATAGGGTAAAAGAGGCGCTACTTTTGGTAAGCACACCTCAACAGACAACGTTATTTCATAGTATCAGCTGAGATTTGAGCAAATCAAGAAGGAGAATGAACTCATGCGGAAACAGAAATAAGAGTCTGAGGATAGCTATCGCAAACTTATGGAAACCAATAATAGCATTCAGAACAAACTTGAGAACCTGGAACAAATCTTTCTGAGTAAGAAGAAGGATGGCAGTGGACAGGAAGAGATAGTCACGAGTAGTCTCCTCAATTAAAACACCGATCTCAAGAAAAAGTTGAGGGAAATGTAACAATAACGGCGTGAGTTGGGCTACGAGCAGAATTCTAAGATAGTAAGCAATACCAACATCACTAAAATGGAGAATGAGCAGTTTCAGAAGGAAATATAGCGGCTGCAGATGCGAGAGCGGTAGTTATTAGAAGACCTGCAACGCAGGAAGACGTGATAATTAGACTTTCAACATTTGATGTTTAAAAGATAGTCAACATAAATCACTCGGTTTTAATGAACCGGTTCTCAGATTCATCTGTGGAAGTGGCCTTGATATCATGGGTCAAGATGGAAGTGGTTCGTCTTTTCTTGTGGCTTTGCACGATGGATTTGGCAGTGGAGTAGTTGACATGGAACTTGTTGGCGACCTAAAGCTATAATAGAGGGTACAGTGATGATGTTCCACCCTTTTTAGATGAGTCTTATCATCTGTTACTTGACTTCCTCTCCCACCTTTTTATATTTTTTGGTTGCCTGGTGATGTTAAACATAATTTGGCTCTATTTAGGGGTAGATTAGCTATATCTTGACATGAAATGATGGAAAATTCTAGTTGCACTATCTAACCAAGGCAAACATCGCTTTAATAATATTATATAATCTATTATAATGGGTGGTTTATCAGGAGAACATTCATCGTTCTATGAAGACGGTCAAATCAACCTGCATTTCGTAGATTGGCCAATGAAACTCTATATGAATGTTATTATCAATGAATAACAATTTTTCAAATAACGCCAATCTTATAAAAGTGATTTTATTTTATCCAAAGGTTCAGACTGCCAACTTAAAGACTATTAAATCAGGCTTTCTTTGTTCTATTAACATTTATTGAATATCTTATTTTAGTTGATCATTCAACAATATGGAAATTGGTTACTAAAATTATCCTCAGGGCATGGGGCAGGGTGCATCGAATATGTGGCCATATCTATAGGCGAAAAACTACTCTGATTGGCAATCAATTCTTTAAGCTTTTCCCCATCTCAAGCAGACGAATACTCCTCTAAATCTTTCCTCATAACAGGGTGTCTGTGGTATAGTAATTCGTAGTGCCAACGACGACAACGTTCATAAAGTACCGTTATGTTAATCTAGGCCATAAAGTATGGCATATGGACTACCACCCCCAAAAACAAAAACAAAATATAAAAACTTTGGTAAAGGAAGGTACATAATAACATCAACACCTACCTCTTCTTTAGCGTTGTTAAGAGCGGAATGTTTGAAGGTGTAGCCAGACTAAAATCGGGCTACCACTAGTAGACTTTTCCTTTCTGGTGGGAAAACCACACTTTGAAATTCAAGGGATACTTCGAGTTGGAGTGGGTCTATATTAAGGATGTCAACTATAAGCACTTTACCAATTTGTACAACTTCGAAGGCGAAGAAGCAGTTAAGTCCAAAGACTGTGATACGCTTGACAGTTAAACTACCAACAAGATGCTGTCAATTTTCGAAGGCAAGACAGGAAAACGAAGTATTTTCAACGATTTTGCTTACATGGACGAGCGAGAGTCTCAATACATCCGCAAGATGTATGAAGTCAGCAGCTATTATAATCAAAACCAGGCCTATAACGTCAATTTCGACTTAAATCAGTATAGCATGGTGAGTCATCCAATAAACCTAATGAACGGCATGAATTCGGTGAATCCAGTCAACCCTATGGTTGTCCCTTCCCCCCAAGTTCGCCCTGCTACATCTGACGTGCAGCCAAGGAATAACCTCGGCTTTCAGATGAATCCCATTAGTAAAAACAGGAAAAAGTGATGTGTATACTCTTGTTCTATATAATTGACTGCAATAAACCAGGTGATAGAATATCAATTAAACTGTTCAATAATTTTAACAGGAGGTCTTCCATGCCAAATTCTCCCCCTTCTTTTTTATTAATTCTACCTTCTCCGATTCCATTCTTCATTCTTCAGTTTATCTGCTATCGTCCCTCCGACATAGAAAGTATCAAGCAGCCCAGTTTTTATGGTTTAATACATTTTTAATTTCTACTACTTCTCGTATCGCCATTTTTTGTTTATTAAGGATTTTTTCCTTGAAAGGGACAGAGATTTTAAATCCATAGAATCAGTCTTGTCAGCTTAGTAACGAGATTTCTTAGGGAGGTATTCGGTTCGATACATGAGGGACTATTGCGGACGAGCTGCGTGAACAGAGTAGAAAGGATGCTGAGCCGTTCGATACAGTGTACGGCCTTCTCTCTCTCCATTTGTAAGTATTCTGCTTCTGTTCAATCCAAGGGATGCTGTTTCTTTGTTACTATCAATGTTAAGACTACGATAAAGATGATTGAGTTTTGTGATCTTTTCTTCGATATAATTGGAGTAATCACTGATATCCCTTAAAGAATTAAGGGCATCAGCTTAGTTATCACTTCTATGCATGTCAATTGCCAATCAAAATTATTATTTGTCACCCTGTATTAAATTAGCAGCAATACAAAGGTAATAATACTTTTCAGTCATACCATCTTGCTTGCTAATTTATCTTCCATAATATACAATAAAGACATTCCCAATGACTAGTAATTCTCGCTCACCGAAATAGTTGGAAAATTACCCAGTCAACAAAAAGCAGATTAGAAGAAAACTTAAGGGCACGATAGAGACCACCAAATTTAGCAGGCATAGAAACAATCGCTATAATCAGCATGTTCAGTCTCAACCTCGCACCATTGAGTACACTGAGGGGTCATAATACCCTGATAACAAAATAATCTTTTCAGTAAACCAAACTCCAGTTAGCAACGGTATCCCTGGAGTTGGTCAATACGATATTGCAAGTCCTATCGTTAAACCAACATATTAGACATTTGAGAAGAATAATAACGTCATTTTGGTGAAGTTGAATCATATTGGAGGCACCAATAGCTTTTGCAGTGAGGCTGAAAGGTTTGCAGACGGACAGAATTACATAACGCCTGGACCCGGCGCGTATTATCCTATGAAGGCGAAGGCTCAAAGTTGTAGTAAATAAACTTACAGCGAAAACTATGCTCTAATTCAATAGGCTTTTAGAAATAATCGCTAGACAAGAGAATCGATTCCAAGCTACAAAATTGGTTAGTAAAGAATGAAATATAATGGAATACCAAGGCATTTACAAGAAATGTACTTGCAACTTAGTAAACCTAAGGAAACAATTAAAATGCCCGCATTGCCGTTGGATAAGTTGGTTCAACTTAGGAAAAAAGCTTAAAAAAAGTTGATTAAGGTTGGGAGATCATCAGAGGTTGATCTAGGGAATTTTAATAATGGGGATAACCCAATAAAAACAAGAAAACATTGGGGAGATAGACAGGATGACAGTAAATTAACCCAAACCATATATAGATTGCAGCGATAGTCCAAGAGATAGGAGGAAATCGCCAAAAAGATAAAGGCTATTTTAGAGGGAGACAAATAAAAGAGAAAAAGTTCTTCTCTTGGGGGAGAGTTAATCCAATCTAACAAACGTAAGAATGGAGTCGTGGATAGATACAACCAAAGTATGGTTAACATGATCTTTCAGCAAAAGAAAGGTCATAGAAAGCATGTACCCTAGCAACAATGAGTGCCTTAATTTTATAATATTCGATTATTTGTTCCAATAACTTGACTTTCTCATGAATAAACCAACCATATACCTTGCTAATACTGAATATCAGCAGATAAGGCGTTGATTATAGATATTTGACTTTATATTTAAAATGACCGACAAGGGCAAGGAGGTCGTTCTGTCGAAAGCTACCAAAGAGAAGGTTTAAGCCGCCAAGAACTTCATCGAGCAGCGATATTCCCGAATGATTCAGCAGGAACAACAAAAGAAATAATACTGGGAACAGCTTAATACTAAAATGCAGCTTCTCGGACTGTCCAACGCCCAGCAGGAAGAACTCAAACAGCAGATCAACCACGATTAAGCCAAACTATTGCGAGAGTAGAGGAAGAAGCTTACCATCTATGATTTTAAACCAGTAAAAATCATCGGAAAGGGAGCCTTTGGAGAGGTCAGATTATGTAAATGGAACAAAAGCACCGATCCTGTGGCAGTCAAAAAGCTAAAGAAATGCGAGATGATTTTTAAGAATAAGGTGATGCAGTCGCGATAATAGAGAAATGTACTTGCAATATCTTAAAAAAACCCATGGGTGGTTGGCTTGAAATGTTCTTTTCAAGATGCGGACAACCTATACCTGGTCATGGAGTACCTGCCTGGCGGAGATCTCATGAATCTACTCATGAAAAAAGACATATTCACCCACGAGTAGGCATTATTCTATACGGCTGAAATGCTGCTGGCATTAGACTCCGTTCATAAAATGAAGTACATTCATCGCGATTTGAAACCTGATAACGTATTACTAGATGCAAGCGGACACTTGAAATTATCTGACTTTGGACTATGCAAACACACATAAATTAGACCGAAAAAATTAACTGACAATCTTGTGAAGAAAGACTTGGACGGAAATACAACCAAATAAACAGAAAAGAGTGAGTATGCTAACAAGGAGTATCACAAACGAAATAGAAAATTGGCGTATTCAGCAGTCGGAACACCCGACTACGTCGCTCCTGAGGTACAGGGAAAGGGTAATTATCATGTTACTCAGTTGGATATACTTAAAGTGTTGATTGGTGGTCTATGGGAGTCATCCTGTTTGAAATGTTAGTGGGATATCCGCCTTTTGCCTCGGAAACACCAAGATAAACGTGGTATAAGATACAGAATTGGCGTAAGTACTTCTGCATTCCTTCCGATGCAAATGTCAGTAACCAAGCAGCAGATCTGATTCGGTATTTCTTTGATAATAAAGAAAGTTGATAGCTGATCCCAAATAGCGATTAGGGTCGAATGGAGTTGAATAAATTAAGGCTCACCCCTTTTTTGCAGGGATAAATTGGAACAGACTACGGTATATTTGTCCTTAATTAGAGATAAAAAACCACCTCACATTCCCGAGGTTAAAACTGTTTGGGATACTCAAAACTTTGACCCCTACGAGGAGGAAGAACCATGGATTCCGCCTGAAGGCAAGGTCAAAGGGCGTAAGAAAAATCCTTAGTTTATTGGATACACCTACAAGCCAGTAGAAGAAAACAACTCTGCTTTGGTGAAAGCACTAATTGACCTTGATAACTACAAAGTGCCGCAAATGGACCAGTTCCGCAATTTAGAGTACCTACAACTGGAGCGTGAATAGAACTGTCAGCTGAATTCGCCAGGTCTGTTCAAGAAAACGCAGGACAAGACCGAGAGAGTAGCTAAATAATATTTTGCGACCACTGCTGTCTTCAATCTCAAGAAGACAGACGATAAATAAAAGGAGAAGTATAAGCCGTATTATGGAGAGACGCCTGAAAAGAAACCTTCTCCTGTGCCAGTCTTCGCCAAAAAGAGTCCCAAGGCTAGTCCACAAAAGAAGAGTCCGCCTGCGAAGGAGGAGCGGAAGGTGAAGGTGAAGATCCTGCAAAAGAAGTTTGGAGTATGATTTGAACTATGATTCGAATATAATTAATAATTTGAGACGATGCCTAGTTTAATAAAGTGCAGGTTTATTCTAAACATATTTTATCCCCAATTATATTCACTGAACATTAGCTAATATCTTATGGATCAAAACAGATATATACAATTTGTAGAATTAATGATTGTCGAAAGGAAGACCATAACTAATTCCATTGCTCTTTGAAAAGAATCATCAGAGCCATCAAAAAAATTCTTAAAGTTCAAAAAGTTATCCTTCAATAAATTGATGCTATGCGAGAAAAACTCACTTATTTCGAGTAATAAATTATTATTAATGTGGCAGCACGATTTATAATTAATGTCACTGTACTCCACAGCAATTTAAAATCTATAAAGTATGAGTATCTTAGGCTGGACGTGGATTCCTCTTCTGAACTATTTTGTTTTAGATGCAGGATGCTGCTTAATGGTGATCAGTATAATATACTATTACATGTAAAGTGGCTCAATCCAATACTCTCAGAGCTTCCTGAGTTTGGCTCGGCTTGTGCAATGACATCAATGATATAAAGATTTATAATTGGGAGGTTTTAACCTCTAGTCAGGTGCTTGTAAGATTAATGGTGATCATAAATTTAATTATTTTTGTATTTTTAGTTTAATTTCTTTTAGGTAATCTTTCTTTCATACGTTTTACTTTGCTGTCTTCGAATTCTAAATCAAGTAATTAACTAACCTCAATGCGATGCAAAGTACCAGCCAAGAAAGACAGAGCTTAATTTATCACAATTTAAGTAATCAATCAGCATATTCCTTGAAATCATAATAGCACCATAAAAGTATTAGGCAAGTTAACTAATCTTAACTTCGAAATAGCAGTTAAGCCAGCTGGTTAAATCGAAGTCGGCGCTATATTTATAAATAATACCAATCGATAATAAGACATATGGGTAAAAAAACCACTCATCCCAATTACCAAAGGATCAATAATCTTCAACTCTAGAAATATAGTCAAACCATGGCAAGATTAGATACTCTGCAAATGGCATTGGCTGAGGCCATTACGTAAAACTAGGCAGTAAACTTTATATAATACAGTTAAGAGAGAGGGTTATTGAACTAGAAGCCCTGCTGGTGGCCGTACAAATGAAGGAGGAGGGAAGACAGCTCAAAAATAAAAGATAGAGTGAGGAAGAAGCCAAAAAAGATACTAGGAAGAAGAAAGTGCAAAAGAATAAAAAATATAAATGATAAGTCTCTTGTTATTAATTTTTTATCATGGGTATGCCTTATGCTTGTCAAATGATGCAGATGAACTGACAATTCATGTATCATCGACTCTGCAGTTTGCCTCCAAAATAGTGAGCAAATTACTAAGCCTGTGTCAAACATCACCAATCTTGTCATAGTGCTGCGTCTACATTTAAATTAATTGATTCAGCTACCTTCACCAGTTGCAATCTTACGGCCATTCCTAATTGCTATGCAGTATAATACCTGAATAAAGTTATTACTGTTATAGATAAATTATATTTAAGCAGGCAACAATGGCATATTATAAGCAGAACATGCTCTCCATCAAATCACGCACCCTTCTCGCCAATTTATTGGGTGAAGTCGTGCTCCTCTCAGAAGCAATATAAACTTATCGATAAGCATTGGCTAGCATTACTTACTTTGACTGTATTGCCCTCTTCCGTTTCCTTGATCGCGAAGAAAAGGGATATCTCAGATAGAAAGATTTTCAGAGAGTCATGGGGACCTCGCATCGTAAACTCCTAAGCTATGCTTTCAGCTGGCTTGACAACATGAAGGTAGGAGAAATCAGCAGATTGGAATTTGCGGCATTTCTCTTGCCAAAAGATAACCTACAGCTGCGCTAACTCGTCGCTCAAAGAGTATAAAACCCATAAATATCCAATTCACAGCACGAAACCATCCTTTAGCAGTTTGAAATCTTTCGTCGACTGCTAATGTAGATTATGAATCGAGAAATGAAGATCATTGAGTTGCGCCGATAATTGACTCAAGCCAGTGACTATACCATTCGAGGAGTGCTGCTAACTATTGACTGCGATGGTCACGAGTGGGTTTGCTGCGAAGATCTCTTTAAATTTATGAAAAACTATGAATTTGACGTCAATCTGAGGCAAATAGAAAAGCTTGTGGAGATTATTAATTCCACTCTTAATGGAAAGATTACCTAGGAGCAGTTAAGGTGGACTGTGGAGGGATTTGAGACGAAGAATAAAGCGTATTTAAATAAAATAAAAAAATCTAACAAGAAAGACCATTCAAAAAGATAGACAATTTAAAATCAATTTAACATTATCCAAGAACAAGAAAAAATGGAGGTTAAAGCTAACTCTTAATAATAGCACCCACTCAGAAAATAGCATAGACTCATAATGTAGAAGTTCAAATTGGCTGAGGACGAGTAGCAGAAAATTGAACAATAACTGATACAACATCAGTTAGAGTTCGAACAAAAGAATAAGAGTTAATGTTAAAGGCAAATCATCAATTTGAAAGAGCGGAAGAAGAAGTAGCAGTAAAGAAAAGAATAATTGCGACGAGCAAAAGAGAGAGAAGAAACCGCAATCAAACACCTTCAGAACATAGATATTAACACTTTTATGCTGAGAGCCAGAGAACTCCAGCAGGAATCTTAGAGATTGAAGGAATTAGAAACACAACTGCACATCAGCCCTACTCTTGATTACAACCGCATCTATACAGCTGGCAAACATCCCTATTTGCCCACAGCAGGCTAAGATATTTTAACGGGGTATTCCAAAAGAAAATCAGTTTATTTAGATGCAAACCCACACACTAAAAAGGATTATACGAATCTAACTGATCTCAACTGCCTCAGTGTGGTTGAAAGTTTTCGAAAACCCAGCTGTCGAAGTGAATACATTCCGATGAAACTTAATGACAATGAAGTATACATTCAAACAGCCCAGGCCATCAAAAATAGAATAAAGGAAGAACGATAGATTGAAAGATAAATTCATTAACAATTTTTAAGCGGACAATACCACACCAATAAATACCTACCCAAAACTCCATAGACTGCGAGCAAGATGCTTTAGACTCCGAATGTTCGTATAGTTAATGAAAAAGGAAGCATCTATCAATCTCCACCGCAAATCAATGAGTTTCAGACTAGTTCATTCAAAAACACATTCTCCACAGCCAACAAACGATCAGCCTACTGATATCTTCATTTTTTATTTTAACTATTGTTGGCTGTTACATTGACCCAATTAATTTTAATTCCTCATATATGAACATCACTCGTCTCAATTTCGCGTAATCGCTTCCTTTCATCCGCTCGACGTTACAATCCGCACACTACCTCGCCTTTGATCTCGAGATGAGCGGTATCATGACTGAGTAGCTCACTAGTCCTTCACTTGTTGATTCAGTATCTCTCCCATTAGCAGATTCAAAAAAGATATGAAAAGCAGCGACAGAGTGTGAGCAAATTCATACCCCTGCAGTTCGGACTTGCAGCTTTCAAGATATTGCCAGAACAAAGAAAGTATAAATTCTACGATGAAGAATATTGGCGCAACCCTTTAATTTTTATATCTTTCCCCTGACTCAACAACAGGAAATCATGAAGTTTTCATTCCATGCTGGAACCATGAACTTTTTAACCAAAAATAATTTCGATTTCAACAAACTATTTTATGAAGGAGTACCCTACACAAGTCGCCAGAAAGTCAAAGAGTTCACCAAGAATGCTAAACTTGATGAAATAAAAATGGAGTTACGAAGGCTCAAACAGATGAAATCTCCATAAACTCAAGCATTTTTGAAGTTAAATATGCCCTTGGTCTAGTAATGGATGCAAACAGCTGATCTTGAGCTGTCAATCAATATTGAATTTGTGAAGTACCAAAGCTATATGACTTTCAAGGACAAAGTATAGTAGCAGTACCCGCAGCAGTCCTTTATCTTTACCTTTAATTCCGAAGAAGTCATTAAAAGGTCAATATTGACCATCAAAAAGTGCACTGTTTAGGAAAAAATAAGCAACAGCGCTGAAATTAACTGTGCAGTTGAACCTGATAAACTATTTAACTAAGTTTTCGAGGAAATGATATCTTTGAAGAAGCCTATAATAGTTCACAATGGATTTCTTGATCTAATGCACGTACAATTTTTGAGACATAGGTCTACTATAGATTCGTCTAAGATTTACCAGATCATTGGTGTCAATACAAATAGAAAGTACACAGTATATTTCCTACAATTTACGATAACAAATATCTTTTCAGTAACTCACCATACTTGAGTCATCAACTACCCAACAGACAGACTGGATTGGAGAATTGCTTTACCAGCATGAAAGAAATGGATGCAAAAAAAGTTGAAAGGAATTCTGAGGCGGGAAAGCACAACTCAGCAAACTAAACTACTCAGCCCATCAAATTTTAGTTTTCTTAGGAGTTTAAAGAATACAAACTGGATAGTTTAGCTTGTCATTAGGCAGGTTATGATGCCTTTATGACAGGATACAGTTTTTTAAAGGGGATTACTCACCTAAGTATTATTCCTTCTATAAAGATAACGACCTCAATAAATTGACGGATCCAAATGCATTTGCTTAGGACCATTAACTTATAAAAAATAGAGTATTATCTCACTTATAAAGATCCCACAAGGCAGTATTAAGGTTCCTTTCAATTTTGAGGGAAATGACGAAGATATATACATAAAAGACGGAAGCGATCCTCTTTTCTTCAAATCCCTATACAATTAAGTCGTTGCTGAAGCAGAGGTGCTGTAATTTTTCACCAAAAACTATGGACCAATCAATCTACTCTGGACTTCTCGAGAAATGACTGAATTTTGTGTCTTTTTTGTAAATAATGAAAGCAAGTCCAAATATGAATAGCGCTTATCTTAAAACTGTAAGCCAACCCATATTACTGCAGGTATATTTTAACTAAAATAGACGAGATCTCTGGAGTTCAATTTTTGGTGTTCACTCGAGAACAACATCAGAGGACCATGAACAACTTTATCAACAATTAGCTAGCAGAAACAGAAAAACTATGATTATTTATGTCTTTAGTTGCTTACGATAAAATATCCAAATTTATCGTTCATTTTAAACACTAAACTGTGCATACCGTTCATAATAATTGATTAATGAAATATCGAAGCCCACGCAGCCCACCCAAGAACTTCAAGGTCACTTTCTTAGAGGAGCCGCCTCTGAACAACTTACAGAAAAATTATCTAGTGAATTTAGTGCCTAAAATTGGCAGGGCTTGCTCTGCTCCCGAGGAAATACAATTGGAGCTATCGACTGAACTTTGTAAATACCTACAAAAAAGTGTGGGAGTATCTGTAGTTGAAAAACCAGCTAATTTTAACCCGCAAGACTATGAGAATCATCTGAAACCTATCACTTTTAGGATGACCATGAACGAGCATCTGTATCGGATTTGGATTCACGAAGATTAAGTTTAATTGATAAACGACCCCTTTAACAGGGTTCAATAATGATGATATATCCTTTATACATCATAATATTTGTATTACTTATAGTCAATATTTTCTTTTGTCCTTGTTGTGGTAAAATAATTATAATGCAAAGTGAGAGGGCTATTTTCAGCCTGAACGGAACCAATGTCACTATGCCCAATCGTTATAAGATTCGGAAGTATAAGGCGTGCAAGACTAAAAGTTAAAAACCATAACAAATATAAGAACAGATTTGCCCCTTCATTGTTGAGTCCAAATAAGCTTTTCCCAAAGCACTAAAACTAAACCTAAACCATAACCCTTTATTTTTGTCGAATCACCTGCCTCATTAGACAGCAAAACAAAACACCGTCCAACTAATTACAAAAAATGCAGATTTCATAACTACTTCCAACTCTCGACTCAGCGGAGATCGATAATTCACCACGTCTATCCTCAAGAAAGGAAAAAATCATTACAATTCCATGAAACATAAGCGATGTACTTGTGGAGATTGCCCATAATGCTTAAAGGATTTTACTTATTTTCTGCAACTCTTTAGTAACGATGAGAGTATTCCATAAATTTCTGCCAAAAGCTGGTGCATTTGGAAACGTAAAAATGATAAATACATGTATTACTATGGCAAAAGAATTCATACTGTTCGAGAAATAGCCAGTCTTACTAAAATGGTCACTGCAATGACCGTCATGGATTTCCTTTAAAAGTATGGATGGCAACCTCATCAGATTTCCTTCATGGTTAACAAAACTTCCACTTTGATACAAGGAACCACTGCTAATTTACTTTAGGGACAAATTTGCACTCTTTTAGACTTGCTCTATGGAATGATGCTTCCGAGTGGCAATGACGCCGCAATAGCCTTGAGTTAAGCCATTGGGCTTATAATGTTTTTGAAAGGACGAAACCGTCAGGTTAACCCCCTTACTAATGATTGGTACGTTCCTTACATCGGCAAAAATTTTGCCTTTTGCTTTATCAGTATGATGAATGAAAAATGCAACAGAATCGGAACTGTGGACACTAAAATGTTCAACTGTCATGGTAATGATGCATACGAGCAATTAAAAAATATTTCGACTTGCAACGAGCTCGCAAGAATATCTGGTGAATTTGTGACATATCCATTCTTGAGAAATATCGTAAAGACAACACGATATGGCCCCTATTAAAATACTAACAAACTGCTTTAGGATGGTTTTTAAGGAATCAAAACAGGAATAACAGATACTGCTGGTCCTTGCTTGTCCGCCTTCTATAAGGACTATATAATCGTGGTGTTGCACAGCAAATCAATGAATTAGCGTTGGATTTAAGTAAAAAAACTAGTGAAGTGGATATTACGGAAGGGATGAGGTCTGCTGATTTATGCTATTTTTGATATATTGATGTTAATAGAGTTGAACACGTTTCTATAATTATAATTACAGAATCATGCCCAACGACCAAGAGATGAAATTAAAGAGTGAAAAACACTATAACTCCAGTCTTGATAAATCACTTCGCCCCCCTGTAAGTCTCAATTCATTTAGAAAAAGGAATAAGGCTCACAGATCGGTCCATGGCTTCTCGGCATCTTCTTATTCGTCATTTTAGGCTCCACTCTCTTCCAACTTCTAGGAATGGCTAACTCTTCCACTGACGATATCATAATCTGATTGTCAATCCCTTATTTAAGAAACATGTCTGACATAATATTAATCTATCTTAGGCATACAATGATGTTGAAATCATGAGACTCACCAATGCCATGTAATCCATTTTATAAATGTGTTGGTCCATCGATAATTTTGTCAAAAATATGTCAACATCATTTTCTGGCTTTGCGAGAGTTCGATAGCCATCCGGGACTTCTGGAGTGGTCACTTTTTTTACTGTAACCTAATATATGGTGGCCTTCATCATCCATCCCCTTTGCGTAGGATTTGTTGTCTTTGTATCTGTCTTTTAAAGTTTGATCGCGGTCTCTCACTGATTGCTTGATCTAGGCAGCTTGAAAATCTTTAAGAGCTGGTATTGGGCTGAGCTCGTCGAAGATCTAATGTTCCTTCTTCACTCCAAGAGTAGCCATATAAAATTTAAAATCTTAAAGATAGAGTTGTCCTTATCCCCTCCTATCGATCATTCTCAAAAGGCAGCCTATTTCTTCTTGCGAAATTTATCGATTATTTTCGGACATAAAGGCTTGAATGTCTTCTCCTGTCACAAACTCTCCATTTGAGCTTATCATTCTAAAAATGCCTGCAGCATCGAAGTCAAATGAACTGAGCAGAGCTTGATTTGTTTCAAAAAGTCTATATGTTACAACGATTACTTTGTGTACTCCGATACGATTTGAGAAAATATTTTGCCAGTTATCCATTATATCTTTTGAGTCAAGCTTTCTTTTGGAATTGAAATTATGACAGGCCTTCTCATTGTAAAGTACCTTAATCGTGGATTTTGGTTTGGCAGAATGAAATTTTGAAACCTTCTTTATGATATCATTACTCTCTTAGTCGTACAGCTTCCTCCTGTTTGGCCGAGTTGATTCGACCGAACAGCATCTTAATCTCGCTTCCCTTAAATTCCAAATTTTGCTACTTTAAAAACGATTCGAGGTCTCTTTCGGTTATAAATCCCTTTCGAGCACTGTCAAGTCGATGGAAGAGTGAAGCAGGTGTAAATTATTCTTCTTCTGCCAGCATTTCTTTGATGATCTCCAGTTTGCGTTCTACTTCTGCGCTTCTGATCAAGAAATCAATTAGTTTTTGTCGAGTAAGGGCGGATTGTTTTTTTTTATCGTCCTTCTTTTTGTTGCTGCTATTAGTCTTCTTCATCTCGGAAATCAGTTATGAATAAAAATATGGAAATACATAATATTTTTAGGTGAAACTAAAGATATGGGAATATCTCCTTCAATCACTGATGATATCAACATCTATATTAAATACCACTCGAAGTGACTTATCAATATCTAATTAAAGCATATTAACTATATGTATTCCCTCGAAACCGTCCTAGGCAATTACCGCCTTCTGTCGCATGACGACTTATATCTGAGAGATTAAGCCAACCAATTTCTTATCAGAGCCATAGAATGCACTTAAATTTGGTCTATTGCTCAGGTACTGTTGACTCTCACATAGGAAATTATCATCACATCGTAATCAGCTGATTAAAAATTGCTCGGAGCGCAGCTATTATATCAAAAGATAGAAAGGAATATTGATCATTTGATCTTAGAAGAGCTCCAATCATTGCGAGAATTCATCTTCATTCAATTGACAGATGCCACACTTTCACTCCCCATAGTGAAAAAATTGGCTTCTGGGGCTGCTTTACTCGCCTCTTCCCTGTTTCTAGACCACTGGCCTTTGCTAATCAGGGATATAGTCAAATTCATGGAGGCTTCTCCACTTCAATTTAGAAATGGACTTGCTTTCCTCGAAAGATTGCCTGAATAACTCAGAAACACAAATAGAATTAAACATGGAATTAAACTAAAGATTCGACAAAATTTATTAGACTAAAGTGACCTTATAGGTTCTATATTTATTTCTGCCTTATCCTTTGAAGAAGATGTTATGACTCTCCTCAGTTTGGATGCCCTTTAACATTGGGTGAATATGGGACTGCCCCTTTTAAAATTAGGAAAAGTATTGAAAAAAGTGATTGAACTTTCATAATTTTAACTTCCTTCTCAAACTGACTCATTTCTTGATGAATGTTTCAAGGTAATTTGTGAGGGGTTGCACTACTGTTCTCAATAAAAATTTCAAACTTTAGATTAAATTGAATTTTCTTTGCAGAGGGAAAGATATGGCCCATAAGAGTTTAGTTCATTAGCCATGATCATTAACTATATGCGAGATACAAAGCCCATCTTTCTTAAAATTCTCAATGAAGCAGTATAAATAAACCGAATTGAAAGTTATCTCACCATCATAAAATAAATTTTGCTATCTTATAGCTTTTTGCTGATGGAGGATTTGGGTTATGAACTTATTGAGCTCATGAATAAAACACTGAATTGTAGTAATCTTAAAATAAGCTATTCCACCTTTGAGTTTTGGCTATAATTGGGCTAAAAAATGATGAAATGCAAGATAAACTCTGAACTAAACTCTTTCTTCTGGCACATTGTGGATAATTTGCTTGACATCATTCTTCATAAGACCATTTTATAAAACTAATCAATGATGTTTTAGACTTCTCCCAATTAAGACACTATTGATGATATAAATTCCATTAACTTTTAATAATACAGGAAGTAAGCTTAGAATATCATCAAATTCTCTTATTCCTACTTTACCCACAAGAAAAAATAAGAAGGTTCAGCCAATTTTTTCAAAAAATTATCGGATTACATTGAAGTGGATTCAGAACAAAGGAGAGGAATTGAGTTAGCCATCTACGCAATAAAATCTGTCATTGAGTAAATAAAGCATGATTATGATCAAGACAATGTGGTAAATTTCATCGTCTACCTGATGAATTAAATGTCAAGAGCAAACAGAATTCCACCTCGATTGATTTTAGAGGCAATTGGCCTTATCAAGCAAGGCTGTGCTTTTATGAAAAACAACCACTAATTGCAGATCAAATGTATGGAATTTTGTCTTGGGTATATAGAAGATGAGCTTTATTGTGACTGTGCCTTTGAATCTTTCGAATTACTTATGAAAACAGTGAATATTTGTGAAAATCAAACTATTATTGACGATTTACTAAAGTTTTATGAATCTAAAAATCTTGAACAACCTCTAATCCTAAATAAAATTCTGCAAACAATTCTCGATTCAATTGTAAAACTTACTAATAAAGATATTATCACAAATTACTTGAACCGCATATTCAATAGAATAAAATCAATAAATGACTTAGGAACATTGAATAATCATGTATTACTTGATGAAATAAGAACTCTACTGGACAGCTATTAGGCTTTTCCTCTGTAACATAAATAATTTTACCTTTCAATTTTCATGAAAATGTCTATCAACGCAATTTAAATCATTTATAAGATCATCTTTGATTGTTTGAATAAAAAATTGCAATGGACATCCACATAACTGGGATTGAGTGTAATGACAATAAAAAGCACATTAAGACTCTGTGATAATGTCATTGTCTAGTGTATCCCCATTTCTGGATACCTCTCATTGATGAACTTAGTTGTAATGATATTTAAATCCAACGATGTTTCATTTTTTCTTGAATATGTTGGGCTCTTAGACATCTTTCATCAAATCTTAAGCAAATTTAGGGATGTTCACATTTTGATCCTAGATCAATGGCTAAGATAATATTTACCAAGCATAAACAACTTCTTTTTAAAATACACAAGAGAATACCAAGAATATTTCAATGGTATCGACCCAGATGTCGTTAAACATTGTTTGTCCATTCAATAAAGTCTCATTCTATATGATAAGTCCATATATCTCCAACAACCTTAGCATGAAGATATTTTTAACCTAACTTTAATGAGTATGCAACATCTAAACTAAAAAAATTTGCATAGAAGAATATTAAGTTTTCTTAATCATTGTGTAACCCTAAAGGAAATATATGGCTGCAAATACACATTCATCTTATAGGCCATATTTATCAGTTTACCTAATTTCAACAGCTCATGCTACTCTGACTTGAGCAAAATAATAATATGCTTATTTGAAAATGTGGATTTACATGCAAAATAAACTATCTGTTGTCAGATGCTACAAAATGAACCGTATTTGAAAGTAGAACATAAAATCAAAGATGTTGCTGCCAAATTCATTGCTTTTGCTTTTGAAACAAAAATTTAAAAATATATCAAAAGAGCAATGGCTGAATTAGCTGAAATGGTAAACAATAAGGCCAACATTGACCATCCTTTGCATTTGTAACTTCAGTTAGAGTCTTGCAAAAAAGAGTTTGCTCATCTTTAAAAGCGAAGACTTGCCTTGAAATGATTGTCTTAACATTGTTTATCATTATAATCTCAATTATAAATATTTACTATATCCTTTTTATAGTTCATTTTGGTTTGATGTAATACCTCAATACCTTTCTTAGCCTGCTCTCAAAGACCGATAGTCGAGATAAAGTACTTCCCCTTACACCTAGATTCTACGACTCGTACAGTATGCAACTCTTCACTCGGAGGATCACACTCCCAAGGGAGCGACTTACAACATTTATACTCAAGTTCGCAGAACTAGAAAAATTCTCCGATTTTTAGGCACTATTCAATACTGCTTTTAATTGGTGAAAGATGTAAAGAAACCGTAATTAATGAGCCTCAAAATCTGGGGAATCCTTGAAAAGGTGTTTCTGATATTGTTTTACCTGTTTGATCATGTGGTGTTCCTGAGTCAACTCGGCCTGATTGATAAGGCAAAAGAAGGTAAGTTTTATCCGCTGAGTATGAAGATGTATCTACTGCAAAATGTTGCCGGAGCAGTTAAAAATGTAATAGAAATGTTAATAATCATCCTGCAAGGAAAATATCAGGGTTAAATGATTGATGTAGAGAAGGGGTCCAAACACATCAAGAGTAAGTGCGTCGAGTTTTTGAAGAATATCCTCGATATTTTGGTGGCTATCTACTACCTTCAACCCACAGAGGGAGGGGCTACCAGAATTGGCTTCATTGGAGCTATTACCTCAATTGCAGCTATTGCTCAGTCTCTCAAACTCATCTGATTACTTATTAGAAGTCTTTCCAAATTCGTTTATAGTAAAATTATCGAAAAATTTATAATTTTGAAAGCGCTACTAAAAGAGCGCCTTTGTTTTACTGCATAATTATTTGTTTAGACTTGATGAGTGAATCATTGGAGAGAAAAGATCAGAACGTCAAACTTCATTGTGATGACAACACAGTCACCATTGAAATTCAAAAATTGAATCTATTTGAAAGGTATAAAGGGGAATATTGCTACTAGACCTTGCCTTTAGAATTTAAAGTTATCTTCTAAAACATCAAAGAGTTTTATACTTTCCTTTCTTAATCAACTTAGAACCTAAAAATTGACAACGAATTACTCAATATTCCGATTCCTGTTGCTGGAAAATATAAGGATTTTCACTTGTGTGTCGTTAGACTTTAATTAACAATGGAATAAAGACTTAGAAAATAAATGGTGTAAGTATCAACTTAGCTGTAACAACAACAAAAAGAATCACTTTCTTTGGAGTTAGTTCTTCAAGAAAGGATGAGCTTATTATAGGAAAAAGAGAAAATCATTATAACTTTAAGCACTATTATATAGGAAAAGGAAAGCAAAAATCTCAAGCTGCTCAACAAGGTTAGACATCTAGAAAACACCATTGATGATTTACTGAGCGAACGTGCTAAAACCGAACCTGCAATTCAATAATCCAATCTCATTGAGGAGTTCACTCCAAACAAACCTAAGAAGTCCAAGTAAAAGAGTGAGTATGGCCACAAGATAATCTTCAAGTTAGATGCCACAGCCAAGCATTATAACAAATTTCGAGCATCAGGCAACGAAATATAAAAATTACATGGTCCTACTTACCAACTGTTCCATAATGAGGCTATTCATCGGGAAGGCCGATACTATTTCGATATAAAAATTGTGCAAATAAAAAATAACAACATTGTCGTGGGAATTATTACTGATAAAAACAAGGATGAACAATTTTCTTTTAAGAAGATGAACTGTGTCTGCTACAATGGGTATGATGGATCTATCTGTGAACAGGACAAACAAAAGTATGTCAATTTTAAACCCAAAGACAATACCAAATTGAGGACAGTGGTAGATATGACGCAGGGACAAGTCGAGTGGTTCATCATGGGAGGGGAAGCCAGAAAATGCTCAATTGGCCAGGCCAATATTCCGTCCACAATGATAAAGCAGCCGCTTTTTCCGTACTTCGAACTCTATTGGGAAGGAAATCGCGTAAAGCTTAATGCATGAATGAATGATTAAACCTTACCTTATCGTTAGATTGTTAATAATATAAATAAAATATTTTTTAAACATACTTTTTTAGATTGAAAGATGAAGGAAATATAATAACCTATATGATCTATAAAATGAATCCAGTGGCAATTAAAAAAACATCAAGAAGAGATAGTTCATTCTCCTTAAACTTAATTGTTTATTAAACTACTAATTTTACTTATAAGATCTATGAAATTTACATTGAGTCTAATTAATTTTACAATTATTATTAAGTTTAATCGACTTTATTTTGAACAAGAATTACTCTGAAGGAGGACATATGATAAGCTCTTTTAAAAAAAGTAAAAATGATCTTGATAAAAAGAGAAGCATATTTGCCGATTTTTAATTTTGGTCTTTCAGCAGTCAGAAAGCATTAGAGCTTCGAAGCTTAAAACTAAAATTTAACTAAGATCATAATAATTAATATAATGATTTACAGAACAGCGAAGCTTATCACCTCATCAGTCATTTCAAGATTGGCCTCTCCAACCTCCATCTTTCTCTTCAGCAACAACAAATAAAATCCTACAACCAATGTGAGTCCTCTTAGTGAGCTTAGCACCAATGATGCTATTTCTAGAAACGTTGGAATGAACAGATTCCTCTCTCGAGTGTACAATACTACAGGACTGTCAATCCTTGGAGCACTCTCAACCTCCTACGCTGTTCTCTCTATTCCAGCACTAACTGCGATGATGCCCACACTGGCGATGGGAGGACTTGCCTCAATGCTTGTCGGATTTATCGCCACAGGCTATATGAAACCTACCTACTATGTGGAAAATTAAAAGCTTAACTTTAAAGAAAAAATTGAAATTATTAAAGCAAAAAATGGACCACTCAGACTCGCTATGTTTGGATTGGGAACCATTGGGCTTGGACTCAGTGGTGCGCCATTAATGGCCTTCGCTACTGCAGTCAGCCCTACCATCGTACCTACTGCAATTGGACTCACTACTGCCATCTTTGGAGGAGCATCACTACTGGCCTACAGAATGCCAAAAGACTCTATGCTAAGTTTGGGCAAGGTATTTACAGGAAGTTTATTCGGTTTGATCGGCCTTCAGTTGGTTGGCTTGGCATCTTCCTTTATCATGGGTCCAAACCCTTTCTCTATGATGTTGCTCAAAGGAACAACATACTTGTCAGTGGGTCTATTTTCGGCTTTGATTGCTTACGACACTCACGTTTCAATAAAAATGTATGAATTAGGCTAAGCTGATCACGTAGGAATGGCTGCCCAATTTGTGCTGAACTTCTGGAACATTCTCATGTCGCTAATCCGAATCTTTTCCGATAGAAATTGATCCCTCCTCAAATTATTAAAATTATATATTAGATTTAATCATGATTTTGATTGAATGATATTTACTAAATTATAAATTCGTTGTGTTTCAAATCGAGTTATTGGACGCATGTTCATTGAACAAGATATCAACAAGGCTAAAAGCAAGACTAACACACAGTAGCAGGGAAAACGAGAACGCAGAGACATTAAATGGCATCCGGAAGGCAAACGCATCATTAATCAGCTAATTTGTCAGGTACAACCTCCCAAACAAAAACATAAAGGAGATACTCCCGTCAATAAGGAGTAAACAGAGAATGATACTTTTAGAGGTATAGGGTATTGTATGCAGAACTGCTTAGTCGAAGGGATAGAAATAAATAATCGCAAATTAAACTATAGCACCGTCCAATCAAAAGGACTGGAGATGAAATTAAGTACGACAAGAATGAAGGCAATCATAATAAATCTGCTTCAAAATCCAAGTCTAAATCTAAGGGTATAAGCAAGTCGAAGTCTCTCAAGCAGTTGGTTAAAAAGAATAAGTCAATGACTCGACTGGAGGGGCGATATAAAGTGTAAACCAAAATCGATAAACATCAGAAAGAGTAAAGAAAGAGTGAGAGTCCTCATCAACAAGTAAAAAGTACAATTTCATACGGTTAGCGCAAAAATGTAAATAGTTTGTAAGGCAGTGTAAATCTCACTACAACTCGAAAACAAACCGCGAGATGGTGTCAGAGTTGACGACTTCGCGTGAAAAATCAAAGGGCAAAATGAAGATATCGCAGGTGTCAAAACCAAGCAGTAAAAAAACAAAGAAACCATAGGAAATAAAGAGGAAAATTAGCAAACCTCTTGACAGAAAGAATACAGAAAAGTAAAATGCGAGAATGATTAAAAAGACAATGAGCAAAGATAAGAAACCCAAGGAGAAACATGTAATAGTCAGCGGCCACTCCAAGGTCAAGAGAGACATTCCCGAGGATTGGAATTCCAGTTTGGAAGAGGAGTTTCTAGATCCTAAATTACAGAGTAAAAGTAAGCAGGAACTCAATAGGGTGATTGTGCCTAAAAGGAAGGAGAGACTAAGTCTAAACAGTAGCAGCAATAAGCGGCATTTGCTGATTAAGAACAATAAGACAGAAGTGGAGATAGAGAACTGCAAATCAAGGGTGAGGGAGATTGAACATATGGCCGCAATAACCATTCAGAAAGTGTTCAGAGGATACCTCACCAGAAAGTATATTCGTTAATGTTTTGAGCATAATGCTGCTGTGAATATTCAAAGAGTTTGGAGAGGGTATCGGGTAAGAAGCCAGCTGCATCAGAGCAAAGCCATACAACAGTCATAGTGCGAGCCATTGACCCAAATTGATTAAGTTACAAAACAAAGAAGTCAGAAGATACTCGATATGGAGGAATATCTTTTGTAAAATTCACGCTAGAGCGAAATCAAGAGTACTAATCCTGTCAATGAGCGATGGACTTCAATTTTTTAAGAGATACTCTCAGAGGAGACCATAAATGACAATATCAAGAAAAAGATAGAAATATTTTTGTAAAGTCAGCGTAAGGATGCTGCTGATGCTGACTTCGAGTTTAGATCCAATCCATCCAATAGTGCTCGAAGTAGTATAAGCAGTCAAGTCATTAATAACGAAATTACATCCGAGAGGAATTTTATAGCACATGAGAAGAGAAAGAAGGAGTTTTACCCTCATATTCAAGCCTATGTCTCGCCTACCAACTACAAGTCACCTAAAAGTTTAGGCTTCGGCAGTCCAAAGGTTCACCTGATGAATAGTCCTCTCAATTATTTCCCGTAAAGGATTATGGAGAATGAACCCGAACGTAAATAATCATAATTATTGATATAACACCTAAAAAATATTAAAAGGTTTCATAAGTAGCGACTACACAGCAAAGCAAACAGTGAAAAGGAAGAGTTAAACAGTATGCTTCTAAAAAACAAACTATCCCCTCGTACTCACGAGAAGAAGTATAAAGAGGTGGAACAGTGCTTGGAGAGCGAACTTGAAAAATTTAATGAGAGTATCAACGAAATTGTGAAAACTTGCATTCTTTACAAAGAGGACAGCCCTCTGCATAGTAGCGATGTATTACAAAATGAGTCAATAGGGGAATAACTTCCAAATCTCCATCAAGATAACCTCATGATCACACCCAAAAAGTAGCTGGCCCCATTAGAACTCCCTTAACTACTGGAAGAAAGCTGTAGTCCCAAACTGAAGGCCAAATAGCTTTAAAAGGCAAAAGACATTAAATTCGAAGAGCGTTCTGCTGAACTCGGAGAATATTATTATTCTCAAAAAGCATAACTTCCAAAGGACAATATCGAATATTCATCCTTCGACTCGAGCTATCAGTTCATCGAAGAGTACCTGATTTCGCTCATTGATTATCTACGATAATATGACAACGGTAACTACATCAGTCATATTCTCGGCTACCTGCGCAAACCGCGTAGTCACTAGACTTAAACAATTCTCCGCAACCTGAACCCCATCACTTAAGGCTCGTAAGACTCTGAGATGGACAACTCCTTTCGTCTACCAATGTATAAGATAATGGAGTTGGATGAAGAGATCGTAGAGTCAGCCGTTATTGATAGTTACAATAGCGAATTTTTTGTATGGTATCTGTTATTTAGAAACTGCAGGATCATATTACGACAGGCGAGAATTTGCAGGAGTATTTTATCAAAATGATAGGGGACTGCATAAACGAAGCCTTGAATAGCTTACGTCCAACCTACTTCCTTTTTACTTCTACTCAACTATCAACCATCAATGCTTTGAAGGCCATGGAAAAAGTTGTTGTTTATTAACCGGAATCTAACTCTGAAGAGTAGATGCAGTATCAATTCATGCTAGCACAGGCTCTGAACAAAATTTTTTATTGGAACAAACTATAGTTGGGCAAAGCAATCACCAATTTAAGCGAGGAGGACGATAATTCTGAAATGAGGGGATATCTCAACAAGCAGATTGAAAACATCTTTGCGCAGACAGAGGCGCAGACCCCATGGGAGTCGCATGAGGAGCAGGTGGAGTTGATAGGAGTTCTAACTGAAGGATTATTTGACATTATAGTTTTCGAAGAGATTTCTGTGATATGGGAAGTGGTAATGAAATGGAACGAAACCAGCTGCGGTAGAAATGACATAATTCTTTAATTGAATAACGCCCAATGAGTCAAAGACAGCTTTTAATGGTATGAATTTAATTTTTATATTGCAACTAAAGAAAGCCAATGATCAACCATAAACATCATTAAAGCTGTTTCTATATTTAAATAAACTTGTTATTTCTGATTAGCCTCTATAAACAATTTCGATATTAATGGAAGTTTCTTAATCGAATGCAGCCTTTGCTGATGGCAAGGCAAACCCAACCAAAGGAAGTTACCGCAACCTAAAACCACCTGATCAGTATGTGATCAGTTATAATTTTTAGCATGCTAACAGCATTAACTTCACACATAATCTACTTATTGGGGTCGGGATGGATTAAACACGCAAAATTGGACACAAAAATAAATCACTGGCTTCACTCTAAATGGAAAAAAGTAAAATTTTAACGAGGGGACAGCAGAGAAAGCAACTAAGGCCTGAAACTCACTCTGTTGCTCAGGTGTATCAAACAAAGGTCATTCCTAAGAGATACATCGCCCCTGTTTCACCAAAAATATCCCAAAATTAAAACAAATCTAATTTCAATCTGTCATAAGCCGCACAAAACGCAGTATAAAACGCTTAAAAGAAATAGCATCATAGGGAGACAACTTCCTAACATAGGCATGATAGTTGGTCTAAGGATATAAATAGCAATAATGAAGGTGGTGAGAATAAAATGCTGAGTCCCTATCAGCAAAAACTGGGAGAGAAGAAAGAAAAAATGAGAGTCATTGAAAATAGGTTGTTAGAACACGAGGGGGAGGAATCTAAAAATGACAATAATGACACTGAAAAGACAGAAAATCGAATAATCAGAAACTAAATAAAATTTGAAGGATCGAGTAATCATCATCTGGAAAAAAGAGAAAGCTAGAGTGACGTATCACACCGAGAAGGATAAGAAGAAACGATTAATTATGAAAAAACGCTAAAAAAGAAACAAAATTAGTTCATGGTTGATTTATCAGGCGAAAATGGCCTAAAAACTGTTGGTGAATAACACCAAAGTGAATAATCTATCGCATCTAAAGTATCCAATAAAATCATTAAACCCGAAGCCTCAACCATAAAAATGTCAAGCAAAAAATAAATCCAATAGAATCAAATGCGTATGTTGTAGCAGCAGATCCGAAGATAAGAAGGTGACAAGATAAGAAAAGGCAATTTCAAGACATCTTTCAACAAGTAGCGCTAGATCTTCCCATTTCAGGCAAACATCGAGCAATTTTTTGCCAAATAAATTCATGAGAAACGAGGTCAGGCTCGAAAGGAGTTGAAACGGGTTAATAATTCAGCAACTGCCTCTAAAAAATAAATTAGGAATGGAATTAACATCAATTCGACAGACCAATTGTTGGAGAGAAGAAATTACAAACCGAATACTGCAAATCATAATGTTAAGCGCAACTAAAGAATTGAGGCAAAAAATAGTCGGATTAAACAGATCATGACCCCTGATGGGCAATAAAATGGTAGATAGGAAGCGAATCAAACCAAAGGGATAAAAAGGATAGCCAGTTCAAATCTAAACTCATTAGTAGCTCATAAAATCAAAAATAAAGACAAAAATGGTGTATAAGCGTACCCAACTCCTCACCTTAATAAAGCCAATAGTTCAATTGACCATACAAATAGAAAGATGCGAAATGGTAGTAATGACAGCCAGGAAGTGGAAGATATCACCCAAAATCATCAAATTAAAGGGTTTAAGATCCCGGAAAGCATTATTAAAGCTACTTCCAGAAATAATCAGCCTAATTTAAGTATGAATCAGGGAGTGACAAAATCAAAACCTGGCTAAAATACAGGCAATCACAATAATAATTCTAATTATAAGATTGGAAGTAAGCCTACGACTGTCTTGGGTAATAAATAAGATAGCCAAAATCCTCAATCGAGATTATTACGGCAATCTCAGGATGGGAAAGCGTAGGGTGGCAAACTGAAGTATTCGACATCTGCCGATAATCTGAATCAAAAGCAAAGTATTCACAAAATGGTCCCTGCAACTCAACCTTTTAAGGGATCTCCTAACAGGGAAACAACTGCGAGGATAGCGAAAGGTCGATAGAAAAATTTCAAAAACTGGAAGGAGGCTGAAATTATGAAGGCTCAACAATAGAATCGTTCTTTGAAGGTAAGGAGTGATTCTAAGACAAAAAGTCAACATGATAACATTGCCAAGCAAAAATCTGAGTTCAAGGACAAGAAGGAAAGAAAACAGAAGCAAATCGATTTGGATGCTAAGGACGAAGATAGATTTGGGTTGTTTACAAAGAAGAAATCTGTAAAGGATGGCAAGGAAAGGAAAAGAAATAAACAAACCAAAAAATAAAACCACGCTAATGGATAAGAAAATAATGATGAATTATGTTCATAGATTATTGAGTAGTCAGAGAATGGCGTGTATAGGAACGAAGAATAAAGAGAGAGTATGGAGTCTCCAAACGCGAAGCTTAACGACAGTAAATTAAAAGAAGAAGATATTGACTTGGAAAAAGAATAATCAGTTGGAAGTCATAATATGAGTGAGTAAGATAATGAGTAGGAACATTTGAATCAATAATAGAGTGAGAATAGGAGGCATAGTGGACAACAGCAGTTAGAATAGCATTAATTAGACACTTCAATAATAAAATAGGAAAACAACAATGGAGGGGAAATGCTGCAGACTCATCCTTCGTTGGATCGCATCAGTCGCATTGGAAGTAGTAGATGTCAATAGTTATAACCAGAAATACCTTTTTAGATCAACGAAAATTCACCAAATAAAATGGATAATGCCCTATAAATTCATTAATCTCGTCAAAGAATCGATGATGTTTATCATCGAGAAGATCTTTAAACTTTGCTGTAGGCTGCTAACGAAGACAACTCCGAACAGCATATCGGCTCCTTTACAATCAAACCAAAAGATCAAACTATGGCATAATTGGCTGAACCTTTTGAACATTCACACACTGGTCCAGAAAGTGAAGCACTGGCCAACTATAAGTAAGATTATGCACCACTCCCTAATTCTCAATAGCTTAAAGAAGAGAAATCTGCTCCCTTCCAAAAAATAGTCTAATCCTAAGATATTGAGGAATTTAACCCTGTTCGCCAATAAAACCCTAAATTTACTTTTATGAATTCACCTTAACAAATCGAGACAAATCAATTAAATGGTAATCTGATTCAATTAAATAACCAAAAATAACCAGCAATGTCAACCTAAACACACCAAGACAAATTCATTTAAACAACCTAAGTTAAATACCTCAAAAAATCAGAGGGCGAATCAAATTCTGATTTAATTAAACTAAACAGCAAACAATCAGAAACAAAATCAGCCGATAAACTTGGGGACAAATTCACTTAACAAATATAAGGGAAATAAACCAAAGAATGCGAGTTCAATGAGCCAGCTCCAATGCTTGAAGCTGAAGATCTTAAAAACCTCAGCAAAAATGTAGGCAATCGTTCGGATGATTTCTTTCAATACAACATTCCCGAAATGTCAAAATGCAACTAAACGTTCAATCAAACTTTCAACCTCACCAAATATGAAAACTTCGACAGAGATACCAGTCACTACAGTCGAGCACCCGTTCTTTCCTTTCTCTACGAAATGTCCCAATAAACAGCACAATGTCGATAAAAATTTAAGTCTTCCAATCTTAGGCTTGCCTTTTTGAATCAGTTAAAAGAAACTCCTGAAGTTGGAGAACCCCTTATAAATCAGGCTATCAATATTCTACTGTCCATTGACCCTTGGATTTTGGAACGTATTTTTGAGCCCTACTACGATGAGAAAGGGAAAATAGGAGTGTGGCTCTATTGTCATGGAATATGGAAAATTTTTATTGAGAATACAGCAGTTAACTTTCGGACTGTTCTCGCCAATGCAATTGAGAAGGCAATCGACTCATTGAATTGCGGAAGGGAACTATAAAAAATATTACGGATGTTGAGTGGAGTGAGAGTCATGAAACTAAGGAGCAATAAGAAGAAAGTTTTTAATGAGTTGGAGTATAGCATGAAAAAAGGACACGTGCTTAGAGCTGCCACTTCCAAGGGAAGCAAGTGGGGAGGAAGACTATTTGAGGTAGTAAAAGTAGAGGTAACCAAGCAGGGCGAGAATGTTCTACAAATTAGAGAGAATAACGAGAGAGTGTGGGTTAAATAGTAAAAGTTTAAATAAATATTTGAGCATTTTCTGTTGATATGCACGAGGCAGTCTCATTTTTGGACTACTCGCGAACTCAAATGCCTTCCTTCTCACAAAGCTGTTCTCACTGTATCGAGCTCAGTTCCAGCTCATGGCTCTATAACTCTCTTCTACCCTTCTCAGGCTCCTTCTAGCTTGCTTCTCTATAAATAACTCTAATCGAAGGTGCTGCGATATCTGGGCAAAATTGACGAGAAGTAGAACCAAAATGGCAACCTCTATTTCTAATTTCGACTCCATGGCACTTACTGCCTATTTCTGTAAACACCCACAGACTGTGAGATTGGGATATAAAGTACGAGACAACTTGAGATTGGCTCCCTAGAGTATATAAAAAGCTAAACCTTAAGAAACGAGCAATGTGAGTACGTTGAACTGGACAGATGCAAGGGATAGAAGAGACAAAGTGAAGATAACTTCCGCCCTGAGTAAACCTTGTAAAAGCTACGTTAGAAATTCATAAGATTAGTGGTTAAAAAGTGATAGATTAATATGTAATTGCCTTTGATGATAGCACAAATGATTTGGATAAATATACCATTATATATTCAATATGTCTTAAAAGTTCTATTCATATGAATTCGAGGATTCTCTAAAAGATTTGATATTAGCAAATGATGGTATTTTTAAAAATACTTATCTTACAAAGTCCAATTTATAATTTTAGATCTATACTTGCTCAAAGAATCACATTATCGGGTTCCTTTCATATTTTAACTTTTGGCCAGTTGCAACGATTATTAATTATTGCTATATCAAAATCAAGTTTGTTTGCCAAACGATAATAATCTCATATTCGTTTTATACTCTCAGCAATTATTATTGCTCAATCATCCTGCAACTTTTCACATTGAAAGTCAATCATGATTATCACTATCATTATGGCTTATCATTCAATATTTTATAAATACTCATCCAATTTCATTCTTTGTACTTTAGTGATGAATCAGTTCTTCAATCATAGGGTGGGGAAGTCGTCAGCTGCGAAATGAGGTTTCGCATTCTTGCCGCCTTTGTGATCTCTCTTATCACCTCTGTGCTCTTCTTGTTTACTGTGAGTAGGCTTGCTTCCAAAACCGAGAATATTTCGCTGGTCTTCAGCCACATCCAATCCCTTAACGGCAGTATGCTTGATTAATTGCTCACCGCTTCTCTTCTCCTGCTGCTTTTTGTCCTCTTTAGTCTCGAGGAGGGTTAGTTTTTCTTTCTTAAGCCAGTCAGCATTGATTTCCCCCTTCTTGACTGGAGCCTTGGCCTCAACATTGTAAGTCAAATCAATGCCCTTGCTCTTATAGTATTCGTCAAGAGTAAGTTTTGGAGGTGATACGGGTTTGGTTTCAGCAGGTACTTCGTTAACTGCATTTTCCCCTTCTTTCTTAACCTCTTAATTTTCCTTTCCCTCGTATTTATCATGGTTGATTTCGTCCTTCGTGTTGCCGACATTGCCATATCCTCCTCCTGCTTTTCTGGGGCGATCTCTTGATAAGATAAAAGATACTCTCTGCCAGTTCCACTCCTCCTATCGTGGAAGTGCTCATCAGTCAATTCTTTATGAATCCAAATCTTCTTTTCTCGTTCAGTATGATGGTAGGGTGTCTTGAGGTTGTGTGCTTCTATAGCTGTATCTGCTGCGACGGGTGCGAAAGTGACTGTTGTATTTTTCACGGCTTACTCTTGCTGTTTTTTGTAGTTTTTCTTCTACTGGTGAGCTGGATAGATGAAAGTCTACTTCTCTTCGGTTTGTCTTCCGTCTTGACTACGTTGACCTTCCCTTCCTCCTCATCATCACTGACATTGAAGGCAGCGTATGGATTTGCCATTTATGGTTATAAATAATTATGAATAATAGCAGCAAATATATAAATGGCAATTAGATACGCATACTTGGCAAATGCTACTTCAATAAACTAGCACTTAACACTATGCTATTCTTCAACAATCAATAATAAGAATCATATGCATAAGTATAATTTATTGCAAGATCACCTCAGTCATAGTCTGAGCGGAGATGTCTCATTCACTTCGAAACAGCATTCGAGCAGGCAATGCGACAGCTAATATACCTTCAAATCATCTGACATCTGTAATTTCTAGAATATCTGTCCAATCCAATCTTGCTGTAGATAGCGAACAACACAGCCCGCATCTTCACTGCCCTTTCTTACCTCACTCATCCGAATTATATGAATCAAGCACTCAATTGCTGCACTCGTGCTTCTGTCCTTATGATTCCTTAATATTTAGACTAAACTGTGAAGAATTCCAAGTTTTAGGTACTGTTCATCGAGTGGCAACTACATTTCATGACCTGCTCTCGCTAAGTTACTAAAGAAATAACAAATCTCTTTCCTCACATCTTCTCCGTCCGAAGCTAACATTTCAGCCAATTTATTGATTAATTCAATGTTATTGTGTATTTATCGTACTTGCTCAGCATCACTAGCTGCCAAATTAGAGAGAGTCCAGCATGCTTCATGGCGAATCAACTTATTGCTGCTATAGAGAAGTTGTTGCATGCAGGGTATGATCTTACGATCAAAAAGATACTTAGTACAATCTGTGTTGCCTGCAGCAATGTTTCCAACCACTCGAATGCAAGAAATGATCAAATTAGAATCCATTGTTTACATCATTAAGGGTATTAGCTTATCCAATAATTATGATTCCATTACTGGTTTTTCTCGTTGATTTATGCCTTGGCAGTGATAGGAAATAGTCAAGCAGTAATTGGTGAACAACTATATACTCTGAATTAGACCCTTTGCCAAAACACGACACAAAAAAGATAGAGCCTTTTCCACCTTGAAATACTCAGGCAGTGGCTGTCCTTTACAGAGGTTCGACAGAGTCCAACAGCCCTATTCCCATCCTTCCTTTCCAATCTGCATAGTTATAATTTTGATTAGTTGAGTGATGGCTCCTTTGTCAATAATTTAGTCTCTATATCTAATATTATCACTGCCAATATTACCTAAAGCCCAAGTCACCTGTTAGATTATACCGTCAATTTTACAGTTGAGTAAATCTACTAAAATAGTGACCCCGTCAAATTGCACAATTTATGAACATAGGATACTCGAACTTGCCGCCATGTTTGTCAAAGTCCAGATAGACTCCAACTGCAACTGTGGATACTCTGTTTGCTAAGCAAGGGAAAGAAGAGTTTGCACTAGTCGGATTTTGATGAATTTGTTCTCTGGAAAATCAGCATACTCCAAAGGAATTGCCAAAATCTTCCTCAGACCAATGATGCCATGATGTTTTGCTAGGATGTCCTCTGATCTAAGTTATTCAATAAGATGGTCAAGCTCATCAATTGCAAAGTCAACTTTTAGTAACCTAACTTATAATCGAAGTACCCTGCAATTTCTGCCTCTAGGCTGACGTCGACGATGAGTAGTTTCCTCTATGTTTTTACATTTTTATTAAATGCGTGATTGAGAGTATTTCTGGTCTTCTGGAAGATGTGATCCCTGTTTCCCTTCCTGATTTCCACTGCACTGCGATTTCTTTTGAGTAGATAATCCTCATCTTAGGGGTGGGTCAAATTAGCTAATTTTAGCATTGTCAATATATAAAGTTAATATTTTCTTAAACATTTATGGACATAGCTATATATACATTTATGAATCGCAAACTGTCAACTTGCCGGATAGAACTGCCCAATTTCATTTTGAAAAAGAACAGCAGCAGCAAGTGAACAATGCTTGCGTGAAGGTTGTTTCTCAATTATTTTTAACTTTTTAGAAATTGTGATGATATAAGCGTGTTTTATTGGAAATCTGATATTTGATTTTGACTTCAGCGGAGGATTATAATCAATGGGTAAAAAAATCAAAACCTGCATCATCGGAGATACCTCAGTCGGCAAGACCAGCATCCTCACCAGAATCATTGAGAACAGCTTTAAACTCGAAGTGGCTAGTACTGTTGGAATTGACTACAAGTTTCAGACCAAGAAGATACAAGGTTAATAGGTTGGAGTTTAGCTGTGGGATACATCAGGGCAAGACAAATACCGATCTGTTGCTAAAAACTTCTTTCGTAATTCGGATGGCGTGTTCGTAGTGTTTTCGCTTTCTGATGATAACTCGTTAAAAGGACTGTAGTTTTGGATGGAGCAGCTGAAGGATAACTTGGATCCGGATGTGCCACGCATACTGTTGGCCAACAAGTGCGATATAAAAGAATAACCCTCCCTTTAAGCCAAAAAGCTAATTAGAAAATTCAAGGAAGAGGAAAACTGCACAATGTTTAAAGTGAGTGCCAAGACAGGGGTGAATATAAAGTAAGCCTACGAGCAACTGATCTAATAAGCCTTTAAATACATGAAAAAACAAGTCAATAAGGAGAGCTTCATCATACCCGGCGGCAGTCGACATAAGCCGAAAGGGTGTTGTTGACTTAAAGGCCAACTATGATGTGCTTTCATCTATATTTTTATGAGTCAATTTTCGATAAATAATTTGGTATCAAATCGACAGCCGAGCCATTGATTGGTTGAAAATAATAGCCACTCGATTATTTATCAGCTCATGAAAAAGGGAAAAACCGGGTTGAGCCTTATCCGCCACGCGAATTCCTCCAAATAAGGTGGACATAAACAAGAGCACTTCACCTACTTCGAAAGTCTATAGCAAAAACTACTACAGTAGTCTGATAAAATCACCAGTCTCATCGACAAGCCTATCTTACCGACGGAAACTAATTCCCTTAAAAATTCACCACTGACATCTAAACCCATGGCATAAAGAGTCCTGCACTCGAGCAAGGAGTTTAATACTTCAATTGAAATGTCTCCATAACGTGATCGAGAGCATAATTGTTCAATAATTCTGCAACACTATCTCTAAAACAAGAAAAACTTCCTGAATGCTTCGAAATCGCAGTACTTCCCCACCCCCAAATAGAAGTAGACCTAAATACAGCGCAAACTCATCTACAATCTGACCCATCCTCGAGACGAAGTTAAACCTGAACCACCCCCAGAATAAATTAACAGTCCCTGCAGATCAGATAGTATGCATGACCATCTCAAAAAGACTGCATCTACCACCGGATCTTCAGCAGCCTTGTTCAAGACCATCGATAAAATCAAAAGGATGAGTAATAGGACCAGCAATGGAAGTAATAGTAGTCAGCGCAACAGCAGCAAGAGCACTCGTCAGCACTGTTTAGGAGTCAAAGATTTCGATGTTATTAAATTCTTGGAGGAGGGACAGTTTGGAGCTGTCTATCTGGTGAGGTACCCTTTACTATATCCAGGCACAAGCCCACGAATTTTGTATGTGCCCTGAAGAAGATCCCCAAGCGTATCTTCGAAGGTTAGGAGAAGTTCATCAATCAACTCATTCGATAGATAAAGATTCAAAGTTTTCTGGATCATCCGAATATCGTGCAACTGTACTCGTTCTTTGCTGATGAGGATCACCTCTATCTAATTCTGGAGGTATGCTGTGGAGGTAATATCTACGGCTATTTACAAAAGGAGGGTCGATTCCCAGAGGAGAAGGCTAGAGGCATACTCAAGCAGGTCAGTCATGCCATTGAGTTTATGCACGACAGTGACATCATTCACAGAGATATAAAACCAGAAAACATCCTCATGCACGAGGTAGCCTTGCAACTAGTCAGAACATTTTCAAAGTATGCGATTTCGGATGGTCAATCCATTCCCCTCTTCTGCGGGATACTCGTTGCGGAACACCACTATACTCCTCACCATAGGTGGTTCAAAAACAACAGTATGACAACAAGATCGACGTTTGGAACATTGGTACTTCTGCTCTAAGGCAGGGATATTTACTTACGAACTCATTTACGGACGTGTTCCCTTTGAAATTCGAACCGAGGATGACCTTGCGAAGGTGGTCGACTAGGAGATTTATTTCCCCAAAAGTGTGCCCATCACCACCGCGGCCAAGGATTTCATCCTGCAATGCCTGCATAAGAACCCAAAGGAGCGACTGCCAATGTCCAAACTGGTGGATCATGAGTTTCTGCACAGCCATCACTGATTTTTAAATAAGTTTTACGATAGATCTGTCGGTATCGGTCAGGTTATCTCCATCTACAGAAGTTGAAGCATTAGCAGTCGAAGAGTCACTTATAAATGTTTATAGAGTTATAGTGGGTGAGATTTCCGATCCCTTTCAAGAGCATCACCTTCTCCGAACAACAACTGATTGACAAGATCAGCAGCTGTCGCAGGGATGGTAAGTACCTCATCGGATAGTCCAAATTGTCAGATCGGCAAATGACAATCCTCTTCAGCTACCTTATTACTTGCCTAATCGACACGCAAAACTTCTTCTCCACAAATTAGCGACAGATGGTTGATAATTTGGATAGCAAACATGATGACGACACTCCGAAGGTGGTAAGAGCTATGTGATGAAGGTAGTCTATTTGTGCAAGGGCGAGCAACGCAAGCGGTAGCTGTTTAGAATTGCAGAGCGAGTCTATGAATTCGTGAGTCAAGCGTTGGTGCGGGAGCGAGCTCGACACGAATTCTAGCTGGAGAGTGATTCTCTATCGGAGACAAAGGTGATGCTTAAAATTTGGGAAGGGCGGAGCGAGGAGGAGAAAGATTTTGAAGAGCTAATCAAGAGCAGTAAAGGCATAGTGCTGAAACGACTGTACATCATGCCGATACGCAAATTCATGGAGTGCAAACTTAAGAAGAAGTAGGAGACCTTTTGGAAAAAGTGTTATGAGTATGGTTTCGAGACTGATGTCAAGGACCACTATAATTTTATCATAAAGAAGGTGGACATGCTATTGATCTAAACTAATGACCTCGAGGGCATCGTGCAGGATTTTATGACAGTTAATCTATTTGAAGTGCATCTTCACCGTGCTAATATTGAGTACCGCAAGTTGGATAAATACTATAATTATCGGCAGGAGGAAGTCAAGAAGGGCAAGAATAATTTTGGAAGTAATCTTAAGATTGCCTCTAGGAGGGAGATAGAAATGCAAAAAGAGGCTGCGAACGACTACAGGAAAGACAAAGCAAAAAAGGGGGAGGCAGACGCAAATAAAAAGGACTAAAGACAGATTCTTGACAGATTGGATAGACAAAAAATTGATAAGGATGGATAACGCAAACTATAGTAGCCCGATTACGGCGAAGTCAACAATAATAAGATGCAGTAATAAAAGATGGATGAATCAGTTGAACTCAACGAATAGTCCAAACGACAAGACGAAAAGAATCAAAAACCGTGGAGCATCACCTAACTCGATCGAAAGTTCAACTAACTCTACATACAGAAGAAATCCATGCTGCAGAACACCAGAACTGGTGGCTACAGTAATAATGAAAGACTGGTGCAGGACTACATGGAGTGCTACTACCTCATGAACCTGCAAACTATCGGTTACCTCATCAGTTATTTGCTCTGCGAGTGGGCCAACTAAAAGTTTCATTAAAACTGCGAAAACTCTCAGAATTTCATCAATTACATTTATTCAAAGACACTGCTTTCGTCTATCGTTCTTCGAAAACTTAAACGCACCTTCCAAGCCTTTATCAAGAAGAACCCGCCAAAATTACAGGGGATGGAACTGTCATTTGTCTACATCGAAGAGGTGCTCAATTTCTTTTAGAAATTGGTCGTATGGCACTAGATTTTTAGTAGACCAGCCAACAAGGACAACTTAGCCCATTCCAACCCCGATATTGCCAACGGAGGCGATAGTTTAGCCACTGCAAACAGTATTTCTCTCCTAAGTTAGGATTAATAGTATTTCGCCAGAAGATGAACAAGGACAGCAACCTGAAGCTGACCACATTTGACCAGAAGTTGTTCTTCGATTTGCTGACCTAAAATATGAAATCAATCTGCATCTTCCAGAATTTAGCCTACAGTTTCGACTATTTTCAGCACATCTTCATCAACCCCCAAAAACTAAAGCTGGAGTATGTCTACCGCTGCCCTCGAATCATGAGTGAACACTGCAGATACACTCTCAATGGATTGATCGTGACATCCACTCCGAACGAGGTACGTTTGTGTTTATGCAGGTAATTATTCAATTCAATTCAGGAAGATTTACACATAGCTAGCGAGAAGCAGGAAGATTTAAGCAAGTAAATGGAGGACAAAAAGGAGGATAAGTAACTATACAGTCAAATCATCCGATCATACGGGGTGTTGATCCATGACATTTGCGAGTTGGTGCCAGACGGAGTGGTGGTTTACTTCCCAAGCCGAGATATTCTAAAGGAATGTCGATCCGAATGGGAAATCAAGTAAAACATCTACGAAAAGATCAACAGGACCAAACGAATCTTTGAGGAGAGCGAGTGGTAGGAGGAAAATACAGTGAATCTCAACAAATTCAAAAAATACTGCAAAATTGGACGGGGAGCTGTCTTCTTCGTATCAGCACAGTCCGAATTTGCCAAGTATTAAACCTTCTATGGACTATATAGTCGATGTGTGGTGCTAGTCGGCGTACCATATCACCTTCATCATCTCTAAACTGAGCAGAAGCTGAAGTCCATGAATCTGAAGGATAATTTCCGCTTTGAGTAGGCCATGAAGAACGTGAACCGGTGTCTCAATAACTGTATAAACAGTTCAATCGAAATGAAGACAGTGATATTCGCGGATATCGCCTACCTGCGCAGTGACATCCGCAAGAAGTGGTTTCCCTTCATCGAGGAGTGCAACCTGAACACTCTGCAGGTGTTGGATTTCATCTCCGCCATCAATAAAAAGAGCAGCTACTTGGTCAACAAAAAGAAGGAAGAGGAAGAACGACGTGGCAGAGAGGAAGACTCACGCAAGAAGTAGAATCGACTCGATTATATGAGAAGACTCAACTCCGAGATTTCCTTCGCGTCCTTTGCCAACTATTGATACTACCTTACATTGAATAATCGGCTGCTTGGAAGGCTGTTTCTGAAAGATACTGAGAAGTAAATGCAATTTAAAGAGAGGGGATGGCTAATTCCTAACTAGGGCGTATAGCATAGTGGTAGTGTTTGGGATTTCGGGTCCTAAGACCCGGGTTCGATTCCCGGTGTGCTCGTTTTTTATAGCAGTCTTGCCCTTCAATGCGATGAGGTGGGTCTGATAGATTGCTTGTACTCTTCCGACTTGCTTTTATTTTTGCCGGCAATTCCTTTCTCCATTTCTTAGCATTCTGTATATCTCTTTAATAGTTGAATTTGAAATGAGAGATAGTTTATACATTGCATTATTTACTATTCCCGGCGATGAGTACCAATACGAACTGGTTCAGCAAGACAGAGTGTAACAACGCCGCCCAACGGCTGCAATAGTTTTACATTGGCGTCCTCAAGGAGTTCACGTAGCGATTAAGGAAGTAAAACAGGTTCAGGGGGAATGGGCTAGATGAGGATACCTGTGATAGAATTGAAAAGGTAATCGAGAAAGAATTTAGTTGGCCCGGGACAACATTAACAACCCACATAAAATGTTTCTTAAAGCAATTACCCTCAAAGAGGGATCAAGTCGACTCGATGAGGTCATCAAGAATGAACAGGGCAACGAGAACGAGATATCTTTGCTGAAAATTGAACACGTGGATGAGAAGGATGACTATTTTGCTGTCAATCCGATCAAAGGTAGAAGCGGGTCCAATCTAGGAGAGGAGAGAGAGGGGCAGGAAAGGGATGAGGAGGAGTACGTCGATGACTTGGCTGGATTTTAGTGCCTCGACAATGATAATCATAAGAAGAATGAGGAGAAGAAGGCCATTGAAGTCTAAGTCAAGCAAGAGGATAACGACATAGTCGAATATCAAACTAAGCAGCAGGTGAAAGCAGAGGAATACAGTGAGGAGGAGGATAAGAGCGAACTTACCATTCAATAATGTGAATAGTTCATGAGCAGCATCATTATGGGTAGGTTCTCGACGATTTAGGAACATTCAGCGCCAATTCGTTAAAACATAAGCCTAAATAGGAGAAAACCCTAATAGAACTAGACAACGTATTTATAAAATGGCCCTCTGGAGAGACAGTCTACGGCCACCTGACGATGTAGGTCAGTAAAATGTAGAAGTAGGCTATCCGTAAGGAGTTCCCTTATAAATCGAAAGATCACCCACATTCTCCGTGATAAATTAACGCTATATGAACATGTAAACTATGGGTATTAATTATGATACTTTGGATGGTGTATAATTACTTATTATGAAACAGTATATACTACTCATTGTGGGGTTGGGGTTGGGGTTGGGGTTGGGGTTGGGGTTGGGGTTGGGGTTGGGGTTGG
>Ga0302188_10000259_pt1 | contig 45333 bp, 44 predicted proteins | sample II_Bog_E2_1_FD_198783 | JGI IMG/M metagenome (GOLD analysis project Ga0302188, IMG submission 198783) | Peat permafrost microbial communities from Stordalen Mire near Abisko, Sweden - II_Bog_E2_1 | ecosystem: Environmental > Terrestrial > Soil > Wetlands > Peat | place: Sweden: Abisko... | reverse complement strand
CCCAACCCCAACCCCAACCCCAACCCCAACCCCAACCCCAACCCCAACCCCATAAGTAATGCTAACATAATATTTTACTTATTATATATCATAATGTAAGATTTGAATTTAGAACCTAATTGGGAAACAATAGTCAATCAGCTCATTGGAGTATCGGAAGAAATCATTAGGCAACAAGAAGCAGGTAGGAAAAATACATCTTCTCCAAATTTAATAGATGCATACACTTTCGTTTACAACAGAAGCATCGAAAAACCTCCTAAGGGCGAGTTGATGTTTTCCAACTTCAAAAAGCTTTTATAACATCATCTTATGCGATCCTCATTCCTCCAGGATAATTGTAATTTCATTAAAGAATTTAATCGAATGTGGGAATGCTACTCTTCCTACGCAAAAATACTAATAAAGAAGGTTTTTACCTATCTAGTAAGTAAATGTTAATTTAGGACCGATATTTTTTGCCAAGTCGATAATTTGGTACTTTGTAAGAGGTTGCAATCGGCTTGTTTTAAAAATACTTGCTTGGAATCCCCAGTAAAAGAAAGGAGTTCATCAACAGCTTTACAAAAAATTTAGGGGAAGTATTCATTACTTTATTGAGATGAGAAAAAAGATGGTAATCACCGATAATCACTTACACACATTTTCAGGCTATATCTTAAGGATTAATCCATCTTTATATAGTCAGTTAAAGGTAGTCCTCTCTTCAATTAGAAAGTATATCTTGCTGAAACACAACTATTCTATAAAGTCAAATATTAGGAAGCTCAGAATCTCAGTCCCATTTATTACTATGGAAGAATTTATAATTTAGCCTATTTTGAAGAAGCATTAGCGAAATTATCTCTCCTGCAAAGTGCTGAAGATATTGACCTTGAAAGAATGGAGCTTCAGATATTATTTACCAAATAATTGGTATAATCATATACTTAAAAATTTCTAATTGACCCGAAAGGACTGTTATGGGCTTTAAAATAATAAAATATACAGCTACTGAATTTGGTTGTGAACATTTACAAGAGATTTGAAGGGTTTTAAAAGATTAAAAAGTGTTATTACGAATACATAGTCTAGCAAAGCAAAATTTTATTAGCTTCCTTTGAGGATAACACTGATGATACTATCATCATTAGAGCTATTTCCAATTTTTTGCTCAAGCAAAATTAGATTCTTATTAAGGGTTTTTACAAGCACCAGGAAATTCATGTTACTTTGAGTAATGCATTAGAAACTGAGATTGGGAAATGGGAAAAATTACCAGAGATTCTTTTTAACTACTGTAAAAAAATAGTAGATCGGGGAGACTTCAAAAGCGAAGAAGAGTCGATTAGATCTGTTTTTGAGCGAGTTGTTAATAAGGACGAGTTTATTCATAAATGCGAGAAATGGGTGGAAAATATAATTCTTAGTTAAAAGGTTGAACTTGAACACCAACATTAGTTTTTAAATTTTATTCATAATCTGTATCGATAAGAATATTTAGATGTGGAGGGGAAAATACACTGAAGTTACATAAGATTATAACAGATTACCTGGAGGAAAATCAAAAAAATACTATTGGAATTCTCAGTTGTAAGATCCTTTCTTTTCATCTTTGGGAGCGTAAATTTAAAGATGAAATCGCTCTGATGCCTAACCTTCCTGATCAACTCAGTTTGATTTGGAAAGCAATATAAAACTAAAAAAGTATTAAAAAAAGATTAACTCTTCTTCCTCTCTCAAGCAAGTTGTTTTTAACCCTTAATATGAATACTGGCAAATCCCTCTCTATTCGTTGCAATTTATTGCAAGGTTGTATAATATATGCCTTGACTTAAAGAAGTAAAACGATTTAAGAACTACAACAGGAAATTAATGTATAGAAGCATCTGTTAACAGCCTTCTTCAATCTCGCTAAATTCGTGATCAATCGAGACGAAGTCTTTTAAATTGACTGGAGCTATGAAGCATAGAAAGAGCTCGATTTAGACATGAAAGTAGAGGAAAACAGTATTTATATTAAAGCTATGGAATTGGACAGAAACCACCTTTTGGAAGCTGGAATTGTTCGAGTTGTCAAAAGAAGAAAAGAGGCTTCTTTTGAATAGATCTTCGATTATCTTTGCCAGACTATCAAACTGTTTAGACCACAACCAATTGTATTGATTAATATTATTTAGGTGATCAAGACCACAATTGATAAGCTTATTAATCGTGATTTTATCGAGATGAACGAGCAGGGTCTATACCTTTACAAAGAGTGATTAATAGCATATAAGCAAACATTATATGAATCATCATAAGAAAGCCGAAGGATTGTCCCACTTAACCCTGAAGGGGATAAAATGAATATTTTCAGGCAATACACGTAATCCTGGACGTCCTGCTTTTTTGTATTGCTAAGCCAGATATTTTTAATCTGTGCAGATGAAAGGCTGTCCATTTGATATTTTTAGTAGCTTAATTTTCTCCATAGTCCACTTAATGTCCTCTTCAGTTATACCAGTCCTTCGACTCATATCTACTAACGTATAGGTGACCGTTTTATTTTCCCTTACAAAGTCTATAAGCCTCTGAGTCCACCAAGAGAGGTAAGTTTCCTTTCCAAGATCGGAAAGTGGTTTCTCTGGTCCTCCTACCCTCTGTTCTATTAAACTTAACTCATAGCTAAAAGTAATCAGAAACTTTCCATACCCCTTTCTCTGAAAGAATGGGAGAACAAGAATGCAAGAAAGATTGTTTTCTGTTTATTTGACCTGAATATAATCGATATTACCTTTGAGAAATAACCGGCGATATGATATTAATTGTTTTCAATTTAGCAAAGCACATAGAAGAGAAAAATACTCATGTCTTCATGCAAATTCTTATGGTCCAGGAAAAGCTTTGACAGAAAGGCTAGATTCTAACAATAGACCGGGTTTTTATTACCATCAATCTCGAATACTGCCACTTTGCTTTCCTCATCACGGTAGATCTAATCTCCTGGAGGATGAAAGAGTGGGCAAATTTGACTGTGCTTACTCAGTTCCACTTCAAGAGCGAAGAATCCAAGACAAAAATCGCAGATGTAGAGGCAATCAAGATTGTGATAATAGATGGGATAGGGACTGAAGTACCATGCCTCAGTGGCATGCCGGCCTAACTGTATTCTGAACACAGTCTTGAACTTGGTGATTTCCTGATGCGCCAGAAGTTTGGCATTATTCATACCAAAATGTGGGTTGTCGTTCGGATGCATGTGTGGGTTATTTTCATCAGAAGATGGATCCTCAATACGTTGACCTGTCTTTCGAATGCGGGAATAAGGTACCCAATCATCATTACGCTTGTCTAAATCCTCAAAGTGTATGTAGTATGTGTAGGAATTTTCATCCTTGACTTTGGTAGCCACATAATCTATAATAAGAGATAAAAATAGAAACAAATAAAGAAACCACTTCGGAGTTTCTTCGAAGAAAGTGCACTTACCTTTGCTGAGTTTACAATCTAAAATTCTTGCTTTGAACCATCGCTATGAATTTTTCATCTGCGCCTATACATAATAAGTTTTGTCCAAAGTAATTTCATTGTCAGTTGTCAACTTTAGCTTCAGCTCCTTGGTTACTTTCAGTTATAATCTGCTGATTTTTCCTTATAATTTAGAATTCATTCCCCGCCCGATTTTAAGATATGTTGTAATATCAAAATTTACCACGAGCCTATACAAAAATCCAGAATCTCAAAGAAATATCATAAAAATGTCATTTATCGCCAAACTGATTTCTTTGAATGAGTAAAAAATAATGTACCCCTACCCCTTTGAGTTAAAAAATATCTAAAAGTTAATCAGCTGAACATTTCAGTCAGATTAGCTCAATCAACAAAATTCAGAATTCAAATTGGAGGATTAAAAAAATTACTAAACGATAAAAGTAGGAAAAGACAAATTGTATTTTTCCTGTACTTTTGACCAAAGTTGATATAAGCAAATTATAAATAATGAAATGATTTCAATCATTATATATTCTTCTGTCTTTATTTTGAAAGTGATCTAAATAGGCTTTTGCTTCTATCAATTTGATATGTTTTGATATTAAAACTGTTATTCTTTGATGTTTCTAATTATTAATTTTTGAAAGGCTATCTGAGGAGGTATTATTCTTTCAAAAGAGCGATTTGTTTACACTGCTCTTTTAGAAAAAATAATTATTAATTTTTTCTCTTTTTATTATCTAATAGACTTCTATTTTTTCTTTTAAACTCTACTTTTTAAGAATTCAACTTTTTAGGGGAATTTATATTTTCAGTTACTTCTCTGCTGCTTTTCTCAACTAAAATTCTGCTTAGAGTATTTCTGTCACAGATAAGCAATTCTTTGCTTTTACGCGAAAAATAAGACTCGAAGTATTGGGGTTAGAGATCACCAATTTTAAACATTGAAATATCATCGTCCTATATTTAATTCTAGGAAGCCATTTATTATCGCGTGTTTTATGGATTGATTTCACAGCCCTTCTCACAGATAATTTGCCCCATTTTATTGCTATAAATATAATACGTAATTTTTATTAATCTAAGCATTTTTTCATATAATCTAATGGCAAATAGATAAATTTTATTGCTTCTAAAATAAGAAATATAAGAATACACTAAAATAAATAAATTGATCCATTAATATTCGTCTTTTCAAATATCCAACAAACTCTCATTTTTATATTACTGAGGAAATTTAGGAAATGCTTGAAGAGACCATGCGTCCTTAAATAATTATTAGAATTTTGACTTTCAACTATTTGCTCATTTCAATTATAATTCTTATTAATCATGAGCAAAAAGAAAATGTCCAAAGTCATCATCCTCGGCGATTCAGCGTAATTATTATCCGATTAAGCGTAGGAAAGACTTCTCTCCTTAATGCGTACCTCAAATTGTATCTAGTTACGTTGACCAAAAATTTTTGCAATCCTACAAAGCCACAGTCGGAGCCGATTTCATGGAGAAATAAGTGATTGTCGATGGAAAAGTTATCAATCTCTAAGTAATAACTGAATAATCAAGATTTGGGATACAGCTGGACAGTAAAAGTTTCGCAGTTTGGGAGGAGCTTTTTATCGTGGAGCTGATTGTTGCGTCTTGGTCTATGATATAACGAACAAACGAGTAATTGTCATTCAATCTAGTCCTTCGATAATATTGAGTCTTGGATTAGTTAATTCTTGAATCAAGGAGCACCAAAGGAACCTGAAAAATTCCCATTTATTCTTGTTGGCAATAAAATAGACCGAGAATAGGAAAGAGAAGTTGAAGAGTCTTCCGTTTAAGAGTTTCTTTCCAAGCATCCAAAAATAAAACATTTGACTACTAGTGCCAAAAATCGACAAGGAGTCTAAATTGCTTTCTAAAAGATAGCTCTATCCTCAGTCGAAAATAAGCAATAAGAAATGTAAATGACATAAAATTAAGATTTATCCCAGTTGCATCTCCAACAAAACTCAACAAAGGCAAGCCATAAAAGAAGAAAGGATGCTGCTGATCAGCTCAAATTTATTTAAATATTTTTAAACTTATTTATAAATTGATTGGGTTAAATATCTACTTTTCCTAAAGTAGATATTAGACCACAAAATAAATTTCAAAAATATAATGGTAATTATCAATTCTATGAATGACCAATATGACGCAATTTTAAATAAAGTTTATAAGCAACCAAATCCGAAAATAATCAAAGTCCTTTTACAAGCAAGACTCGTCAAATTGTCTTATTAAAGCAAATGAACGTGGCTCATAATATTAAATTAATCATTATTGCATCTATTTGACGCTGTCAAGTTAAAGAATACCTCCTTTCCACACTCCTTATCGAAAATTGTTAGAGTCAAAATAATATTTTCCCAAACCATCCTTAAAATTGAACTTGTATTCTCCCTCATACCAATGTCCTGTGCTTTCCCAAAAATATTTACCGTTTCCATGCATCTTTCCATCTATCAAATCTCCCTCAAAGTAAGATCCATCTGCGTAGGTTATTTTCCCCTTTCCCTCCATTTTGTAGGAATAATCCTTCAATTTTAAAGGGCCTAAATATTTTATGCGATCATCAAACTCAATTGATACAAGAATAGATTAAATTTCTGTTGAATAAGATTAACTGTTCAATATTTAGAGAAAAGTAATATTTGCCTTTTTTCCTTTGTTGACAAGTGACATTGGCTGGTTGGTCTTTGGAAGTCCTGACTACCATTCTCCTTGCAGTTAAATATAGCTCTCTTCAAACGTTAATGTTCCTTGCCCATTTGCTTTATTTTATAAAACTGATCCATTATAGATAGTATGAGATGGCCAAATAATCTTACCGTTTCCAGTAGCTTTCGCGTCAAGAATATCTCCTTCATAGTAAAACATTTCAGGAGAGTATATAATTCCCTTTCCTGATTTTGGTTATTCTTTCCAATTCCCAAGAATATATTTCTTCTTCTCAAGTGAGTTATTCTCTGAACTTGGCTCATGTTTATTGATGCCCATAATGTAAGATTTGTATTAAGGTGATGAATGTTCAATGCAGAAAATTCTAAAAGAGTCTGTGTTTTCTGAAGTCTCACAGCAATTCAAATTACCCATTGACTATAAAAGCACGTATCCTCAAATAAACTATTATTCTTTAAGTAATGTAAAATTTATTTATAAGCCCTATCTAACAATCAAAGATGTTTTTTCATTTAAATTTGCTGATAACTTTTCTGTAGGTTAAACTATATCGTGTTTTTCGAGATACGCCATTATCTTTTTTGCGACTAGCAATGCTATGTTTCCATTTATAACGACTGTCGCCGTCCAAAATCATTAATGAATTTCTTTACAGCAATATTTACTTTTTTTGACCTTCTGGGCCTTCTAGTTGCATGATTATATCTGATCCAAGACTGATGATAGCGACAATGTGGTCAAATAGCACAGTATTATCAATATGTGGGCTAATTCCTTGGCCGGGCTCATACTAATTGACGATCAGCATATCAAATTGATAATCTTCCTGACTTTACTATTTGAGATAGTTTTCAATTTTATTCTTCATGATTTAAAATAAAGCCAGCATTGGTTCAACTTTCTCAATAGTATTTTTCTTATCATAAGAGTAATTATATCCATAATGCTGCGTTCTCCTTGCTAAGCTCAAGTTCCACGACTCCCTTTCTACGATAGTATTTATTAACTCTTTCTCCTAACCCTTGGTAATGAAAGCCGGGATATATTCCAACCCATTAATTTCTACCTTTTTTAGCATATCTCTTTTTGGGCAGAGGATATATATAAATTACTAAATTTACAATTGAATGTGAATTTAATTTATCTCCACTATAACAAAGATCTAGGTTCATTTAACTATCAATGAAGATGAAGCTGAACGATCAAAGAAAATAGGTCGTTCGCATTGTTGCGACGAGATAAAGATTTTTCCAGATAAAGCAGCTCAAATTTACTTTATTAATTCGTCAGCAACGATTGGATATGATTACTTTCTGGATTGGACTACAGAATTTGTAATTTATCTTCCATTTATTGCTCATCTCTCGCCATTTGTATTTTGACTTCTTCTTTCAGGAATTCCCATTTTTATTACATCTACTGGTATTTTGCAGTCAGTTATTGGATATTCGCTTCCAGCTTTGATTTCACGGAAGAGAACATTTAACTTTGTCGTTTTTAGCTTTCAACCATTTCACCTTCATAATCTTTAAAAATCTTAATAAATTCATTCTTTTCCTGCCTATCTGCTTGCTGTGAATTATCGCACATTTGTGGCCCCATTCTCTCCTCGACTGCACACTGAATTGACGTAATTGTCTAAATCTAAACAATGAAACTTCTATATCACACAATTCCCTCAATTGTGCAGACTGCTCTTCCACCATTTTAATTTTCTTCAACGTTTGTTTTGCTGGAGAGTCATGTAAATCTTTTAGCAGGTTGGTTATTTCTGTAAATTCCTCCATTTAAATTAGATATTAAATTGATTGATTGATAGTTTTTCATTTGCTAGTTTAGCAAAGCAATGCAAAAATGCAAATAGTTTATTGAGATCACCCAAGGTCATAGATCCTCATTAATTTATGAATATCTTGCTTTTAGTTTTGAGCTTTCCTATCATATCTTGAAGAAGATGTTAACTCAGCAACGACCTATTCTACTACTTATTTGTGCAGGCCAGTAGGTAATTTTCGTTATGATTTTATCTTTTTTTTGGTTTTAGCCTCACTTGCCTCTTATGTATGTAAATCAGTGTACGCAACTGATACTACAGTGTTTCCGCTCAGTAAATCAGAAGATGATTTTTATTTAGCAGAAGTGACTTTATTGGGGCTCTTCGCGACGTGTGGACTCTTCTTAGGAGATTTTTATTTAATAGGTTCCGGCTGGATCTATTTGTTATCTTATGGGGTTATGTTTTCAACTTGAATATGAGTCGATTAGCTTCCTCCCATTGATTATTATATTATTATGGAGACCTGATAAAGTATAACTTAGTGTACAACAAAAGAAGGAAGTGAATTTAACTTTACTTCTTTTTCAAAAGGCAGATGCCTTAGTATACAAGGCAGTAAAAGGATAATGGAAAATAGCATACATTTTATATTATTGTGAATTTGCAAAGTAAAATTGCAATTGCATATAAATAGAATCAATCAAGCATCTAATAATTATCAAAATGCTCGGATTCTATTGAAATTATAAACATTTATGTACCCGTAGAACTGATAACAGAAGTTACATATCTTGAACATTAGTAGTTTTATAATTATCTGTTATTTATGAAGAAAAAAGCTGTTGGTCTTGAACCCCTTCTCACTAAATCAGAAGCTAGCTACTAAAAATTAATGCTCTAGATGACTTCCAAACTTGTTTATTAAACCAGGGAAAATAACACCCTTCTTAAAGAATACTTTGGAGTCGATGCAAGAAATATTGGAACTGCCGATTTCAGAAGAACTGAAAAGTCAAGTTACAGTGGAAAGAGAATTTTTAGGAATTTCGATATCGCCGAAGAGCAGCCTGAGAAAGATGACGAAAATTCTCCTTCTGATGAAGCTTCGCTCTCCATACATTTTGCAGAGTTTAAAAAGTCCAGACCTAACTTAAACACCCCTTTCCCTGATGATAAAAAATAATCACGGATGGAAAGTCTTCTTGAAAGTATTTAAAAGCGCCTGCGTACAGGCGAAGAGGTCAATACCAAACTGTTGGAACGTATTGAGCTCTTGACTCATACAGAAAGATCTGGTGTTCACCCTTCTTCATCAGCTCGCTAAGTTACAAAAGAAGCTGATATTAATTTGATCTAAAAGGCTCTTGTGGATAAGATAGACATGAACAACAATAATATGGCAACTCAAAACGAAAAGAAGAGTTATGTGATTCTGTCGTAGATTTTGCCATATTCTGACAGGCGCGAAATGAAGGTTAAATTTAAAATATCAGACATTGTTGGAAAGGAAGACAGCCTTGGAGTCTGTGACATGAAACCAGAGACTTCCTAATGGCTCGGTATGGTTTATCGAGCAACTGCATCTATTTGCTGGAACATGCTACTAAACAACTCTCTCACCTTCGATGAAGTCAAGATTTTATTTACTGAAAACATTGTCTTCAACTTCATTGAATTTATGAATGAACTTATCAGGATGGGTAAGCAAGCCACTTGTGATAAACTGATAGAGCTGGTAAATTAAAAATCAGTAGATATCCTAGAGTTTCTTTGTCGACAGTACCCTCAAACCAAAATTGAGGCACCGAATGTGGCCCTTAGAGCACTTCTCCCTCAAATAGATAATCAAGGTAGAGTCAAATATGATCTTGTCAGTCTATCAGGAGTTGAGCTTAGTTATGAATAAGATGGAGATTACACCACCCAGATAATGAGGATGATAAACTTTCTGATCGACAGGACTGACGAATAGTTTGACGGATTTCTCAGTTTTATGAAAACTACCTTTGATGAGATTTATCTACCTGTTCATAAACGCAGAAAAGCAGGATAGTATAAATAACATAAAAGTAAAACTGAGAGAGAAATCCTACCAGATCATGAAGATCATATGTATCGAGATAAGGTGAAATCCTACTCCAAATACTTGATTGGTCGCAAAATATCCAAGAATACGGCCAAGTATACAGAGTAGGAGATAGAAGATGGTATCTTTTTCGTCAAATCCAGCGGAATCCTGCGCATAATAACAAAGTGGGTGGAGTAATTGTTGGAATATTTCACTGACCCCGAACAAAAAATTAAGAACAGTTATAGTGAGAACAAGGATCATGACGGTATTCTTATGTACATCTCTGCTCTTCTTAAAAACGGTGTATACAAACAGATTCTTAAAGATAGATCAATTTTATTTGACAAAGTCAAGGAAATCAAAAGAGAGTGCTACAAGATGGAAGTGTTATTAACAGGCTAAGCATTTACATCAGACCCCACACAAGTACATCTCAGTGAGGAACAAATCAGAGTTGGTATGTATTGCAGCAACCTCAAGAGCGCTATTTCTAGCTACATAGGCTCTCAGTTAAACGAACTAATTCACCATCTACTCAAAATTCCGAGGTCAGTCAATGTGGATGATCTCGGTAGCGACCTGTAGGACTTCAAAACACAAGCCAGTAAAGATTTGTAATAGTTGAACTTGATAACCTTTAAAGTTTTTGATCTTTTACGATGCAAGTGCCACTCCAATGAATAGGAAATCATTTGGATTGTTGAATATCTTCTTTAGTAAAGCAAAGTTGACAAGGATCACTTTAATATTGTTCGTATTAAGGATCGACTCAATCTTGGAACCAGAGATATTATGATAAACGCACAAATTAACAAGGGGTTGGTTTGTGAGATTCAATTGTCAGTGACTAGTAACACTGATAAGAAGCAGTAACTATTGGACCAATACAATCATTTTCTTTATGAATTGAAACGGTCCAAGCTCGGCCCCATCACTGAAAATGTATCAATCTGGTCCACTCTTGAACAGCGATATTCATACTTTGAACAGTTAATGAAACAAAAAAGTAAAGAGAAACCCAAAGGACAAAAATTGATTCATTAATGTGGAAACGGACCATTCATTATATTCAATCGACCAATTATCTGCCAATGCTGCTTAACATTCTTCTCCATTCCCAAAACATGTTTGCTTAACGTTGTGTGTCAAAAATGCAACACTTCGCTCTGTGGAGAGTGTTATTACTACAACTTCCTGAGTCTTGAAGAGCGTAAGCTGTACATCTTCGATAAGTACAAGCTGATGAAACAAGATGTAATAGGTCGACTGCAGGAGTATACTGACTTTGTAAATTGTCCATTACCACCCACCGGTTTCTTTATCAAGAAGAAGTTTCTAAAAAAAGAAATGTCCTTCTATATGGCCATCGAGAAAAATAAGAATGACAAGATAAAGGATGCTCCCAACATCTAGCTAATAGTGGTTCAAACAGTCATTCGCAATCATCAAATTGGAAATCGCCAAGTCAACAAGAAGGAAATCTAAGCCAGACTATAAAAGGGTGAGTTCTTTGTAAAGAATTACCCAAAATCTGAACTAAACGACTTCATCATATTCTATTTTGACAAAAAGGAGAATAAGAAATTGATGACTCTCAAAGATATCGAGACTGAACTTCAAAAAAACTAAAACCATAAAGTAAAAATACTGAGTTTGGTTCGATAACCTTCGTATATCTAAAATTTAAAACTTCTGAAGAAGGACACCGAAAAAATGAAGGAGATGAATAGTTTATCGGATGTTGTTAAGAACGACAAGATCACTGTCTACATGTTTAGCAATCTATTTATTTTGGCACAGGCGTGCGTGAAGGGATCCGTTTTGAGAGCTGAGATTACTAAAAAAGTAAACAGCAATGCTCTGAAATCTTTTGCTTAAAAGGAAAGCGATATAGTTAGTATGGAGTTCAAAAACATGACGACTGAGCTCGATGAATTATCAACTCGAATGAAGCCTAAACTCTATGATTCGTTCTGTCGAAATATTAAAAAGCTTTTCCTTGATAATGGTAGCATCTCTTCCATCAAATGTTTTGTCCAATTCCCATGTCTAGAGTTCGTTGCTATATGTAAAAATGATGTTATACAGCCTAGAATAAACTTTTATCACTGGAGGGAATTTAAACTTTGAAAGAGCTGCGATCATTTCGGTTCGACTCCAACAGTGTTTAAAGTTTGCAGCCTTTCACTGATCTAGTGAATATGAAATATATTTCAGGAAATATCAACCAAATCACAAGTTTAAATGGACTGCAGAAGCTTACTGCTCTCAAATAAGTATCATTCTGTACTATCCACATGATTTAGATTAAAATCGTATTTCCAGCATATAGGAGCTGAGAAATAAGACTGAGCTGAAGTAGCTTTATCTGAGAGATAACCCCATTTCTAATTTGTCTCCTGTGGCCACCCTCATCGAAATATCCAAATTGTTTATTGGCAAGACAAAAATTATTTAACTACCTAGCTTCACTAATCTCACCAAATTGAAATCTCTCTCCCTGTAATATTTGGAGCTGACTGAAATACCTGACTTCGGAAATTTAAAGATTGAATAACTCTACTTATGTAAAAATAAGCCTATTTAGCCCACAATCATATAACCCGTCTTAGTCATTTGGAAAGATTAGAGACATTGGTTACTCTACATATTGCTGATAATCAAATCACCAAAATCGAAAATTTGAGGTCGCTTGACAATTTAGAGAAACTTAAATTGGAAAAAAATCAAATCAAGATCATCGAAGGAATCAAACACCTTGATTCACTCAAAGTGCTTAATCTAAGTAATTCTTATTTGATTCAGAACAAAACCCGATTGAGGATTTAGGAGAGCTCATAAAGTTTTAGATCAACTTCTAAGTACAGCTGACAGATACTATGCTTTCCGAGACAGCCAAGAAGCAAAAGCTGTAAATGTAAACTGTGAAAGAGAACACAAGTTCTGGATAAGACTGATCTATTCATAATTTGCGCCATTATTAAAAGACTGTCCAGTCTAACATGAAAACAATATTAAAATTTAGATCAAGAATATTTTTGCTATAACGATTGCAGCGACAGATGTTACTGATAGGGCAGATTGAAGTCCATAATATTATTAATCTATTATCAATCAAAGAATAAAATGAATTTCCTGAACTTTCTCACTGGGGGCGCCTCGCGTATTTAGACATTTATCTAGTCTTCAATTTCAACCTGCAGAATATTACTAGTGGGTTTGGATTTAACCCATCCTCTTCGGAAAACATTGCAACTAAATCTTCGCCTCACCCAGAACTTATCCTGAAAGAACCGCCAACTCCTGCTCCCGAAGAGCCAAAACAGTCAGAAGTTTAAGATGACAGCAAGTTGTAGGAGCTGAATAAGGACAACAGAGTGGAGCTGTTCACTAAGCAGCAGCAACTGATCAACCAATATATGCATTTAAACATCCAGCTGCTTTCCAAGAAGTTGTAAAACCTGGAGCAAGTGGAAAAACAACCCAAGCAATAAGAGTCATAAAATCAAAACGAACTCAAGTCATTGAAAAAAAAGATGTAATATTACTTTCAATTAGCAAGAAGGTAAATAACTGCGGACATGGCGAACGTGAGCATTATGCGAAGGGCATGTGCAGCAACTGTTATCATAAATATGGGCGCAACAAAAAACCATGGAATTGTCCCCATGATAAGCTCTACGCTAACGGCATGTGCCAGAACTGTTACATCAACACCTACAATCGCAAGCGCAGGGAATAACGTGCAGATGGCAAGCAGGAGTCAGTTCCCAATGATGGCACTAGTGAACTCAAGATGGAAGATATATGATTTGCATCCTTATAACTAGTATGACGTCAATAAATGACATTATATACCCAACATCAGATTGCCCTTTTCGGAGGGGTAAAATTCAGTTTTCTGAGAATGGTCTATTCGTTGCTCATGCTTTTTTTGGTTTCGAAGTCTTCAAGATTAAACCAACGATCTTTTCCACCTGCAGGGTTTAGTATTTTAGGGAGAAGCTCCCCAGTTTTGAGAACATGAAGTAGACTTGATTTACAATTACTACCGCCATAGTCCGAACACGAAAAAACTGTGACTATTGATTCTCTGCACTCAAAGCCTTCCGAAAATGGTTAGCCACTCCGCACGATGGTCATTAAATCATTGTCATTGCAAAAAGTTGTAGCCCTTTCTTCTGAAAATTTATTATTCTTCATTAAGTTAAAAGATACAATTTTCGTTTTGAAATAGTCATGATCGTAGTTGACAGTGAATTCTGGCTATCCTGGACGACACGGGTCGCTCCACATTAATTAATAAACAATCTTTTCGTTTTTCGTTTTTGGTTCAAAGTTCACCCTAATAGGACGTTCAATTTGATCCAGCTATTCAACAGATTTAAGAGTATTGCCTATACCGCCATGCACACAAAATATGTTATCCTCAATAATGGCAGCAAGGGGCATTTTCTAAAAGATTCGATTTACTCTGTTGAAGAAGGAGTACTGATCTTCAATGTTTTCCTTGAATTTAACTGCACACTAATCGCCGAACCCCATATATTTATTCACAAGTCTTTCTTCGTGTCCTCCCCGCAACAAGAAAATATTCTCAGGATATTTTATTTTCAGTGAAAATAACAGCAAAATGGTTTCAACGCTGCGCGATCCTCTGTCCACATAGTCCCCGAGAAACAAATAGTTGGTGAATTCTATATCCCCGTTCGGAGGCTCGTCATAGGGTGCTCCGAAAGTCTAAAAGAATCGATTAACTTCATGAACTTGTCCGTGTAAATCTCCAAATATTTTAACAGGTAGTCTTAGCTAAATTATATCAATCTTACTCGAAGAAGTGTGGATTCATCATTAAACACCTTTTCAACAGCTTCAAGAAGACGATCAATATATTCTGTGGGGATAGGAAAAGCGATGGATGGCAAGGGACGTAGGAACAGAGAGTTCAAGAAGAAGTGGTGAATTTTTTATAGATACTCCTTGCCGTTTCCTACTTTTGTATTTCCTATCAATCTGCGATGTTCTGTGGGGAGCATATCGATATGAATCTTTTTAATATCAGCCTAGTCATTGAAATTAGCAACCACAGCCTCTGAACATAATCTAATTGATTTGTTACTACGAATGCTGCGCCTTGGATCCTCTTCGATATCCATTTTCTCGTTGGTGGGTCGTCTAGTTTGGTGAGTGATAGACTGACGATGATTCTCTTCATTCCGTCTATCTTCTTGATGATCACGGGATCCACGCAGCTTAGGATTTGTGTTATGCGAGGCAGTAAAGACATCTTTACCAAGTTCAAAAGCAAGTCCTTTAAAGAGGGCAGGGTAAGGAGCAAAGGCCTTGTTGAGATCAATGCGGAGAGTGACGGCAGTGGGAATATTGGGTGATTCTTGATCAAAGCCTCCATGTATGAAAATATTGTGATCAATCATGAAGCACGTATGGCGAAAACGATCGATGCTGGGTAATTTGTACCAGTCAGATGAGTCTGTGTCATAGATGTCAAAGGGCATCGCTTCTCCCACCTGATTATTTCTCCCTCCAGTAATTAGCAACAAGGTGCCCACAAAGATGCTACGATGCTGATAACGCTATCCAGGCTTAGAATTATTACGATAGGGCGCCTTCATCCAGTCCAGTCGACCATCTCGGTGCTTTCTCAATCCCCAAGTATCATTGAGAGGCACACCATCAATTCCTCTTCCTCCAAATATAACCATCATACCACTAGCCGTACCAGTTCGGCATACACTGGCCGAATGGTAGACTCTAGGGGGAGGATTCTCAGGTCCTGTGGTTACTTTTTCCCAGATGCAGTTGCCTAAAATATCAATTTTCCAGATGTCTCCGACGGCTTCCGATCCTGTATTGCCTCCAAAAATGATGATATAAGGTCTTAGGTATGCCATTACGTGTCCATAGCGGGCTCCCGGGGTTCCTTTGCAGGTTCTAATAGACCAATGAGCCTTGTCCTCAGTAATAGTAAGAAAGTCCAATTGGTAGAGATTATCATCAGCTAATTCTCCTCCTCCAAGCGCCCCTCCAAAAACAAAGAAAAACTTGTCAACGGAAATGGCACTATGGGCAGCTCTGTTGGTGGGAGCCATGCCAACGCATTCAAGTTTCTTCCATTTTTTGAGGTTATAATCACAGATGAAGGTATCGCCTGTGATGACGTATTTGCCTACATGGCAGAGCCAGTACCTGTGTCGCCAACTGCACCCCCGAAAACTAAAGCCTTATCCTTGCCGATAGGAGTAATTGTGTGTCCAAATCTCGCCTGTGGACTGTCACCTGAAAAATCTACCTTCTCCATCATAGATAATATCTCGATTTTATATTTCCATCTCAAATTCAAGAGACGAACACTTCATTCATATAATAAGAATATGTTAATCAAAGTGCACAGCCGAAGACGTTAACGATACAAATAAGTGAGGGAGCATCCCATTTGATGGTAACAGTGCCATCGACTTCGTTGTCCCAAAAACATGAGCCTGAGATATTGAGTCCGCAGTCAGCTTTCTGCATGATGATGCAATTAGCAATGAACTTGAAATTTTTGTTGATTGCTGTAATGTTCTTGAGGATCTAATTCAAAGAAGAAATACATCATCGCAAATCTGGTTGGTCCAAATCTGAGCGTCGTTGACGTTGTAGTTCTTATTGGTGAGGTGGGCGCCTATGACGTTGTTGACTTCCTTTTGAACCAGAGAACGGATGTTGTTGAAGACTGTTTCTTTTTCCTCTGCCATTATGAATCAATTATACTCTAATTTCAATATTTAGGATTTTAAATTTATTACTTTCAGATAAGCTTCGATTAGTCATGTTTTCAACTTTAAAATAATCCGTATTTTATTATCAAAGATTCCATCTTGTTGAACGTTGATTGTAAGAATGAAATGTAGACTTTATTTTAAATTTTAAGAAGAAACACTTTAAAGCTGCTTTGGATTGAATATCGAGCAAAAAATTAAGTATTAGATTAAGTTGAATCTTTATCACTCTTAATTTCGTGTTTTGAATCCTATATTTGATGGTTCATAATTTTGACTACTTCCAATTTTTGCTAAACCGAAATATGTTCTCCTCTCTGTGTTAATTAGCCCAAAATTATCTCCGCTAATGCTTGATCGTATTCTGTATATTTTGGGAATATCACTCTAGTACAAGTAGGGCAAGTGACCTTCTTTATCATGAGCTGTGAAATTAGTGAATTCTCTTCCCATACCAGGAGTTTTTATATCCTTCTAATCTGCATGCAAGAACACTTACTTTTGGAATATGACCTTTCTGAAAGAGGAATTCGATAGATTGCCCAGTTATCAAGATGTGTATTCCTTAGTCTCGGAAATTCTTCTTTCCTTTCGGCAATACTGTTACCTTGCTAATGGAATGGATACCCCTCCACTAAATCCGCGGTTATTGATTTATTTAACGAATAATTTCCTCTTTTGATTTTTCCTTCCTCTGTCTGATCGGAGACTGCCTTTTGTTTTTGTTGTTGCTCAAAATATCAATTAATTTAGAGATGCTGCTCATACAATAATTATATTAAATTTTCCTTTCCCCAAAAGAAACCACAAAATTAGCGAAAGGCAATGATTTTGGCTTCGGCAATAAGAATTAGTCTTCCATTCAGGCGACGAACAAAATATTATTAGACAGACTTCTATTCAATGTAATTCAAAGTCAAATTAAAATAGTAAGTAAAAAATAACTGTCAAATAAATTAAAGAATTAAAAACTAACTAGATTGGGGATAGAGAATGATCAGATAAACAAACTAATCTATTATATAATAAAATATGATTGATAGTATAATCAATTAATTAAATTGAATAGGATTTGAATGATCATCAAATCAAACCGTTGGATTTTATTGTGAACCTGGTTTGTCATAAACGTCATTATCTGCAAGAAGGCTTTGAACACAATTATAACTTTTTGGACATCCATCCTTACCCGCAGATTTTGTGCAATAGTAATTTGCTTTATGGCATCCTATCGTGGTCGCAGTTCCTGATATTCCGTGGCATGTAGTGGCACAGCACAGGGGATTTGCTAAATATGTGCATGGATTTGTTCCCAATGGTGTGGTTTGACAAGCATATCCATTAGCAGTATTGCATCCTGTACATGTTTGTGGATCAGTTGGACAACATATGGCGTTATTTTTTGACGCTGCGGTGGTTGATCCGCTCAATTTTTTTTTCAAACAGGATGTCTGACCCACTGGACAATCAAAAGCTGCTTCTCCGTTTGTACATTGTCCATATAGCCCCAATATAAGGAGGATAAATGCAAAAAATACCTGAATGTTCATAGATCTTGTTTTACAATAAGGATACGTTATATGATATATAATAAATTAATTTTTGTTCAATTATAAAAAACGGAAAGTTCTAGTTATTCCTCCTAAAGTTACTTCTCGAATAGCATTTCCTTATATCAATCTTATAACACTATAAAATTGATGAAATTACTAAATAGGACATGAATATAGAACCTTACATTGAAGCGAAAATTACTATATAACTAAATCATAAAAATCACACCTCAAGGTTATGGTCCTGCACACGACTTAATTAAGATAGCTATTTTTTGGCATAATTGCGATGATTTTTCAAAGCTAATCTTTTGAAACTTGGCCTCTATATTTCTAAGTAATCTGAAATTGCATTTGCAATCTGCTTTTTTACCTACTAATTCTATTCAATAGAAAATGAATAAGGCTCTTCTCCGCTGGTATTTTATTTGGAACTAATGACTCTTCTTTTTGTTTTTTCTATTTTAAAACTCTTGTCATTATGAATTCTTCTACTGAGCATAGTTGTTTAAGATTATTTTGGCTATTATTGTGTCATAGATCTTTCTCGGCCTCGATTGTTATAAATCTGAAATTGATCTCTATGGGGTATGGTATTTTCAGTATTGGAAGTATTAGTTGTGAATACTTTTTTAGTTTTATTGGGGAGAGGGTTATTCATATAATATTTTACAGAGACAGAATTTTCTTTCTTTAAATTCTAATTATTAAAATATGAGCCAATCTTTTCTTCTGTCTTTTCTTTGTGACATTGAAGCTCACTTTTAGCTCTAAATTTTATTCTGTTTGGATAGGAAGTTTCTTCTAATTGATATTGATAAATTTCATTCTCTAAATTAACTTATAATAAGTTTGATTTTTATTGTTTGCAAATTAATGCAATTTTTTTCCTTTCATTAATACTGTCTCGAGTTTATTCCTTCGCCTGCTTGGAGTGGACTTTTATTGGTCGATTTTGTTCACCGATAGTATTCTTGTAATGCTCCAAATAAACTTGATAGCACTCAGGACAAATTTTGGCAAAATCATAAGGGTTACTTTACTATTTATTAATTCTCATTTGCTTTAAATAGCGAATTTATTCAATATGTTTGGCTGCTATCTCATTAATTTTATCTGTCGTCAGCAATGGAATTTTGCAGCAGGCACATTGAACATATGATATCTATGTTGTTTATTTTTCTTTTTATTTCTTCTTAGTTGCCATCTATCTAATTTTTTTCGTGTTTGGCTTGCCCAATTTTTATAAATATTTATCCTATTTTAATTCAGTGATATTTAACGAATAGCTTTTGATCTTATTGTTTAGACTGACTCTATCTTGCTAAATAATGGCTTTCTGATTAATAAATATCCAATTTTATTTGGTATTGTTTTCTGGTCTAAGTTCTTCTTCAACATTTGAGTGATTGTAAATGACACAATTAATTCCTTTAAAACTGATGTGACTTACATTCACAATATATATTTCATTATTCTCTTCTTTTTTATAAAACCAAACATTAAATTTCTCTATTTGCATCATTGACTTGAAGGACGTAACCACTTTTTCCGATAGATGCGTTTCTTCCTGCATCGATAGATGCTACTGCATCATTGCCCACAAACGGTCTTCCAATTTTACGTGTAGAATTTAACAAAGTTTGATTGCCTTACTTTTCATGAATTGATTGATGGTTTTCTCATTGCTATTATTAAAAATTACATAATTGCTATTCCATAATATACTAAAAATCTGAGAATTCTATTATTTGGGCAATTTATAAATAGACATATTCTATTACTCAATTGCGCCTAAATGCTATACTGAAACCGTCTTCATTACTTGAGTCCAATTTACTTGCTATTTAAATACAGTCTTATTTTAGTCTTTTTACGATATAATAGCCTCTGATTGTTGATATTTGCCAATTTTTTTGGGTTTTTTTTGAAACAATTTTACTCTATTCTGCTAAAAAGTTTGGCTGCATTGGCATTGAATTTGTTTAAGCTCGAAAGAATCATCTTTCATATGACTGTAAACTGTTTCATAAATATGTTTGATCTTATTTTTTAAATAACTATCTTTTTCGTAAACACAAAGAAACTAAGTTTATGAAGAGGGTTTAGACTTGCTTACCGAATTGTTATTCTATTAAAAATATTTGCTCAGAGAAGTGTTTTGTCTGCGTTTACGAAGGGGAGTGAGAGTAGGCGAGCTGAAGTACCATTGATTTGCTGGGAGAACGTAGACTGGAGCAAGAGGAAGTGGGAGTGTTGAATCTTTCGTTAATTTGGTACTATGCAACAATATGGCGATATTCATTAGTTGCGATTTGATTTCTATTAATAATTATTGATTCAGTTAATCTAATCTAAAAGCACAACTATTAAATATAATCGAAGTCAATATCAAGTAGAGATTTTTTTAATTATTGAGAATCATAATTTAGGACTAACTGAAAATAATCCTAGTTTTGCCAATAGTTTTTCATGAGTGGCTTGCAGCATGCTTACTGTGTCCATATTCACGACAGAATTTTATTCAGACTCTCGAGTGATGCCCATAATAATTCTTGAAGAATGCATATAATAGGTGAGAAATTGCTTGCCAATATTGGCTTTTAAGAGATAATTGTATTGACTTGGATTGGTGTTTCGATATTCAATGAGATGCCCTTTAACTCCTTTCATCAATTTCTAGTCAAATAATTCTCGAGATCCCAAAGCAGCACAATTAAATATAATCTTTTCAGATAGTTTTTTCAGATCCTAAAACATAATTTTTTTCTAAACAAAATTAACTCCTTTTTGTTTTAGTTTATTAATTAATATTCCGAGAAAAGGTTGCATATCAATTTTAATTGTTTTAAAATATCGGCAATCCACAGTGAGCTTTTGATTTATCTTTAGTTTAAATTCTTTAAAAGTGGGCCTTATTTACTTGGTGAGCACGTTAAAATAATCATATTTATACTCTTAGTCTGCAATATCAAATACTTCCACTTCTTTAATCCATTAGCTATATTATTCCAAATGACTTAGATTCAGGTAATATTTATAACTTAGGGCTGACAAATAATTGTGCTCAGTTTCACTATTACTTCCATAGGCATATGGCAACCAGAATCCGGGAGCAATCTCGCTGGTAATCAGTTTATTGTTATCCTTTTCACCAAAAATAGGAATTCTTTAAGCATATATGGTGACCTTTGCAGTCGGATATTCATTAATAACCATCAGAGCAGTCATCAATCCAATGACTCCGGATCCAATTATGGCAATATCTTATGATGTATTCAATAGAGTTGAAGCTGCTAGCTTAACAGCTTATATTGCGCTTCCTGGAGCCAAAGAAACTCCTGCACCTCCATGCCCATAATTATGAATAATGCATTTTCCTTATATTTACTCTTTATCTATTCGATTTCCTCCCTCGCGATATGGTCTCATTTGCGCATAATAAGCTGTCACATCTTTTTTTAGAAGTCTAGGAATTTATATCTAAGTTCGCATCATTTACTTTATATTAGCTAACTTTAAATATTTCACATAATAATGATATTCTAAGTTCGTATAAAATAATTGATAATGGAACTCTGGTTAATTTCTTCAACTCTTAGAACTATTCATCCTTCAATGGTGAGAGAAGATATATGTCTTTCATTGCTCGCGCTTTATTTAAAATTATTGAATATTATATAAGATATAATATTCCTAAAAAATGTTGAACATGGCAATTATTATTTTAATTCTGCTAGGGATTCTCTACATTTTCAAGAAATACTATTTTGATGTAAAAAAACAGTATAAGAAATATGCAATCTTCTTTAAAGTCTAGGGTATAAAGTGCACATCATAAAGCTGAAACCTTTCGGAGTGCCCATCTTGTCCATATTTAGAAATTCTGAAAAAGAGCATAAAGATGCTCTCTACGATTTTAAGCACGAATACTCAAAATACGACTTCGTACTGGTCAATTTTTTAAGTTCATTCTCCATCATGATTGTGAACCCATAGATCTTTAAGCAATTTGTCTCAATTGAAAATTTTGCCTTCTATGAAAAACTTCCTTTAGATGCAATGGTTTAAATTTTAGGCCAAGGAATACTCTTTTCTGAGGGATAGGATTGGAAAAAGAAAAGAAAGACAATATCTAAAGCTTTTAAACATGAATTATTAATTGAAAATATTCCATCAATGAAAACAATTGTAGATCGATGCTTTGATCAATTCGAAGAAAAATGTCAAATTTATGGTGGTTATAAATTTAATGTCATGGATATTAGTAATCACGTATTTGCCAATTTTATGACACAATGCTTCTTTGGGGTTGAGCAAATGCCCTAACAAATTGAGGGAGTAGAATTTCCGATCTTTGCGAGTAAAATTTTAGTTGATTCCTGTTTAATATCAATTTCTCCTATCGTTTTGCTTTTAAGAAAATGGGCTTATAAATGGGGGGTTAACAAAAAGATCCGAAACTTAAAGTACAGAGTTTCCATCCTCCGAGCCATAGCCTCATAGATAATAATAAAGAAAAGAAAGTAGTTATAGGGCCAAAAATAAAATAAAGCAGCATGTACCGATCTGATATCGGCTTTAATTCTACAAAAGAGCTTGGATAGTGAGGATTATGAGTATACGAATAAAGACATAATTGAGTAGTTTTGCACTTTTTTGATGGCTGGAATGGACACAACATCTCATTTCGTAACTATGATGGTGTACTATATAAGCAAAGATCCATAAATCGAGCGAAAGTTGAGGCAACAAATAAACGAAATTATCCATTCAGATTAGGACATCACTGTATAAAACTTAAAAAAATTAACCTATATTGACTGGATACAAAACTAAACTACCAGATTCTATGGACCTGGAGGCAATTTGCTTTTGAGAAAAGCCCTTTCAAACCATATGCTGGGGAATATCCCAATCGAAGCTGGAACTTTCGTCACTGCTATTATGTTGAGCAATAATTATAACGAACAATACTTTAAAGAACCCCATTTGTTTAAACCTGAAAGATGGGAGAATTAACAATAAACTCAAAATCAAACCTTTGTGGGATTTGGATTTAGCGGAGGCCCGAGATCATGCATTGGCAAATATATGGCCTTGTTGAATTCAAAAATATTTATTGTGAAACTTATACTACGCTATAAAACTTTGCTAAACCCCAAGGAAGAACCCACCATGTACATGCATTTTCTATATGAACCTATTCCCTTCTAAACATAATTCACAAAATGATAAACATTAACCAATCTTACATATTAAGAGTTAAAATCAACTTCTATCTCTCTCTCCAAACGCCTCTCAAATAAGGTTGGCTTTATAAATATACATCTCCTTATGAAGTTTTATGCATGATCGCTATTTTTGTCTCTGCGAGCGATCATTGCCTCCAATTCCAATTAAGCTCGTGTTTTGTTATATTTGTGCTGGAGATAAACTCCGATCAGATCTAACATTGAGATAAGCGCTGCTCTTGCGTTTAATGGGTAACTTGATGTCTAATTTGTCTTCATATACTCCGCTGAAATGACGTCTCTGAATGGGTTTATTTGAGTCGATATGAATAAGACTTCTATTGTCAAAATGTTTTTTAGTTTCTTTATCCTACACAACAGACTTCTCTTTGGGCGGGTGCAGTATATTAACACTCTAATTCCTCTCGATAAATATTTTTTTATTGGACTTGTTATTTTGTTCCAAAACCAAATGCTATCTGTGTGGTCTAATTTTATTGAGTTCGATTCTAATCTGATTTTTCAGTTTGAACAACTCAGCAATACTCGTATTTATTTTCGATGACATTAATAAATAATTAGTATATATCTATTAATTTTTATTATATTTGCAAGATTTTTATTACATTTTTAAGTATCTCTCCCAAGCTAATTTAGTAGCTCAAAAATCAAGGCCCATAGAGAAGTAAAATTAATAGACGGATTAATAAATCATTAGGAAAGATTTAATAGCACTTTCCCTTCAGATTGGTCTTTTATGGATAGTCGAGTGGCCTACACAAATTGTGTGAGGGGGTAAATCTGGCGAATCTTCTGCTTGAAGATGCTTGAGTTTTCGATGATTTCGTTTTTAATCTGCCTAAATTTGTGAGAATCAATTTCACTAAGAAATGTATTCAGCCAAAATCCACGAATAAATTTATTTTTAAAATAAAGTTGAGCCAAATCTATAGATCCCAAGTTTTATTTAGAGAGCCTTCCATAGTTGACCATACTTGAATTGGGGGGAAGAATATTGAAAACCTGCCCAGCAAAATTGCCACCAACACAATCTAAAAACGCAGTTTTTCCATGATTACGCAACTCGTTCTTAAGCTCTTCAATTTGTTCCATCCTGTATACATGTTTAAATCCTATTTTTTTTAATTACTAGTCATATTTCTAGGATCTACTTAGGCCCAAAATTGTTTTATTCTTATATTTGCTTGACAGATAACTGACCATCATTTTGTTGACATTGGAAGCCGCAGCACTAAGCACGATTGTATCTGATTTTTATTTTTCGATGAAATCGATGAAGCCCATAACTGAGAGAGGATTTATTGAATACATGCTGAGCTGATCTTCGGAGATTGAAGTGTTGGCTGGCCAAAAGATTAGTTCGTCAGAATTTGATACCATATAGTTTGCATAGGTGCCATTAGAGAGATTGGCTAAAACTGAAACCTTTCTTCCTTTAAAAGTTTCGTCATCACATTATTATACAACTCCTGATCCTTCAAATCCCATGATGGGAAAATTCTATTTTCTAATGCCATACAAGCCAGTATAAAAATTAAGGTCTGAAGGGTTTATTGGAGCATATTTCATCTTAATAAGAAATTGACCTTTGCTTCTGATTGGAACGGGGCATGTCGCGAGGATAGGGATTCTTCCGTATTTTTCTATGTGAATCGCTCTCATAATTAATTTATTTTAAAAAATATTCAAGGACTTATACTGGATGCCTTCAGTGTAGATTTGCCATGCGGAATGAATATAAAAAAGATCATATATGCAAAATTAGAGAAGGAAGGAAGTACACCCTCGCCATCCTGGACATTCTGTATAGGATTTTTATTATTATTATATGCAAAATTTAAGAATAGATATTGCCCAGAAAAAACAATGGTACCTTATATTAAATGATCATTTTCAATTTATAATTATAAAGATGATTAATGAAAATAAATCGTTTTAGTTTTATGAAGTCAGATAATAAATAGAAGTGCAAGGGTGGAATGGATGTTGTGGCAGCACAATTGCCGAGAAGTCAATTTAAATTCGAACAGAATCACCTTAACTTGCTCTTAATGTTTTCATTTATAATCTTCTTGGAAAAAAGCCAGGAGATGAGTTCACAAGGCAGGAAAAATCAATCATTAGGCATCATCAAAAATAATTTTAGGAAAATGGAATTAGTGTTTATTAGAAAGATTATAACTGTTGTAGAAGACTTGTCAATTTAACTATTGCAAAAGAAAAATTGGAAATTAGAAACTCATTTGTATTTAAGTAAAATGAATGGCCTTTTATAAAAAGCGAAGATTTGGAAGAAGGAGATTTCGACTCTGAAGGTTAAATTTAATAAAAAATTGAGAAAATGAATATTTAATGAAAATGATTTTATAAGAAATTAGGGATATTCATAATTATTGTCAAAGTGGTATTTATTAAATTGTTGCCAATAATTATTTTTTTAGATTCAAATGATCACATGATATAGTGATTGTAATTTCACTAATATAATATTAAAATTCCGAAATTATTAATAAAATCAAGAAAATTTATTAAACTCAATGACATTTAATTGGATCATCAAAGTGATTACAAAACATAAATGCCTTTTTTGCGTTCATCTTTGTAAAAATATATATTTATATCTGATCACATGTTCCTGCCCAATGTGATAAATAAAAATTTTTAAGATGATGATGATCACTAAAGGAAATATAGTGAATAAAGTAAAATAGAGTGAAAACTAGAGTGAACTAACACTAGATGAAATGTCCTAAAATCAAATTGAGAAAGGGCAATAAATACAGAAGCCTTTTTGTAGTGTGATATGAAGACATATTAAAATGCAATGAAATGCAATGAAATGCAATGAAATGCAATGAAATGCAATGAAATGCAATGAACTGCAATGAAATGCAATGAAATGCAATGAAATGCACTACAAATGTAATATCATGTAATTTATTGAAAAAGAGATGAATACATGTAAACAATAATGTCGTAAAGTAGAGTGAACTAAAGTGAAATAGAGTAAAGTAGAGTTAAATAGGTTAACTATGGTGAACTAGAGCCAAGAATAAAATCGAGTGAAGCAAAGTAAAGGAAAGCGAAAAGTAAATTAAAGTGAACTGGAGTAAACTAGAGGGTGCATAACAGTAAGGTAGAGAAAGTGTTTCCCTACCTATAAATAAGGTAAGGAAAGTGTTTCCCTATCTATAGGCAAGGTAGGGAAAGTGTTTCCTTACCTATTGATAGAATATGGAAAGTTTTTCTTCAACTAGACTTAAATACATTGATGAGTTAACTAAACCCAACTACAGTTAATATTTAACTATCTTGATCTATAGCTAACTCGAATGAACTTTATTTAACTAAAGTAAACTTTAGCGAAGAGTTAACTATAGTGAATTACGTCATCGAGTGAAAATGATTTAACTTTACTGAATTTGATTGAATTAGAAAATTAGGAACAAAATGATTTTTTGATAACATTTTATTGAGTCATAACTTATTAATTCCAATTCTTATTTAATGATAATTGCCAACTCTCAGTTATTTTTATCGCGGAGAAATAATAGTTTATATCTCTTTAATCAATTTCTGTCATGTAGACCTATAAAAAATAAGGCCTATAGTAGGCATAATGCGATCTCTTCTGCGAAGAGAAGAAAATATTTTTGCGGGGAATTCCAAAGGCTTTTATTGTGAAATCAAAGCTGTAGCCATAGCATCTCACTTGTAAATCAGTAATTATTTAGGCTTCATCTGTAATCAAATCATATGGAAAGCAGTTGCGTGTAGCCAACAAAACTGCTTTGCTAATTTTTGCGAATACTGCATAAATAATTCAGGACAGGAAAATTTAATGAAAAGCTCTTAATCTTAATCATAGGAATTTCCCAGCGAATCGTTAAAGAAATGTCCGAAATGCGATAAAAATTTTCAAAGAACAACAATCCCTTTGATAAACAATTTATTATCATAAATTCTGTTCAAATGTCCTTATAATGGGTATGGATGCAATGAAACAGTGCCGTATGATAGCTACCTCAAGCACATTTTACAATGCAATTACAAAAGTTATAATTATGCTATTTAGAACTTGTCTGTGAAGGATGCAGTCAGCCTTTTATTAAAAGGTAAATTGAAGAACATCAAAAGGTTTGCTAATTTATCATTATCTAATGTGAAAAGTGCCAAACAAAACTGCCGCAAATTGACTTTAAGAAAGACCATTCCCATATATAGTGCCTGTAAATTCAGCTGAAAAATAAGACTGAACAAGTGAAAGGTTTATAAATCGGAATATAACAATTAAAAAATCGACTAAATTCATATTAGTTAATAATTTAAAAGATAATAAAGGGCGAGACAATTTCTCTTCATATTGAGTTTTATAGTTCTTTTCCATTCAATTTCCAATTTGTTAACAATGAAGCCAAACTCATAAAATCATCATGGAACCAGCTCAAATAAAAATTTGATTTTTTGCATTTCTACTTGACTTCTTCCATTAAAACTGAATCGCCTGTAGGATTTCAATGGAAGATTAACGTTAAAGTTCTCAAGGGAAATCTTTTGATTGGCATTTGCTCTTCTCTTTCTACCAATTCTGTTGATTTTGTCATTAACCGTTTTGGGTAGATTAAGAAGAAGGAGTCCAATTAGAATAAATACAAACTCATTCGAAAAGTAATTGTGGGCTTATTTAGAGTAATCTAACTTTTTCAGAGGGAGATAACATTAGCTTCAAATATTTAGCCTTGCGGAAGATACTGAAGATTGAAAACTAAACCAAAAGACTGGAGAGCAGGCTGTAAGCCAAGTAAATCATATAATTAGGAGAAAATCTTTACAGCTTTTACAGTTTGGACACAATTAACGATTCAATTAAATTTATTTGACGTGTCTATATTCCGAGTAATGATTATCAATTCCTTTTAAGCATAAATTTTAAATTAACGCAAATAAAGATCATTTTAAGCCCATGTTCAAAAATAATTTTAAGACAATATTAAATTATTAAATTATTAGCCACAATGTCTGATAGTTGAAGAGAGAAACAAAATCTGTTCACGAATGAATATCTTATTAAAAATAATGAAGAGGATTCGAATATCCGACCTTAAGAGTTTAAATAGGCTAATCATCATTCGGAATATATCATAAAAAGGTCGAGTCTTGATGATCTAGAAGGAATGTTTATCAGCAGTTCTTTATATTCAATAAATCCATTCAAAAAGAATTATGTCCTTTCAACCTACGAGACAAAGATAAAGATTTATTATGCTATTAACTTCAAGCTCCCAAAATATCTGATATAAACCGGAGAAAGTGGTCGAGTGTTACACAGAAGAAAAGTAATTGATACAGAACGGCGAATGATAAAAGAATAATAAAAGCAAAATTAGTTGCATAAAAATATCCGCTGAATAATTTAGAATTAGGCTGACTGATGATTATCAACCCATAGAAATATATTATAAAAATTTATATTTTGCACATTTCTGTTTTTTCCATTATTTTCGACACCTGTAAAGTTGAAAGCGACCATTTTTCTTTTGATTGTCCGACAGGTACCTTCGAAAAGTTATCATTTTGCAAGTGTGATATTGATTATCGTCTTGACTTTGGAAGTTGATGCTACAATCAACATCTGCCATGCGTTCGAAATAATAAATATAATAAATGAATATCCCCGAGGAAGATAACGGAATAAATATATTCGACCAACTCAAGCATCTATTTTTCGACGATCATCTTGACAATGAACAAGTGGCAAGTTTAATTTGCCAGGAGCCAATCAAACACATCGACAGAATTTTGCTGACACTGACCCAGTAGTATAGTCGCAAACTTGATGAGATTGTTGAGCCCTTGCAGTAATAGCGTAACCATTTGGCTGTAACACTGATGGAAGTACGCGAAAAGTTGCATCACTCCCTCTAGGATAACGAATATTTCAAAACCATCATAGATCACTTGGAGGATGAGCGCAAAGATACGTAGGCTAAATTGAATCAGTCCATTTGTTAAATGCAGCGTAGTCAGGAATAAGCCATTTACTAAATGGGAGAGAGCGAAAAGATCAAACACGAAGCCTGCAAACTGTTTGAGAACTATCAATAAATATACGACCAATACATCAAATTTAAGGAAATTAACTCTTCCTATGAAAGGTAGATAAGCACCCTCAAGACGCAACACCAAAGTTTGAAGTCAGAAAACGAGAAGTGTCTTGCCAACAACATCGAAATTACTAATAAATTTCACCTTCTTTCGCGATAACTTGAAAAGCAGAAATAGTAAAATAATGGCTTTATTGACAGGATAGCCCAAAAATAGGAATTCATTGCCTCCTTCGTGGAGGAATACAACAATTTTCATTTTTTTAGCCAACAGGAAGCCTCAGATCAGCACATCGCTGAAGAGAAGGAGTCCAACAAATAGGCGGGGAAAAATGAACTGAAATACTTAAATTTCAACTCGTTCATTGATGAGGAAGTCAGTAGTAAAAAATCATCCAATCCGAGGAGTAGTGTCCATAAATTATCAACACAGATAGATTCGGCCTCCAAACACGAGGAAAATCATTCGAATGCTAAATTTGAGAGTCCCAATAAGTTTAAAAAAAGTAGAGTCATAAGTAACAAGCCACCAGGATTGGGGGTTAACCACATTCAAATAAAGGACAAATATGGATCGTGCATGAAGGGTATGAACAAAGCCATTTCCTCGAGAAATTTGCATTAAAAAAGCAAAAATATACACCCCAATCAATCCACTCAGTAGGATGAAAAAAAGATGATATAAACTGTTCTAAAAAATAAGATTACCGAAAAGAATCAAAAAATTATAAACCTGGAAAGTGAGATGATGAACCTACGCATTCAGTTTATCGAGCAGCGGGAGAATATAACTGTGATGGAGGGAGATTATGAGTTACAGATCGACGAGCTTAAGAATCAGCTTCTTTTTACCAAAAATCAGTTGAGTTCAACTTAAAAATGCTATCTTTTGGCAAGAGTATAATCGGAAGCCTACTCTGATAAGAATAGATAGCTTGAGGAGTAGTTGTAAGCTCTGAAAGAGGAGCATAAGACATATCGATAATAATTCAAAATGCGATGCAAGGCCTTTGTGATTGATAGGATGGATTAAATGTAGCGTTAATATGAAAAGCTAATCAAGCAAACAGCTCACGTGCCAACCACGAACGACCAAAACATTTAAACACATGAAATATTCATTTCAAACAATGAACTTCATCGCAGGAATTAAAACAATAATAGCCTCCATCTTCATCCTTCCGAAGAATCAAAGGAAGAGGGAAGAGAGTAGATTCTTTCATTTAGCGAATTGCAGAGTTATGACAAACTGTCAAGTCATTACATTAATGCAGTGAATTTTGATTTAAATCTATCTAATTGCAAATTTGTCCAGCCCATTCAGGAGGAGAGAGGTAGCCGTTAAATGTTTTAGATTTAGTCTGATCTAGGAAACTTCACTGAAAGAATGAACGAAGAGAAGGAGTGCAGGGAGAAGGATTGCAGGGAGAAGAGATACGGCAATTTTACAGATCGCTGTATCAAGGAAGATCCCATTGTGCTTGATGAGGAGCAAATCAAGGAGAGTAAAGAGGAGCAAATTAATATTCAAATTAATTCAAATGTATATGAAATTGCAATTCCTTTGAAAGCCAAATTATGCACAATAAGCGAGCAGCCAAAGATCAATATTTTGCCCCCATTAGCAAAAAATCATTTTGACATAGTGAAAAGTGTTGCTCATATTTATGAGCCAATTAGTAAACTGTATAATCTGGCCATTACTTCTTCAATTGATTCTATAGTTCTGATTCCGCGTTACAAACACTATAAGATTTATAAAACATTGGAAACGGTGGTTTCATAAAATAGAAGAGATCGCATTTAAATATCTCCCAGTTGTAGACTAACTTTAAAAGTTGTAAAACATAGAAAACATGCAGTACATTCGCAGCTTATCACGCTAAACTACATCCCAAAAGCGTCAACTGAAATAATGACGAATCAATGGGCAGAATTTGTATGTCTCTAAGCTGAAAACAAAAGGATAAACGACTACTAAACTGATGAATAAAAATATCTATAAACTTCCCCAAGTACAACAAGTTTAATTGGCAATTATGTACATAGACTTTCATTGATAAGGAACACAGTTGATATTATGATCAATGAACAAGTCAAAATATTCAATAAAGATATGCATCTGCAGTCGAAACACAAAAATCTATCAATGTCAAGAGCATCCACCTTCAACTCAATCTGTTAAATGTCCAAGATAACTATTGACTCCCATCCCATCACTTCCAAAGCAGAGCATTTTGAAAAAGCAATTCCTTCATTGCATCGCCAGAGGATATAACATTTCAATCTTTAAAGATAAGAAATTAACTATCAAAAGTATTAAATCAACTATAAATAAAGTCCAGACTGCTTCAAAAACCCTGAAATCTCAGAGTTTAATAATAAGCAGGTGTATTAAACCACAATCAAACAAAACCAAAATCTTGATACGATCAGCACGATAAAAAAATCATTTGAGGAAAATCCTTCTTATAATTTAACTGAGTCGATCAACAATGACAGTGATACAATCGCCAAGCCAATAAATATGGTCTAAACTATTCCATGTTTAAAATTATCCTTCAACGACACAATCGATTTATCATTTGAAAACACCCTTAATCTGAATAAATCTTAATTAAAATCAGACTTATCTCTCAGTATCTGTTCCGAAAAGCATGAATATTCATTCAGTCTTTAAACTTGCATGAAAGAAGAGAAAAAACATATGCAAACTGAAAGGAATCCTATGAATCGAGGACTGACCTCTCCAGAAATAGATACCAAATTGAACGTGGATCAAAATATCTATTTAAACAAATACCTCGAGAATCACAAGCTATCCCTCACATTCTAAAAGTTAGTGGACAAAAACAATTTTAAAAAGCCGAACGAGTTGGATAAAAAGATCCTGATCTTGACAGCAAGATCGAAATATGAAGTTCAAACCTTTTTGCTCAATTCTTACCAGATCTACTCTCTTTAAAGTGGAAGGAATATCAAATTTGAAAAGTCAAAGTATGTCAATCAGAATAACTTTATGTTTGGGCAATCCGAAGTCATCATTACAGGAAATGGGCATCTCATTGTCAACCGAAGTGGAAAAAAAAAGAAGTTGGCAGGCAATCTGTAAGATGGAGACTGGCTGATCGATTCGTATCTAGTCTGCGGATATAGTACGATTAATTGAAGTCTCTTAGTATTATATAAACCTTGATGGTGCTCATTATCTAATTAAAATAATTACTTCCATATCATTTTGTTTTGCAATGAAACTATGATAGTTTGTTGGAATGAATTTCCCTATGTTCCTCTTTAACTCAATATATTCAACTTATTAACTTTCATACCCTACATATTCTATTAATAATGCGTTATACAATATGATAAAATAAAAATCAACCCACCCAAAAGCTCACCCTGAGAAAAATTACTCCCTTGACGCCCTAGAAAATAATGTTTTTTCGTTCTTTAATACGCCAGAGGAGAGTAAGTATTGCCTCTGCGACATATGCTTATAAAACTACGAGATTAAAGAGAAAGGAAAATAATTTTTAAGACAGTCAAGTTCCATGTTTAAGATAGATTCCTTTAAAATGAAGAAATTCTTTCAGTTTTTAGCCAGTGTGGACCACAAGATATACTTTAGACTGCAAATGCCAGATATTTGCTTTTTTTAAGGAGGAGAGGGAAGATTCCTATTCAAAACAAAACTTAATGCAGTCATCATGATTCCAATCTCTCCAGAATTACGTAAACAGATCCCGAATTTTTTTGTTGACTCCAAAAAGATAAGTAATGTGCATCTTCCCAACTTTGGCGAACATCAAAATCCTCACATTAAATATTTAGATTCAATAATTCCCAGTGTAAAGCATGGGCTGAGCAATGACAATCCTGCTAATCTCCCAAAAAACTATACCTTCCACAGCGACAAGAGAAAATCTGAGGATAACTAAATCTATAAAATCCATCAAAATGCGGCCAGAGAAGTCGCTATAATAAAGTATAAATAAAAAGGTCTATAGCTCCTCAATTAAAAGCAGCTGAGACAGTTGTTGAAGTCAAATACAAAAACTCAATCGATTGAACTGATTCAAACCTATATCCGTCCTCATTAAAAATAAGCATAGTTTGTATCTAGCTAATATCTGCATTACCGTAAACCTCAGAATATCCTCATGTTCAATCGCAGTCTAATCCAACTAAAAACAGAAATCGGTCTTCTTTCCAAATTTTCTAAGTAATATATTCCAATGGAGTATTTGTAATAATACTAAAACATGCTAAAGGATACGCCCGAAGAATACTGTCTGTATCAAACTTATAAAATGGTGCATTATATAGAAATTAACCGAGATATCAAGATAAAACACCTCAATACTGTATGGTTCAAGGATTAATATGGTGAGATCATATTCTTTGGAGTTCTCCAATTTGATTATGAGGAAAATTAAAAAATGGCTCCGGAGGTCACTACTTTATTCGAGATCAAAGATTTGGTAAAATCAGAAATGACTGATTTGGAGAAAGAGCTGCTGGGAACGTGGGAGAAGATGAAGAAGAAAAAAATAAAGGAGCAAAGGCCTTAGTCCAATCTTAATGATGATGAACTCAAGCAGATAGAGCTCATCAAAATTGAGTGCCAACTACGATCTACCCAAAATATAAGTAGAATCTCCAAGAGAAAAAAAAGTGTGCTCATCGGGTGAGTGATTTTGCATGTACTTTGAATATGCTACTTCTAAATTATGGATTCTGATGAATACACAAATTAATTTCAAAATTATATCAAATTGTTGATGCAGCAGAAGATAGAAGACCTTATTACAGAGATACAGGTCAAGAGATAAAAGAGTAGAGATTCAACCAGCGACACTTCCAGTGAACAGAGGAAATATCGAAAAAAGTGGAGTTTTGAAGAGGAAAATTTACTCTGCGATGTATGTCGATAATGATTGCAGCTTATTGTAAGATTTGGCACCGACTTCACGCTTCTCAAAGAGTATTTCCCTCAAAAAACTCGCCAGCAAATTAAGAAAAAATATCGATAGATAAACAATTTTAAACAGAGGAAGCTAGATAAAATTTAGAGTGAGTTTCTAAAGGAAAGACGAAAGTCCTTTTTTGATGAGGAGATTTTAGAGGAGGGAGAAAGTAGAAGGTAGCGCCCGGAACCAAAATAACATGATTTATAGCAATAAAGTTTTCTATGACGTAATTGCTCGATAAATGAAATGCAAGTGTATTCATATAAATGATAATGGCAAAATCAGTACTCACTCCTTCATAAAACCTTCCTTGATGAGTTTAGCCTTGATAATCTTTTATTTATTGATCACAAACTCCGGAATGAGATGCTCATGTATCTTTCTAAAGACTTCGTAGCTGTCTTTAAGGTTGTTGGCGATAAGATACTCGACGAATATCAGATGAATGAGGATAATAAATACAAAGATGCAAACTGTAATAATAACGATGTTTGTCTGGCGGGTATCAAGCATTGCAGCCGAATCTGTGGCCCATGTTTGCATTAGGTTTTAGTCATAAACGCTAATAATGAGCTGTGCCCAATTCAAAGAAAGTATATCTGTTGCCGTGAGACTGCCCTGATTGTTTAAAAATTGCGTGAGCGTATCCAAAATATACTTATAATAAATAGACACTCCCTTTGTCAATTGAGAATTTTGAATGGTGGTGCAAGTGCTAATAAGGTTGCTGATATCTAAAGCCGTCAATAAATAATTGCATCTTGAGACATTTTGAATATTAGTTCCAACACAAACACTAGCCATTTATGAGGCAATGGTTTCATTCATTGCAGATGACAACTCCTAACAGAAATTTTAGTAATGGATCATCCTATATAAAATTTGGTAATCAGAATCACCTGATGATATTGTTATATCCTAGTTACTTGATTCCATCTCAGTAAACTTTTCGAGATAAGGCTGGTATTTTTCAGGGACATAAATGGTTGCGTTTCTAAATTTTTAATAGACCCCGTTCAGCAGTATATTTATTACTGATCCATTTTGCATGGTGGTATATCCTAGCTCTTGAAATGTTTTATAATTCTTCAATGAAATTGATGTGTAAATGTTAATGGTTAGAAGGGCACCCCCGACCAAGAGGAGAAACACTATAATAAGGATGAGAGCAACAGTCCGCATCTTTTTAATTTGATCCCCAAACTCAATTTTTTTAATCTTCTTGTTCAAATTCGCGTTAACTGAAATCATGTTCTGTTCCTCGGTAAAAGATAATTCTGTATTTTGCTTATCGTATTAGCTGGGATTGTTAGATGAAGTGCCGAAACTGTCAGTGTGTACTGTCATCCTTTGATGTTTTTCATCTAGATGCGAAAATAGGCTAATTAAAAACTGCATAAATCGGAATATTTTGCGGATGTCAAGATTGTCCATCTGCACAAAAATTGAAAGGAGCTCGGTGAAGCCTCGAGATACATTTAGTAATCTCGAGAGAATAAACAAAAAACACACGAGAAGTAGCATGGATTGCGCTATCCCTAAGTACATCATCATGTCCTCAAGAATTGTATAGTTCGTTTAGAACATATTTACCAGCTCATCCTTTATTGTGCTTATTTTTAAGTAATATTCTTAGTTGTAATTGTTTATTGTATAGTAGTTTCGGTTTTAGAGAGGATTTGCACCATTAAGCTCAGCCATTCTATGAAGACTGATAGCGCTTTCATACAGTTCATAGATGAGTTGAAACTGATCCAAGGGAGGAAATGAGATATTTTGCATGCTGGCCACTGGAAGCACTTGAAAGTATGGATAAAATATTTGAGGAGAGTTTTTCGATTGGTCATAGATAAGCAGTAAAAAATCTTAATTTTCCATGCAGGCAATAAGTTAATGAGTATACGAAACAATAAAAAATGATTCAACAATTCCATTGTCAAGTTGCATGTGCTGCATATTGTACTGAGTATTGAGTATAGAGGTTGCCTTTTGATGATGGGAGACCCAATAATATTGTGAGCTTACCAGTTTTAATTGCGAGCCAATGACGAGTTCAACAATCATCTCCGTCAGTGTAATCATCAAAAACAGGATCAAACTAAGCTTGATGGAGATTGTGATATTTTTGATATGGCTGATTTAAAGCAGTGCACGATTGTTTTCCTCCTTAAGAAAGATGTTATTGGATGGAAATAGGACCACCTTACTCTTCTTCTTACTGACGTGGAAGAACAACTCAAGATCGATGTTGCCCAAACGATTCTATTGAATATTTATGATACTGTTGTTAGACAGTAACTGCCTCTCTGACTATATCTCTGACTGTTTGATCTTTTCTAATCGATTATTCTCTTCTATTTCATTTATTTCAATTTCGTAGTAGCATTGGTCCATCATTTCCCTTTCTCTGATATTAATTTCAGCCTTAAACTTGGTAAAGTTTTTACTTTTTTTAATTTTATTATAAAGATCTTTAATCGATTGAAAAGTATCTAATTTCTATATGTTCTTCGAATAGTTGTATTGATCTAATGCTGACTGCAGATCAGTGGGAACTGTTAATTTCATGTTTACCAAATTTAAGCTTTGCCTCTGATGAAGTATGTTCATGAATCCATTATTATCCGGTTCGAGGGCATTAGATTCTTTTAAGGAGGAAGTTTGCTTGCGGAAATAGTTTTTGTTTTAGTCATTCTCTATGAAATCTTAATCCTTTTCACCAATTCTGTTGCCAAATCTGGTATATTTAATGAGAGTGGGCAGAAGAGAAAGGAGATTAATTCCTTTGAGGTAAACATATTCTCCCTTTTCAAGATTGAGTTTATGACCGACTGCTTCAGTAATGGCTTAGATTTAGAATTACTAATTAGCAATTATGATGAGCTCATCCTGTCGATTGCGTTTAAACATTCCAATGTATTAAATATCCCCTTCTAATCTGAGATAAGCCTTATAGAATTTAAAGCTCGGGTTGATGTATCCTTTTTTCGTCAGAGGGTATACCTTTTTTATAATGTAAAGGTCTTCATTATTGTTTCGCCCATCTTTCACCCATTTCATAAACACTTGAGAATGTACTTTTCTAATGGTGGGTGTCATTAGAATTTGAAGTGGAGAGTTGATAATATCGTTGCGATCATATCCAAAATTTTTGGTGAAATAGTTGCTAACTTTAGTGATATTCATTTTTTCTTAATCGCATCGGGCATGAACAAAGCACGTATTTTGCTAAAAGAGCATGATGGAGTTGTAAAGCAGCTACTTGTCAGTAGTTTTATCAATGAAATAGTTGCTAGTCTTGAAAATAGAATCGTACTCAACACTGTTACCAAAATCTTACAACATCGAGGGCAACAACTTTTCGTTTTTTATGTATACAGTAAAACAGAGGTAGTAAAATTTCCATCGACGGTTAATGTCAAAATAATTTCCAATTTTAGTCCAGTCTTAGTTGATGGCATCTACTAAACGAAAATTGGGCTCGATTGTGCATAAGATATCACTAAGATTAACCTCATTCCTCTCAATATATTTCCAAAATAGTTCATTTCTCTTCAGGACAATGTCAATTGATTTTTGAATGCGAGAGAAGTTTTCTTAGGCCTTTAAGACATGCTCCATACTTAATGCCTTCATAAAAAGGTCGGAGCTAAAGTTATTACTCTAAGTGATAAGATAATTCTTTAATCGAACTAAACGCAGTTTTTGAAAGAACGATAGATAATTTTATTAAAGTTCAGCGACCAGTTTCATGCTGAAATATACATTTTTTAGCTTTAAATAGTAGAACTCAAGATAGTCTAGCAACCGATTAATGTTTTTATTTGAATCCAGATAGGTTTCAAAGAGGCACTTCACGTAAAACTTGATTAATGAAACCTTTGAAGGAGCTATTTTTGAGATTGAACAGTATTTCTTTTTCTTGGAATCGTAGACTATCTATTTATTCACCACGCATTCAACATTACGACATCCTTCCTATTTATGGGCAAACATGATGCCTCGAATTTAGCAATCTTATTCCTCATCTTCGTAGGAGCCCTCATATTTATTAAGAAAGAAATATACTTTATTTGTGATATTAGTATTTGTAGGCGAGTTGCTGTATCTTCGAATTCGACTGAGAGTGCTGACAAAAAAAAACATCATTACTAAAATGATAATTGGGGAAATATATTGAAGAGTAGTTTGGTTATATCCTTCATTCACTGTCAAGAACACGTCGTAGCAGATTGAAAGACTTATCGTTGAATAGAGCATAACGATTGCACAAGTTATACAGCGAGGAACAGGATGCCGATAAATGGTTAGACCAAAGAAATAATAGCAAATCAAAAGCATAGTTGAACTAATGAGATGAAACATAACAAAGCCAATAAGTCCAATCAATTTAGTGACGATGCTGAAGCTGGCGATGTTGACAGTATAGGCTGCAATTGATATTATCTTAAAGGTAGCATAATACTAGATTGATTTACAGCAAAACTAATCTTTTCTCAGAGTATAATTCTGGAGTAGAATCATTGTCAAAAATGTAAGTGCAGCTGAAACGACAAAAAATAAAATTGATGCGATATTTCCACCCATGGCGAAGTAGCTCGAGATTATTAGCGTTATTTATAAAATATAGCGTAAGTAGGGATAAGTATTAGCGCCTATCTCAGTGAATATTAACACTAGACCTTCCTTCTTACCTTTCTTGTTGAATATTAGCGATATTATTATGGTAGCCAGCAGAAAAGGAGTTATGTAATAGCCTATGGCTGGCGTGGACGACGTTAAACTTGAAAACTGTAGGAAGATAAGAGGGGGTAGGTCATTTTCAATTTGGTTGTATAGGGTCAGATATATGTCGAGAGTTTGATAGAGAAAAACGCCGCAAAGAGTGAAGTATATCGATGATGCTGCTCTTGATATTGAAAGAGGAAAGGGCTATATTTTATAAATAGCGGACTCTTATTTGGGCGGTTCCTCTTTCCTCAACTACGACTCTTGCTATGAAAGTTGACTGAGCTGAAGCCGAAAGTTATCGACAGATATGACTTCGCTTTAGATTCTCATAGTAATTGTAATTTAAAATTACTTATAAATCTGATATCATTTTGAGTCGCTCACTGGATACTGGATGTTTCCAATAAGCCTATTTTTGAAACCGTGCATCCTTTCTGATTGGTATATTTTGGAATAGTTGGGATTGAGTAAGTATTATAATTGAGCAATTTTGGAAATATACACAATAAGAGATAAATCATAAAATTTTGTCGAGGGATGCCTGGATCCAAATGTCTTCTTGCTTTAACTACGCCAGCGATCGGGTGATCAAAGATTGCTTTCTGCGTGTGAAGGGAGAAGCCACTTCTTTATATAAGTCTAAACTTTCTCTATGTTCTTATCTTCCGACCTTCCACGTATTTTTGTTTCTATCAACTTAAAGCCAAGGTAAATTGTTCTCCTACTTATAATCCCCTTTAGTGAGAGGTAGATGATATTGATTTTAAAAATAGAGGTATTTTCCCTCGCATCCCAGCGTGGAACTGCAATAGTTTTCCTCTATCTTTACTATGGCGATATTTTTGTTCATGAGATTAATAAATGATTTAATGACAACAATATTAATCTTTTTGTCTTTTTCATATCTCCAAATTTATTACAAACTTTTATAGGTGATTTCCCTATGATCGCTGATTAAGTAGTGATACTTGCTTTTTTACTTCTGCTTTTTTTGATAATTATTATAGTCTTTCAAGGGATCAACATCTATTTAGGCTAACTCCGGAGAAAGAGAATACAGTTTTATATTAGAAAGAAAATTGCAAAAATGCTTTCCTCGCTGGAGAACGTCGTTGTAATTTTATTCGGACATTTGGATAGGTTTCCATTATTTTACGATTGTTAAGAGAGCCGAACTTTACATTAATTAGCCCTTGCTTTCTAAGTTTTTGTGATTGGATGAGGAGATAGGAAAATATTTTTTCCTTAATATAAAGGTTTAATTAGGTTTTAACTCACGTTATAGGGAAAGCTTGTAGACAGGGTATCTTAAAGCTAAAGGATTTCTAAAAACAAAACAACTGACTTAATAAACTATGGATTCAGGAAAAGTGTTTCTTCCGATCCACAGACTTTGTATTATAATTTTGCGTAGAATTGAAAGTTGAAGTTTAAACTTTGCATAGGTCTTTGGTTGGACGTGTTTTGCTATTTCTTCATTTTTATTTTCCATTATCAAATACAAGTAATCAAGTATTAAGGAATAATTATGTTGTTTATATCAATAGTAATCACAATAATTCGCAAGCCATGGAAAAGGAAGAGATTTGTTGATAAAATCATCATTTTTTGAATTAATTAATTTATAGAAGAGATATAGATAGATACAAATAAGTATATTAAGATTATTATTAAATCGCACATTACGAATAAAAGGAAGACATTTTATAAATTGATAACCTCTATCATTTATAGTTAATGTATCTTCATCTCAATTAAAATAGTCCTTTTCTCCCAATGAGACCCATTTCCGCTTTGTCTTTTGCTATAAACTTCTGCTAATCTTTTATAGTTTTGCTTCAAAGTCAACGTTAATAATCTGCTCCTCTTATTTTTCATATATGAATTTTGAGATTGGAATATCCTTATATCTAGAATTATGTAAGGTAGGCTTTAAGCCAGATTTTATTTACGATGAAACCCTTTCATGTTTAGGCTTGACTTTCGATTTATTAGCCAGAAAAGACATATATAACGGAATGATACTTTTACAACTAATTCCTGAAGAAAAATATTGTTTTAAAGATTATATAGCTTTTGTCTTATGAGCACGATTGCGCATCAAAATATTCTTTTGCTTATTGAATTACTTATTCATAGATTTAATCTTCTTGAAAATCTATTGTTTTTATTTTGATCGATTATCAAAGGCAACACGACAATTGTTTAAATCAGTCAAAATGCGACTGCATTTTAAAGACCATTCCTCATGACCATTTAAACCCATCTATGGCTAAGGTGGGCTTGTGATAAACTCGTTTGTCTGTTCCTAAACTTAACTCATTTTCTTTTGACTATATTTCCAAGGATATCTATTGTTTAAAATGATCTTACTTTCCGATATAGAATGCAATTTTGTTTTATTTTGTAGAGTTATAAGTCTGGGAGCTTTAAATTTATCCTCAAGACTATTAACGCTATATTTTTTATCATTGTTAATTGTCATCGATTAGCAAAGGAAGTTGAGATTTTTAATACTGTTTTTAGGGCCTGCCAATACTCTCAATTTAGGTTGTGATAAGTTAATGCTGATTGATTGATTTATTGATGATAAGCCACTTTTATCCATTTTTCTGCTTATATTATAAAATCATAAAATTATTCATAATGGCAATCATTGAATGGATGCAAGTAAATAGACAATGAATTGCCACTTTCAACTATAATTTATAAAGTAAGACTAGAGTAAAGCTAAATCGTTTTTTAATCAAAAAATGCTCTAAGCCAATAAAATCAAGATTGATATTTTTACGCCTGCTCTTTGAATATCTCTTCTGCCGTACCAAATACTCGCTTGAATCCTTCCCTCGAAACTGCTGCTAATTTTACTCCTGCTACTGCCTTAACACTGGCTTGACGTTTTTCATTATTAATCAGAGCTAATTCTCCAAAATAGTCACCTTCCTCGTACTTGTAGACCTATTTCTTTTATTCACTATCTTTTTCTTCCTTTTCGGCAACCAATTGTCCCTAAAGGACAATATAAAATTTGTTGCCCTATTCACCTTCCTTTATTATATACTCGCCCTCAGCAAATTTTTACTCTTTGAGGATGTTGATAAATTGGTGTCTAAATGGCTAATTTTTTACCTTTGATCGATTGGAATTTCTTTTAAAATTTATAATTTTTCAATTGCTCCCTTGATAATTCCCTGCTTTCTCAAAGCAGCCACTTTAAGAACTTGACTAAAAGTGCTTCTATCCAGAATCAACAATTTTCCAGGTGTTTTTGTAACTATAGAAGCAGCTCGCGGCGCATTATACATTAATGATAACTATCCAAAAGTTTAGCCAGCAACATAAGTCTTCATGTAAACATTTTAATCATTTACTACTTTGTAGCAATCATACTCTCCAGACTAAACAATATAGACTCCATTGCCTTATTCTCCTTCTCTGATTATAAGTTCATCGTCTGTGGTCTACTTAACTATAACAGCTCTGCGTATGATTTCTTAATCCTTTGAGTCTAAATTTTGAAATAGAATGGAACTGTGAATAAGAGAATTGACTAATTTGACCTGTCCATCATCAATACATTAGCTGTTGACCATTAAATCCTCTTTAAATGTATTAAAATTTCCAAAGACCTATTCAGAAATTCCCACCCTACTATTACGGTCTTTATTTCTCCTTTTTTTCTAAATTTTGTCTTAGAGATTTTTAACTAAATCTTTACTTTAATCTTCTGAGTCTGAATCCGATGTGACTGCGTTGATCCTGTCTTTGTTTTTTAGTTTATGAGCATAAGATGTCAACCACTAGATGGCAAAACCGAGAGCATTATCAGGTCGATGAAGTACTAGCTGATAAACCAACGGTTAAATGAAAGGATTCACATGTTCCTAAATGTACTGATGAACTTCCGGACTATGTTTTTCTATCATTTCGAAAATGAATAATATTAATAAATTTTTAAAGTGATCACGTCCTAATTACATTATGATGAAATTCATATACACTTGAAATAACTGTGAGAAGATTGAGATTGTTAGGAAGTTGTATTATTCAATCAATAATTATTATAGAGATGCGATTACATCGACACCCTTTCATATTTCAAGTACTTGTTTTTGTTGGTCTGCTTAGCATTGCTCATTCGCAGAATTGTCCACTTTCTTATTTCTTCAATGGACAAAGATGCGCTCCTTGTAATACCAATTGTATTTGCTCCCAAGAAAATACATGCACGTCATGCCTTTCAGGCTATACTTATGACGCTCTCTATCAAAATTGCCTGCAATGCCCTACAGCGGCTGATTCAATAAATATTGGCTGTCAATAATGCTGTTATCAAGTTAAAGGCCCAGCTTTTGTTTGTTCTTCATGCGTGTCAGGACCCTATATCTATCAAATCGGGGGCCAATGTATTAACATTAATGGATGCACAGCAATCACACAGCAAGGAGTATGCACAAATTGTTCTAGTGGATTCTATCTGAGCAATGGAATTTGTTCAGCATGTGATCTTAGTTGCTCTACTTGCCTTGACTCAAGCCTTTGCCTTACATGCATGTCTGGTTATTACAATTCTTCTAATGTTAACAATGCACTTTGTCAGTCATGTATGGCGGGCTGCAGCAGCTGCAATACTTTAGCCACTTGCCTTTCTTGCGGTTTAGGATATAGATTAACATCTCCTACCTGCACAGCCTGTTCAGCAAACTGCCTAACTTGCACAGGATCTGGCTGTACAGGCTGCAATCAGTTGAGCGGGCTAATTCTTGGTGTTTGCTATCTCTGTACTGATGGCACTCATCAGGGATCAGCCGGTTGCCAGACATGTACTTCCTCTCCATCTCGGATAATATGCACTTCTTGCGGCAATGGATATTTTCTGAATTCAAATAATCAGCAATGTGTCGCTTGCACCAGTATCTTTGCCAACTCAATTCTTTGCAACTCGACCAACGTAATTCAATGCTCCAATGATAACTCAAATACAATTTCATCTAGATATTATCTAGTCAGTAATACATGCATTCTGAACATTAATAATTGCAAAGATATGCTTGATTTAACAGGAAAGTGCTCATCTTGCTACTCAACCTACACTCTGACTGGATCTAATATCTGCAGTATCTGCAATGTTGCTGGTTGTCTCACTTACTCAACCACTTGCCAGTGTCTTTCCTGTCAAAATGGATATCAGTTTATAAATAATCAGTGCATTATCTGTCAAAATCAATATTGCTATCAATGCCAAGCAAGTGTCAGCGCTTGTGAGATATGCGCTCCACTGTATGGAAGGATGTCTTCAGCCTGCCAAAAGTGTCAACCTTTAAACTGTTATAACTGTGATGGAGATAATACAGTGTGTGCAGTTTGCTCCAGCGGATACTACCTGAGTGGAGGGCTATGCTATAAATGTCAAACTAACTGTCTTTCTTGCCTTTCTAATATTCAATGCACTTCTTGTGTGGCAACAACTTATCTACAAAGCAACGGTCGCTGCAAAACACTGCCTAGTTATTGTCTTCAGATTGATAATACAACTTTATCATCGGCTGTGGGTTCATGTAAGCGCTGCCAGTATGGGTACATTCTGCTGTAAGGAAACTGCTACCCCTGTTCCATTAATCTGTTTAATGTAATTAACTGATGATTTAGCTTGGACTTTGCGATAGTTATCACTGTCCCAACTATTACGCTCAGCTTTCTTGGGAGTCAGCCTTAGGAGCATCAATATTGTTGATTTTCGGACTTCTTTTGGTCAATTGATTCAATAACAAATTCAAATTAATAAAATTTGTTGAATATCGATATATTAAATAATTATTTTAGATGAAATTTTACTGTAAAATGTAAGGGGTTGGGGTTGGGGTTGGGGTTGGGGTTGGGGTTGGGGTTGGGGTTGGGGTTGGGGTTGGGGTTGGGAGATCGGAA
>Ga0302188_10000258_pt1 | contig 45343 bp, 51 predicted proteins | sample II_Bog_E2_1_FD_198783 | JGI IMG/M metagenome (GOLD analysis project Ga0302188, IMG submission 198783) | Peat permafrost microbial communities from Stordalen Mire near Abisko, Sweden - II_Bog_E2_1 | ecosystem: Environmental > Terrestrial > Soil > Wetlands > Peat | place: Sweden: Abisko... | reverse complement strand
AGTAGCCAATAGTGAACTTTTATGAGGTGACCAAGCCAAAGCCTTTACAGCTGCGGTATGCTAGGAAAGCTTTCCTACTGCTTTGCACATCCGTGGTTCCCACACCATCACAAGATTATCATTGCCTCCAGTGGCGATTAAACTGTTATCCCATGACCACTTCAGTCCGCATATTTCCTGGTGATGTCCTTAAAATCGTTGGCATGTGTCTTTCTGCCTGATATCCCAGATAATCATCTCGCTGTCCTTTGATCCTGAAGCGATTTCGTTACCACTTATTGAGATGTCCATTACCCCCACCCTTCCCAGATGGTTTTTGCTACGAGCTGTCTATTTACGCTTTTCAACATCGATTACGCGAACTCTACCAGATTATTCGCCGACTGCTAGCCCGCGCCCCCATTTCACACTGGAGATGTAACCTTCCACGAGCTTTTAGGCATCATTGCCCTTAGATGACCATACGTAGACTGCATTATCCAATACAACACTAATAATATCTTCTTTGCTCCAGTCTAGTAATGTGGTATAAAAGTCATCCTTTAGTTTGGGAGCATTTAAGACTTTGTAAGAAGTTTTCGGAAACTGACGAGGTATGTCTACCTACCTCTATTCCTGTTTGGCTAGATCTGAGTAAAAATCAAAATATCCGCCCCTGATCAACTTGGATTTATAAGATGGTTGAAATGATGCCTTGAGGGAAGAGGTCAAGACAGACTGGTAGTTCTTCTGCGGCTGAGCCTTTCTTTTGGCTCTCTCGCCTGGTAGGTAATTCTCTTAAGTGGAGGGCTGGTCGTTATCAATCTAGAAATTAAGTTTGCATTTGATGGATCCCACCTCATTCAGGAACCTATCTGAGGGGTTGCCTTTCTTGCCGGAGGTGTAGTTCTGGTCAAGGTGCAGGTTACTTAGAGTAAGAAAGGGATCAGGCGAACCCCGTTTATTCCAAGGGGAGTGTGAATTATCAATCATATTTATAGTCGTTAATTAATAATAGGGTAGTTTTTGATTGAACAATATTGCCAAAAATTATTAATGAGTCATTGAAATACACAGTGATAGATTGAAGCGCGGCAGAAAAGATGGGATTTGGAGGGTAAATTAACTTTATTATCAAGCAGAGACTGTTCATTTTCAGTCAAAATAACGAGCTTTCAGTCATCCTACTTTTATCTTTTGAGGGAATTTCATAACAGTTGCATCCGACCGGCATTACCAAATTTTTATCACAATATAACATCAAATTACAAGAGGTTAAATATATTTACAAATATTATTTCATGAGTTAGGAAAATATCATCGGGGAAGAAGGTAGCAACGACCTCTATGAACTCAAGGAAGAGTTGGGAAGCGGAGCGACCTCTGTTGTGTACAAGGGCATACGCCTCAAAAGCGGCTAGGCCGTTGCTATCAAGAAAATAAAAAACTCTACTAAAGAGGTAGCTGTAGATGAATGCAGATGATAAAAGTTGTGACCAAAGAGATTGAAATCATGAAACAGATAAAACACGAAAATGTTGTGAACTACATCACTAACTTTAAGTGTAAAGGGAGGTGGTACATCGTACTTTAGTATTGCGCAAAGGGGACCATATAGGATTACTTGACCAAAGTGGGTATACGTCTCATTATCCAGATAAAATACCAGAGTTTCATTGCAGATTATTCACAAAGTGCATACTCAAGGCCCTAGTCTTTCTTCACAAGGAGAGGAAAGTCGCTCATCGTGACCTCAAGCTTGCCAACATCCTCATCAATGATGCCTATTAACTCAAAATTGCTGATTTCGGGTTTTCCAGAATTTCAGAAATCAACTACTATTAGACCTTTTGTGGTACGCCCACACATATGGCTCCTGAGATACTGAGGGGAGATCCATACGAGATGAACTGCGATGTTTGGTCTTTGGGAGTAGTGGTTTTTATAATGCTGTACAATCGATAACCATTTTTTCCTACTAAATTCGATGGGGGTGGAGTAATTGGTATGAAAAATGTAGTTGCAAGGTGCAAGCAAAAATTCAATGCTAAAGTCAAAGTGAGCGACTCCTGTAAGTAATTTATAAATCTGTGTCTGGAGAAGGATGCAAGTAAGAGGTTATCAAGTGAATAGCTGCTGAAGCATAAATGGATTAGCTAACATAATAGCTAAAATAATTTAAATACCACCAAAAAGGGTATTTTTAATATTTTAAACGCAAAGTTTAAGGACTAAAGGGATGATGCCAACAACATCCTCAAGAAGATGCTTGTTGGTGTCTTCGAATAACATTTTAAAAAGATGACCAGCCAGATGCAGCTCAGCGAAGAAAAGATCAGCAAGATGATACAGGTGCTCGGAACCCATGACTGGGGAGAGGAAGTGAGGGAGTGTTGCTTGATGGTGGTCAAAGCAAAATTATAGGAGTTGAGTAGTCGTAACTTTTAGTTGTTAATTGAGAGCTATACATACCGTTTTAGATTTAACCAGGTGAATAGATTTCACCAATATTTAGAGAGGGCGAGCAAGTTAGTGGAGGAGTAACTCCAGAAAATTAGCAATAAAACATAAAATGCAAAATTTAGACGTAAAATAGCAACATTTGTTTTGAATGAAATCGAGCAGCAGATGGAATTCACTAACGAGGTAAACATTTCTGAAGTCATTCCCTTTCTTAAGAACCTATGCTCTTTAGTGATCAAGCAATACCCCATTTCGCGGGTGATTGTAAAGTGGGATGGAAACACCAGCCACGATAAATTATAGCCATTTCTTATTCATGAGCTGAAAATCTTAAAATAGGATGATATTGTCCCAATTATTAACGATCAGCCCAGTCACAACGAAGATCTGAGAGCAATGTGGCTAATTGAGAACCAGATTGAGGTAAAGTCAGCTACAGACTTGGAGAGTCAAAATTGTCAAGCAATGCTGTAGGTTCTAAGAATCCCAAGCAACTTTCCTACGGACCAAAATCTGCTAACCCAAAAGGTGTAATTTTCAGAAAGCTTGATGGATTTGGATAAATAATGATTCTTTTATGACTGCCCATATTATATCAGTTTGTATATCCATTTAAGGAATGTTTTTGTATGCAGCCCGCTATAATATTCACAATCAGAATTGTATAAGACTTTATATGAATAGCAAGTCGCTGTTGGAGATATTCAACGAAAAACAGCTGCAGCTGCTCAAAACTAAGATGTGGTGGGTGGCCGACCGGGACAAACCCTATCTACTCAAGTTCAGTCTCGATGATGACGATAACTACGTGCTGTTATGTAGCTTGTACATTATTTAGAGTTAACTGATCTTAAGCATCTCTGGGCGAATCGATATCACATCAAAACTCTGCTCCAGCAAAAGGATCAGTTCGCAAAATCATTGTAGATGAAAGGCAGCAAGGACCTGCTGCTCCTTTTATAGAGCAGATTATCTGAAAGTGATCCCGAGGCAAAGTACACCTTCGTTGAGTTGAACGGCAGTGAGATCAACTTTACATTTAGCAAACGGATCAATATCTATGATTTTAGCTGGACTTTCAAATTGCTGAAGACCAACTGCAACTCCATTGAACTGTGCTGTCGGTAGATAATGAACCCATTGCTCACAGCCCTCGAGGCGCAGACTAAACGCATACAGATGATTAGGAAACGATTTGAGCAGATTGAGAAGGAATATATAAGGAAAATGACCGAGATGGAGAAGACACTATACAAGTCTCCGCTGATAGAGAGCGAGGAGGAGTGGAGGCTGCTTCTGCCTGCGCAGGATGGACGACTGCTGAACTATATCAAGCTGGATGAGGCCTGCAAATTCTTCTCTCGAAGTAGTATCCAGCAATAAAAGAAGAAATAGGTTTAGCTTTTAATCAATGAACCAAAGAGCAAGGCCATGATCGTGAAGATGATCAATGATGACCGGTTCGAGGCTGGAGAGCATCAGCTAAATCGCCATTTAGATAAGGAGAGAGAAAGACAGAAGAAGAATAAACAGATTGATTTTTTGTGAATGATTTTCTATAATCTTGATAATAATAATAATAATAACCATTACCCAATGTCAGTCATCCGCACGGAAGGAGATTAACAACATCACCCTCACCATTAATCGAGATAAAGAGCCCACCATCACGGCTCATCCAATGGCGTCATTGTCTATACAGTCTTGGTCTGCCTCAGTTGCCTCTATCTCCAAACTCAAGTACTAACGAATCAATACAGATCTTCGCTCCTATCCTGTCAGATAAAAAGGCTCACTACATGAGTCTGCTGACGTATTTCGTAGTATTCATGTGCCTCTGGAGCTATATTCAAACCATTCGCATTAAAAACAAAGTTCCCCTCCTCCGAAAGCCACTGCTCTCCAGTCAAAATGACAAATTCATGGACTATTCGTACAGTTCCACCCAACACATCTGTTAAATCTGCAACTTCTATAAATTTCCTCGAGTATCACATTGCAGTACCTGTGGGTAATGCATATATAAGATGGATCACCACTGCATATGGACACAAACCTGCATTGGCTTTAGCAACCAGAAATCGTTCTATTTATTCTGTATGTACATGACCATGGGGGTTATGCAGTTCTGGTACTTTACTGTTAGAGTATTGAAAGAAAGAGAAATCCCCATTTTTGATATGGTTGAGCCTGGCATTGTTATTCTATGGGTGTTCACTGGATTTTCTGCACTGTTTGTGGGAGTGATGATTGTGGCTCTGTTCTGCACTCACACGATGATGATCCTTACAAATTTCAGAACGCTGGACGGCATGAAGAGCGGTAAGATTTGCCCGATCCCTTTTTTGTCCACTCAAAACGACCCTTAAAGAGTACTATCCTACTAATCAAGATAAACCTCTTCGACAGAGGAGAAATCTAAAACATCAAAGACATATTTGGAAGCGATTGGTGGTTGTGGTGGGCCCCGACCCGTCGCCAAGTCGAGAATGACCTCTTCCCATAAAAGATGGCTCCCCACCCAGACAAGTTATCGCTCATGAAATTCACAAACATGTATGAGACCGAGCAGCAATATTGCAAATATATGAACTACTTATCCGCACAGATAAGTACTCTCTTCATTGGTAAAAAGATAAGAGTTAAAGATCAAGTGTTCTCTGTTGAGGCGGAGAATGCAACACTGATAAATGCTTGTGGAAATAGCTGTTGACTATGAATTACAATCTACCAGTATTTAATCTTTCAGAGGGTCATTAATGCAAAACAAGAATAAAATCAGAAATTTAGTTTTTTTCGAATCTCCCTCAGCAACTATTTATTAGCCAACTTATAGTTGAAGATGTTCGGTAACTCTTTGTCGCCCTTCACATCACCATTCGGTTTGTCTTGCTTAGAATGAAGGGATAATCCTCTCTTTTTGGAGTCCATCAGTGATCCAAGTTTACTTCCATTCTGTTTTAGTATACTCAGCTTGGTCGGTAAGTCTATGTGCTTGAAATTAGCCTCATCTTCCTCTGTCAGGAACTGTTTCTTCAGAGACTAGTTTTCTATGCTGATTCCTTTCTTTGCACTCTACTGATGTCTCTTTACTTAAGTCTTCGCCCTGTTCTTACTCTCTCTGAGCGATGATTACACAACTTTTGACAAAGCTAGTTTTTCCTCTTCAAATTCAGTTTTAAATCTGTGGTTGATCTCCGTAACATCTTTTTTCGGCTCTTATTTTTTATTCTCATGCGGCATTTATAATTGTTTGGGCACTGACGTCCAACCACGGCGTAACACTTCTTTATTGTTGTTCTTTTCACCCTATAACACTTCTCCACCAAAAGTCATCCTAATACCCGCCTCCATTTTTATTACCGAACTCATTTATTTCTAATCGATGACCTTGCTAAACTAAATACGCCCACTCTCTGGAAGAAGGGTCGAGTGCTATCGTCCTGATTTTTTGCCACCGAGTTTATCATTAATCTTATTGACCATCATTATTTTCATACTCCTTAAATCGTCATTCGTGTGAAAGCCCAATTTTTCATTGACCTTTGTTTTTGATTAAATTTCACTGTCAACTACCACAGTTGGGAATGCTGATGACTTCATTTCCTTTATCTTACCGATATTGCCCTCGAAATCAAAGAACATCTTCTCCCCTTTTCCTAATTTTGGCAAATTATGTTTAACTCGAACCACTGGAGGAAGCAAACGCAGCTTCTCCTCCTCTTATTTTTTAAATCGGTATATCTTCACGATGTCCTTCTCCTGTTCTATTGGTTACTGATGGCCAGGCGGCACTAGTTATGAGTCATTACCCTTGAGAGCAGGCCTTAATTTTTTATCAGTTCGATTCTCGCTCATTTGGGATATCATTGAGATTTTACTGCCATGCTTTTTAGATCTGTTTGATATCGACTGTTTTTTGGGGCTGTCTTTTGCAGATTCAAAATCGAGAGTGGTAACTTGCATCATGTTGTCTTCCTCCAGGGGCACAGGCTAGTAATCATCCTCGACTCTGCTACTCTGTGACTAAAAATAGACCTGTCCCACCAAGTTACTTACCACTTAGCAATAGCATTTTAAAGCAGAGTCGTTCAGATTATTCTTAACATATTCGTTGATAACAACCCGCTCGAATGCCTACCTCATGATGGGTGCAACCACAGACACAGCGATGATATGAAGGCTGCAGTACTATCGCCGACTTCCCTCTAAAGCCATAATAATAAAACTATGAAAATGTTTATCTATACTGCATGATTCTTTCCCAACGAATAATCCGTCACTGTGATAATTTTAGGCCAATAAAAATCAGCATTTTCTTATTTAGCTTATATTATCTTTGTAAACTCGCACAATTTAATTCGTGATGGACTTCCAGAAAGTTGAGACCTTTAAGAAACTAACGGCACTGATGATCTACCGCCTTTTCCTTAAAAACATGAAGTTTTATCCATCCAAGAATAGGTTCGAACTGCTTGTCGCTATTCAATAGTAGTTCCATTAGAATAAAACCCTCAAGGAACATGAAAAGATGAAGGAGGAGCGAACCAAAGCATAAATGGGTCTGCGTCACGTCTTCTACTACATCGAAAAGAACAAAGACTTGATGAAAAACAAATATCATAACACGGATGAGATTGAACCCTTCGCCAAAAAGAAAGAAGATAGAGTATACTTCTGATAATGATCTCCATTCAATTTAGAGGCAATAGATGTAATTTCTCTGCAATGAGCATCATATTTAAAGGAAATAATGCAGCAGTATTCATTCAAAATATTTTGAGCTAATTGTAGATTATTATGTCATGGCCATGTAAATATAAATCATACTAACACCTTCTTCGCCCAATTGAATTGAAATGGAGAGTGATGAAAAAGCTGTTTTCATCAACCAACAGACTTAGTATGCATTGTATATTAAATTTAATTAATTATACTATCGAGTTAGCGAGTAATATTATCATAATTTTGGTGTAACTAGTACATAGGAAATGGAGGATTAAAAATCAACAAAGAAGAGAGGAAAAACCATAATGGACCGTGTCAATGATCTTCCATCAGGTTATCATTGCTTCATCGTTGAACTGCAAAAAAGATCGTTTAAATAAGATACCATCTTAGAAGTAGAGCCATAAATTTTGTTAATTTATTTTGATGAATAGGTTCAATTCGAGACTCTTATTGCCCAGATCATAGAATAAAACTCAATCAAAGTTAACAAACACGACCTCAAAGTTACCCTATAAAACGGCTATCCTCTGGAAAAACAGCAGACAGTAAATTAGATCAAGAAACTACTCAGGAGGGATAGTATGGACGGAGTACGGTTAAATTTGTACTACGATGGAAGTCATATTCTGAATCAAGCTGCCGTGTAGTTCAGTATCGAATCTGAGTACACTCTCTACAACTCGTAAAAAATGGGATTGGCCTTTTACTTGCCCACCACGAATGACTATTTCTACATTGATGCCAAGCCTAACTAATACAAAAGGTTACCATAAATGGTTCAAAATAAAATATCAAAAACCTATAACAAAAATATCAGCGCTAATAACATCCTGCTTAGTATCCGAGAAGATCGAACAGGTTTAACTAAAAAGGAGTTTCAGACTTTAAGCAAGAATGACAAAGTGTTTGTCTACTTTAAATAAAATGTCATTCTGATAAAATAATAAAAATGGAAAGGCTGCTTTATTAAGATTATGGGAGAGGGCGTGGAGTCGACTAAACTACTGTACGATGAGATTAAAAATATGAAGGTTTAGACTATATTTAAAGAAAAACTAGGCTGTTAAGCGATCAAGAAAAGACCGGAAAGTTATGGGCTCAAGATCATGGATTTTACAATTAAGCCCAGCGAGACACTATCCAGTTTTGAGTCAATCTAAAGACTGTTTAACAAAGAGGGTCTGTATTAGAGGGTAGTAGTCGCCTAAATTATCCGGTAATATCATCTCTTCTATGACCACTTGAAATTTATTCCATCCGATAAATCTTGGGATAAGTTCTATGACGAGGTTTAATTCAGCATTGACCAGAGGGAAAGTGTCACTGAAGTCATCAGAGAAAGAGCAGTTAGCTCCAAAAACTAAATGGTGAAAGAGTGTGTGGCAATATTCCTCTACACAACTGACACGCTCATCCGGGTTGGAGGCTAGACCATCCTACTGTATGAGTACATTAATCGGTTTTTGAGAAATACTATCTTTGGAAATATTCGAAGAGAAGTGTACTCTGAGTTGAACTACTGGTATATTAACCAAATTATCAGCCAAACTAAAAGATTGAAGAGGTGGAAGCCAGATAATGGTGAACTCCTCTATCGAGGAGTCAACTTTAAACCAAGAGAGCAAATTGGAGATATTGTGCTCTTTAAAAGTTTTTCCTCTACCACATTTGAGAAGTAACAGGCACTTAACTTTGCACTCAAGACGCTCTTTATCTTTAAAAACTGCCAATCAGCAACCCCAATTTGGGATTATTCGCTGCATAATGATGAAAAAGAAGTGCTGGTACAGCCCTATACTGAATTTAGAGTTTTAAATATTATACCCAAAAAATATTTCGAAGAGAAAAAAAGATATATTGATGTCTATGAGATGGAAGAAGTGAATAAAGGTGACCTCAAGGACAGTCCCATTCTCTATATCCTTTGGGTGGGATTCAACAAGGGGTAAGGAAAGACTTTTTTCAATGGCCTCCAACAAATTTAAAAGACTGTTTTCTTGATTGAGATGGAATCGAATGCTGAACTAAAACAATGGTTGATGAGCTACTAGAAGATGAAAGAGGACAAGACAGTTGAGGTGATTCTTATCACCAATATGATTCGAAATTAGAACAATGTTAAAAACAAGTAAGCGGGGGCAGAGAGCATCCAACTGTTTAGGAAATATAGAGGAAACGATAGCGTATTCCTGTACCTTGGGTGGCTGGAGTGGAGTATAATCGATAAGTTAGCCAAAATTCCGTTTATTGGGTGGTGGGCTGGGACTATCCATAAGTTATCCAAGAATAATATCGAAATCAACGATAAACTGAAAATATCGAATAAGAAAGAAGCCTTGATTGAGTTCCTCTAATCAAAAGTTAAGGTGGGCAGCTGACACTTGACTATTGTTGAATCTAAAAAATAATTTATAATATAATAACTTGATAAAACTTTGAATTGCCTGCAATTTGTGATTGGTTTCGAAGTTGGAAGATACACATCCTGATTTTGTCATCTGTCCAATAATTACAGACATGAAAATGCAAAAAGAAGATATGAAAGATAATGATGAGTGCTAAATCACTTTTGAGCAATTTGAACAAACACATAAAAACTTACAAATGACTGTGGATGAAATTCAAGAAGCAACAACAACAACTCATTTTACATCTATTATTTTGTCATATTGTTTGGAGTCCGTGGAAATTTTTTTAAACTATGATTCAATAAAGGAGTTATTGGAGTGAGTAAACTGTATTATAATGTGAAATTGCCAATGAGGAAGACTAATGATGTATGGATTAATGACAAATCAAAACCTTTTGCCCATCTTCCTACCTTCTGCCTTAGTTTCTGCCTTAGGTTATTCTTTTTTCTCTGGTTTAGACTCATTCACGTTGATCCATTTGCCCTTCTTCTAAGCGATAGGGTTGGATGGTGGGGGTGGCGCAAACACAGCTTTTTTATCCGCCTCCTTTGGTTTTTCGACAGTCTTCTCCTCTTATTTCTTAGGAGAATCAGTAATCACAACAGCCTCTTTCTTTTACTCTGCAGCCTTCTTCCCCCCAATATTCCACTTTTACTCTGGCTTGCTTTCAGCGAGCTCTTTTTTGGGCTTTTCTTAGTCATCATTTAAATTCGACAAGTTTTGGAAGATATTAGCATTAGCTTTCTTACCGATCGTTATGGGTCCAAACTTGAACTCCTTCTTCTCTGCCGGCTCAGTACTGGTCTTTTTCGCATCAGCCACTGGTCCTGTCATATTTTTGCCTTTAATAAAAGGAGCAAACGAAGATGATGTCTCCTTCCTATCATCCACCGTGTTTTAATTTTTCGTTTTCTTATTCATAAAGCCCCACTTCGCAGTTGGATCCTCCATCGAGTAGGCCGAATTAATCTCCTCCTTCAGTTTCAACTGCTCAATCTTCTTTGCCTGCATTTTATATTCTGTACCTCATTTTACTTAAACAGTGCCTGCGCCCTCGCCATCACCTTTTCCTTAAAATTCTCCTTCACTCGTCCCTTGAAATCCTACATATCGTGGTCGAATTGATTATACACCTGCTTGACTTCTTTTTCGATTTTGCCTTTCTACGTCAACACAAAAATTACATAATAAAGAGCTAAATTTTGAAGTTTAGCCTGCTGCTCGCGATGTTCCGCATATTAATTCTTCGCAGCCTGCAAAGCCACGCTGTGTATCTTGTCCTCCTACTCCTTTGATAAAATGAGACTTTTAATATTGGCATTCATCAACAGCCGCCTCTCCCTCTACAAGTAGTCAATATGAGTAAATATTTTCTTGAGACGGGCCTCCTTGTTGTTGGAAATCTTCTTCCTCGTTGTCTCTAAGTGCTGCTGCAACACGTCCACCGTTAGATTGTCGATCTACTCATCCGTAAGATGCTCGATCTTCTTCTCCATGATGCGGACAATTCTTTGCTCCTTGATGCTGATGATGTCTCCGATAATGATCTTCTTAGTGGCAAGTATCTTCTGCAGTTCCTACACCTTCTTAATGGCCTCACTCTCACGAACGCGTCGCTCGTTCTATTCGTGCTCCTTCTGCTCGCGCTCTTATTTCTACTTCAACATGCCTTGCTTCCTGAGCTAGAGCATGGGCTTTTTCATTTTCTTTTTAAACTATTCAATTTTGTATTGACGGACAGTCCAGATGTTGTGGTCGGCGTTTTATAAGTAATCGGCAGCTTTTTTTAAAATGTGGGCTGAGTCAGGCTTTCTTTCACTCTCGTAGGCGAGCGCAACTTCGATGAAAAGCTCGTGGAATTCTTCGGAGGGGTTAATTTGATGAGTTTGGTCCTAGAATATGATAATCCCTTGGCTCTCGTCAAAAGTATACGAAAGAATCTTCTGGTGATGAGCAAGAATAAGAATGCGCTTTATCTTCTCGAGCGGCAGGGGGATCAACCTCTACAAAGAGCTAATACGAATCCTCTGATAAACCTATGCGATAGACAACAACTGTCTATTGATCAGAGTCGCTTCAATCAATTCACGGAACTGAGCGTAGTCGTCCTTGAGCTCAGCAACTAATTCCAAACCCTTCTGTAGGGAGGTGACGCCAAATTCGAGGAACATGAAATTCCACAGATTAGCCACAGTTTCTGAAGCATTTTAGAGCACTCCCCGGGAAACCATAAGTTCGACTAGTTCATTCTTCGCAGGTACTTTAGTGCTAGTTAGCATCATTCCACAAACTTTCTCCTGAATTTACTTCGATTGAGTGCTTTCAAGTGGCACAGCGGGGATGGCTAATATGGCCAACAGCAGTTTATTGGCCAGTTCCTTCTTTTCATCACTGGTAATTTTGGGTTTTGTCAAATAGGAGGTATAGTAGTTGTAGTAGGCGAAGGAGTGGTAATGCCAGAAATTGTTTTTTTTAAAGAGAAGAGCCAAGTTTTCAAAGTACTGACACTTTAAGCTGTTCTTGATGGGTGCTCTCCGCACCTTCATAATATTTTTAATATCCTCTAAGGCTTGGAAGGCCTCACTCCATAAGCCCAACTTGGTAGTCACTCTAAACTGTTACATTCTAATTTCAATGTTGCGAGTGTTAACGTCAGTCTTCTCAATATCAATGTAGATAGCCTTTTGCTGCTCGGCACGATCACGCTTGTTAAAAGCTGTCTGCAGACCCGTTCTCAAGCTCTTGCAAAAACTTTTAAATTCCTGCACTCGGTTGTATCGTTCAACAAAATCAAATATTTTGTTAAGAGTGGTCATATAGACATCCTCCAATTTCTGATTGACTCTGACTGTCTCAATGATGCATTTGTAACCTTACCAAACAATCTTAAGCTTACTGCGAATTTGCATCAAGCGCTGCTTGACGTCTGGATGAAGACTCTCCAAGATGATCTCCGGTGAAGGTTACTCGATTTCTATGTTGGACATACCGCATATCACAGCCAGATCGGCAGAGGTAATATCTTCTTCGAGGATAGTCTATAACTTTTTGTCTCGGTAGTGCTCGAGGACGTATTTTAAGGATTAGGAGTACTGGCCTTGAGTAATGGCACGATATGATTTGAACACATCCTTGATGGAGACATGCATGTTGGTCTCAAAAGCCAGCTAGATGAATTCATACTAAATTAGGGTTGGAGTACGGCGAGCTTCTATAGACTGAGACTCCATGTGATTTTGCGCTTTGTAGCGTTGGTGAGATATTCGTAGCTGATGGAGAGTGCGGTGTAGAGGGTCTGGTTGTATTGTTCCTCATCCTCGTTGTCCTCTGCTGCAATAAGGCCTAAATGAGACGAGTGGTACCGTTGATGTATGAGAGGGTTTGTTCTGCCGTCCACTGGTTGGCGTCGTTTCTGCTCATTCAACAATTAAGTATCAACAAATGAATAATAACCTATTGAGTATTGCCGACTGTCTTATGGAACTCTTTTCTATTATTGCAAATGGCATGTTGAAAGTAGACGAGATTAGTCGAAATCTTTAGAGAATGCATATAAAGGGAAATAATAATAATAAGTATTAACCGAAGTGGACTGATTCAATATCTTGGGTTAGGAGGTTATCAGGCTATTTATGTAAGTTGATTTTTATGATGTACTTTCTATTATTCACCTCAGACTGGTTAAGAGTATACTATTGCATAGTTTATCAGTTATGAGATGTTATCACGATCAGGTGTAGGACATGAGGTTCTCGGACAGCTCGATTCGCTCCGTCTGCATGGATTTGTCGATGATAAAGTTGGAGGGGATACCAAGCAATAACTGCTACAACTATACTAGTTCACTAAATTCATTTTTGTGGTCCTCCGACTACAACTAGTACTAAATCAGCCAAACAGTCTCTATGTCGTCATCGTTGCTCACCTCCTCATTAATTGCCGCAATTATGATTTGCTCGTTAATTATTTGGAGGTAGTTAACTACATAATCAGATACGTTTTCATACTCACAGTTGCGGCCCCACTGCACTACTACTTTTGATTTATATTCATCCTTCCTCATCATGGAACATATATTTTTGAGAAACCGCAATTTATCAGCGATGTCTGCCTCATTTGTTGCCTACATTAGTTGTTCCAGCTCCTCCAACACAAATTTAGTGATCAGTTCCTCGTTGTTGATCTTGTTGCCGGCCTTACCGTGTAAGGTATCCAATTCCTTAGTCAACAGTGTTTTTATTTGTGTGTAAAATTCGTTGAATTTTTTCACTCTCTTAAATGGTATGCAATAGTCTGGACTGCTATCAATCGTAAAGACTGTTTGCAAATTAGCGAGCTTCTACAGGTGACCAAGAGCCAGCAGCAGGTAGAATTATCTCACGTCAGAGCCCAAGTAATGTTTTTGCATCACTCTTAGCATTTATTTGATCTTTTATTCTGTCAGCTGCATTGCCACTGTGATCTTTTTCAGGTTCTCCTCGAAAGCACCAAAGGACATCAGCTTAAATAATTTAGCGCTGTTCTCCTTGCCATTGTTCATACTCGATGATAATGCATTCATCAGATCGACGCTAGTCCTGCCTATGGTTGTGTTTTATCGAAACCAAGGATGTTATTTTAGCTCCAAAGTTGAAGGACGCTGCTCAGCCGATTTCTAAAGACATTTGTTTATAAAATCCATACAAGTTGTACTCACTGAAACGTTTGGATCGAATTTGTGCTTACGCTTGGTCACCGCGTTGACTAACCCTTGAAAATCTGAACCGTCAGATTTAATGGGGAAGTATGGCGGTCGACCGTAAAGCATTATGAAAGTCAATACTCCCAGCGACCACACATCGCATTTCAAAGAGTACTTCTCTCTCTTCAAGATCTAAGGAGCCATCGCGAGGGGAGTACCACAAAAACTAACAAAATACCCAGCCTAGTAGTCCTTGGAGAATCCAAAATCAGCCAGTTTGAGTTTATAGTCATCAGTGATGAGTATATTGGATAACTTGAGATCTCGATGTGCAATATTCTTCTTTTCGTGCATAAAGACCAGTGCCTCGAGGATGCACTTGACAAACAGTTTGCAATGAAATTCTGGTATTTTTCCTGAATGATATGAAGGGTACCCACTTTCTTTTTGTACTCTTCCATGTCGCCCTTGCCGCAGTACTCCAGCACGATATACCAGTCACCTTTGCTGCGGAAGTTGGTGATATACTGCACGATGTTTTTGTGCTTTAGACCCTACATTATTTGGATCTCCCTCGTAACCATTTCAGAAATCTGAATCAAGAAAGAGATACAGCTCTAGTCAATTTCTTCATCTTTTTAATAGCCACAATCTATTTCGTCTTTAACCGCTGACCTTTGTACACAGTTGCGTATGCCCCTTGCCCGAGGGGCTGCATGAGTTCGTAACGATCGCTTTCTCCGATTATTGTAGGCTATTGCATAAAAAGTACTGCTATTATTATGTTTATTTCCTCCTTGAAGAGAATTATGATAAATAAATATTGGAAGTCTTGCTGATTTGACCTTAATAAAATTTGAAGGAAGAACTCAGTCACCATCAAGAAAGCAACTTACCATTAAATACTCTCATCTCTATCATCGGTATGATTAAATAAAGATACTTCTCGTTTATCTTACCAAACGTTGGGCTGCCAATACTAATAAGATCAAAAATAAACATCACTTAAAAATCTTCTGCTCAGTAAGGACAATTCCGGGCTGATTGATGGATAAGTTGGGCTGGAGACCAACCTGGATTTTGTTGTCCTTGGTGTTGTCTCGAGAATACTCGCGCACCTGATACACCTTATAAGCCTATGGCTTCTGCTCACTGATCACGATGTCTTTCTCTATTTCACGCTCCACTGCCCACTTGAAAGAGCCCTAACGCTTTTCTATGTATGCTTTAAGTGTTTTGACCTCAGCTTCAAGCTTAAATATGCTGGCATTGATCTCGTCCACAATATTCTGCCTCCTCCTGACCTCTTCGCCGAGCTCTTCCTTTTCCTGATTGAGCTGTTTGAGCTGTAACTCTAATTCGAAGACTGCCGTCTCGAGTTCACTAATCCTCTCCTTGCCGTCAACCACCCGTTCGATTTTAATCTCACAAACCCTCTCCTTCTGCGTCAGCTCCTTCCTCAGCGAAGAGATCTCCAACAGTAAATGCCCTTTTTCGTTATGCAGAGAAGAAATAATTAAGTTGCTGGCTGACAATTTCTCGCCGAGGTTGGATACTTGTGCGGAGAGGACGCTCTGTTCATGCAGAGCTGCATCTAGATCTTTTTCCCTTTTTACTAAACTCTCATCAGTTGATCGGAGAAGCTAACCCATTTTGCTTATCTATTTTATTGCCGACTGTTGCTCGTTTTGACTGTTTTTAAAAATCATTTCTAACTATACTTTCTGTTCCTTCAAAATCCTGATTCTCTTCTCATTCTCTTCCTCACTCACCCTCCATTAGCAGTTTTGTCTCTCGCTTTCCTTGGCAAATCTTTTCACCGATTCATTCAGCTCTGCTGTTAAGTGACTGATTGCCTCTTGATCCTTCAGTCTCTGATGAGCATTTTCCTCGTCTAGTTTTATCTTTTGCAGTTGAATCAACTCCAGTTTAGCGGATAAATCTTTAATTTACATCTATTTGAGCCGGACAACTTGTTCCTGCTCGTGCCATCTGCGGTACTCGCTCTCTCTAAATTCGCTGATCTTATTGCGAGCGATAATATCTCTCTCTTCGATTAGCTTCGCGATATCCAAATCCTTCTGCCTGCAGGATACTCGTAGTAATTCGATGGTAGAGATAAACTCCTCAATCCTTTTGTCTTTGCCCTAAAGATCTGCCTTCATTTTGGCATTTTACTGTTTGAACTCATCTCTGCTTCTTTCCACCTCGCTGATTTTATCTTTGAGTTGCTTGGTATCCTCGTCATAAGCCAGTTCGAGTTCATACACCATTTTCTTGATCTATAGGCTATCTCTGCCCTTGCAGCATGGAGTGATCACTATACCTTGCTGGCAGCATTGAGTGGTCTGCTTGATTCTATCACCAGTAGTCATAAATTTGTCATAGGGGATATCGATGGTGGCCCTTCGTTCTCCTTCTAAGAGAATTGTCTTTCTCATTGTATATAATATAATTGTTAGAAATAGATAGTATCTTTCTGAAAAGCAGGACCATTTTATTTAAATTTCTCCCCATATATTCCATCTGTCGTTTCATATAATCAGACCTATTATATTGGATATGTCCATATTTTAATAATCAAAGCAGGTGTCATTGTGAACAAATAAGATAAATAATGAGCCATTTCAATAATTGCATAAATGACTAAAAATAATTCTACTCACATCATCACCCAGTTCGCACGCTGAGCTCGAAGAGATAGTTCAGGAAAAAAGTTCCGTCCGATACGGTTAATATCACAGGTATTGCCTGCAACAGATCATCATTTGACCACTCTTGCTTTACTGTGAATTACAAGTCAATCGCCACTTTCTGGTTGCCAATGAGCGGCAGGACTCCCTCAGATACAGTCAAAATGCTGAGGTTGCTGGAGTAGAGTCGGAAAGATTTATCGTGTGAGTCTTAGTTAATGAGTTAGAATTTATATTTGAGTGGTCGCCCCTGTTCGCAGACGAGTTTTAGAACTTGTTTGTACTCCGTTTCATCTTCCTTTTCAATTTATAACAACTGCGTCGAATAAACTCTACCCATTTTTTAAGGACTTTGTTTGTAGATAGATCGAGAGCGTGGACAAGGATCCGCTATGGATTTAAGGCACTGTCGAAGGATTGGATTCGTAGCTACACTTCATACACCTTATCTGAGTTAATTGTCAAGTACTTGTTTTACAGATGAGCTCGGATTGTCCCTGACATCGAACCACGCAGTGCTACGGCTTTGAGCATGCAAATAATACTCGAGCCTGATCTTTCTGAGCGGAAGAAGAAGGTTTAAGACTCGACTGCACTTCTTTTTGAGTGAGGACAGTTTAATCTAACATAAACTCCAGAGTCAGTTTGCGAACTTCTCCCAGAGCGAGGAAGAGGGGAGGAGTCAGTGGTGCATAAGAAAACACTGTAAGCTGATAGCAGCCCAATTGCGAAAGATGATTGCTGTCATTGACCATCAAAAAATAATTTTTTTCTCCAACCCCTTTGTGCTCGACTTTGAGAGAGAGGACGCTTGATTTATCATTCCATCTGTAGGATAATCCAGGAACATTACTAATCACCTTCTTTGCAGCCCCTTCTTCAAAATTTAGTTCCAATTAACTACTCGTGCCCGCATAACCATGAATATACACGCTATGTTCCGGCACAGGTTGGCGTAGTCGTATTTTGGTGCGATAGGCTTCAACCTCTTGATCGTATTCATTCATCAGAGTAAGTTTCAGTTCGTAAAATCCTTGGAGGTTCACTTCACTAAGCAGGGATTGAGCAGGTGGCAGGCAAAGAACTCGCAGGACTAATGCATGTGCCATTCCACTAATAGTCCACACTGACTGATCCTCATCCATTTCGTAGTCGTAATGGCTCTCACTTGGTAATTGAATTAAATCCTCTCTGATAAGAATAGCTATTTAAGCTGGTGTTAGTACTGACACAGTCACACATTCCTCAATTGCTAACTGCGCCGGCGTGGCTGGTTTGTCCTGCGTGTTTTTAAGTTTAATTTCTGTTTGTAGGTGAACTTTGCAATGCTAGCGTTAATGGTTAACAAAGTTAAAAGCCACGTACTTTGGGCTGCCGATGTAGCAATCACTCAAATAGTAACGATCGATTGCATCGTTGAATATGCGTCCCATTAATTCTTCTTTATGACTGTGTTAGACGTGATGTACCTGTTCTTATACTCCTGGATGGTCTACAACTCCTTTTTGTGACGGTGCATCAGCACTATCTTTTAGTTTTCAGTCTAGAAGAACCTTTCACCTTTGGGTTGAGTGGGGGATGAACCGATTCCAAGCAGAAGCGAGTTGTTAGTGGTTTTGAATTTACTGATGCGTTGGATGAGGCGCGACTAGTCGTCATTGTAGTTTACTAATCCCTTGAGATTGTTCATTTGTATGGGACTGGTGGATTGAATCTTGTAATGCTAGTTACGATCGGACAGCTGCAGGGTGTTGCCTAACTTAATCGACATCTCGCCCACCTTTCTACCCTATAGCACAGAGTAGAAAGAAAGAGGCTTTAACTGCCATTCAGTAGATTAGTTTTAGTAGAAGAGGAGGGAGCTGAGATTTAGCTTAGCGCAGGCATAAGTGAACATACCATTGCGATTGACTAACTCTAGCTAAAACTAACGACGGCGATAGTAACAAATAGCTTCCTGCATACAGGGAATGACAAACTAAAACCGAATGGGCTAGCTCGTATCCGTCGTAATTTGAAAAGGCACTCGGTGAATGAGACAATTGATATTGTCGATCTCGTCCTCCTCCTTTATTATTCTAATTTCTCTCCTCTGTTCGCCGTTGGGATACAGACTTCTCAGCGTTAAAATCAACTCCTCAGGAATCGCCTCCCTGATGTAGTCGTTAAGGAATGGAGTGTAGTAATAGCACGTGATTACACAGTGCAGTTGAGGTTCCACCTTGCTGCCCTCACTTTTTTCATGCTCCACCCTCGTATTCTAGTTAAATTCCTTTGAGTTCAGTCGAATTATTTCTTTTTTAGTCGTGATCTTCTGCTATTCGACGAGGGTCTTCCACCTCGACTGCTCCCTCCCTCCCTTCAAGTTCAAAAAAACTGTGAATTATTTTTTAATTTCCCTCAGTGATTCCAGATACTTCTGAGCCTGCTGTTGCATCCTAGTCTCCTGCTCGCTGATAGTCGCCAAATACTTTTCCTACCGATGTGCGGCTTCCTCGAACACTTTCTCCAACTGAAAATGCACCTAATTGGGAAGGACTTCGTCTTGGACTGACCGGTCGTATTGCTTTTTGGGACTTTAGTAGCGACTGCTCACCATTTCTTCTATCAGGTCTTTTTTAGAGAGCGCCTCCCTCATTATTATTATCTTTCAAAATATTATAACCATTCATGATCAGCTTAGAAATCGGTATTTCTAGCCTCGCACCCATTAATTTGACGCATCAAACTGCCTAACAACTCTTGTTTAGGTTTGGATCCATCTGTACCAGTCTTTCACTCACCGAGGGACGTGGTGGCAAGTGCCTCTACCTTGATCTGACTCCTGAATAAATCCAATAGCTCTACAGTCACTATTCCTGCGCTCTATTCCTCTAGCAAGAGAGATGTTTCAGTTTAATTAGCCTGGAGAAAGTAGTCCTTGGAGAAAGAATTATCTGTCAGCCAATAGCCTTTGTTAACGATCACAGATAAACAAAATACACTGGCGAATTTTCGATTGTCAGTCAGGTCTACAAAAACCCAAAGATTGCCAACACTACTAAAATAATAGATAGAGAAAATGGCGTGAATATGTTAAGGAAACCCTCACTACCTAAACAGTCTCCTCAATACAATTACCTTTTATAAAACCGCTAGGCCAATCCTAAAAAAGAAATAAACAGCTTCTTATATGGCGGGAGCTCCAACCAAAAGAAACAGATTTAGAATTCAGCCAATTCTGACAATCTTAAAACTATGAAATAGGGTCTGCGTAAGCAGAAGTAGATAATCAAACAACTGCAGACATCTCAAAACAAAGTCAAGCCTTCCTCCCAAAAGGCATTGGCAAAATAACTGTAGCCATATTCATAGATGGATGACTTGCTAGACAGTAGTCCTCCGATGATGTAATTCACCAACCATGGAGAAGACTAATTTGATAAACTGATAGTACCTCAGGTCGAGTATATTGAATACGCAGATTCGATTGAGAGAGATAAGACGAGAGATACTGAGAAAAAAATAAATAATAACCGCCAGACTTAAAATTAGTATACCTTCGCCAAGTCTAATCGGAATAATGCTGGGCAGGAAAGGAGAGGGGATTCACCGACCACCCCTTCAGAGTTTTAGCTGATAAAAAAGGATAGTAAAATTTTCTCGACTAAACCCGCAGGACTTTCAAAGGCTGACATTAAAAATTTAGCGAAGCAGTAGGCCGAAGCCCGAGAGGTCAGAAACAACATGCTAATTCCAATGGCGCGTGGTGATAAGTTCGAGCTAATCCCTCTCTCCGATCTAAAGCCTGACTAAATTATCGACTACGTCCAGAAACAGCGTAAAAACGAAGCAGTGGCAAGTAAAAACCAGGAAAGGCAGAAAAGGTTGGAGCAACAGTAGAGATAAATGGCCGAAAAGAATAGAAAGCTCGCGCTTCTAATGGAAAGGAAGTCGAAGGAGAAATAGCTTGAAAAGTAGAAAGAAGGGCAGCTGCAGCGACGACAGTCCAAAGAGATTCGGACTAGTGTCAACTAAGAAATCAAGGAGGAAGCCAACGATTCCGAAGATCATGCAGAGGAGTCTTTACAATAGGACTACCTCTCGGACTTTGAGAGCGCATCAGTGACCAACTCAGCCATCAAATCGCGTCTCTCCAGCAGAGGCCATAATCGAAGTAATATCGAAAAGGAGTAGGCGAGTGCTGTGGAAGACGAGTACTCTTCTTAGTTTGAAGACTATTCTCAAAGCGCGATGAGCAAAGGGAAATCCAACCACAACAAAGATAAGGCTCAGAGCATATCGGACATCAGCGATAGCTACCGCAGTATTAGCGTATCACAGTCCTATAGAAAATGATCATCTAATATCTTTTATCATTGATCACTATGTGTAGGAGTTAGCTTATTATTGCTGCACTCTCACGCAAAAGCCCCCTCGTTTGACATCGTATCCCATATAGTTATGGGTGTGCGCAGCAGGTACGCGCAATTTAGCTTCTTCGATGACGTTGAGGGCGATTGAGTTGGAATAAAGGATGGCGTCGATAAAACTTAAAATAGCCTACTTTATAGTAGTTCGGTAGTCAGCGAAGTTGCAGTCCTTGTGGCAGGTGGCGCACGTGGCTCCGACGATATCGCGATACTCGTTATTGTAGAAGTCAACATGTCCATACTTACTGATATTTAGAAACCACTTGGGTCCGCTCATCGCATTGTAGAACCTATATCCTATAATATAAACCTTGTATTCGATATATTATTCGGAGCGCAAGCATTCGGCTGGATATCCTTCCTCACGGGATCTAGTTCAGTAGCAATGACAAGCACGGGGGTGGCATAGGGAAGAAATTTACCAGGGGTTATTATGTAGTCTTTTTTTATGCCGAAGGGACCTGCGCCATCAACTGGATCCAATAAAATTTGCAGTTTGGCATTTCCGCAGGTTTAGTTTAAGTATTCGGTTATTATACGTCCGGCGATGGAGTGTCCCATAAGAATTAGACGATTATCGAGGTCCGCGACAACTCCAGGAACTCTGTTATTGAGGACCAGCTGTAGATTTTCATTGAGCCAAGTAATGACAGATTTGAGTGAGTTTGTAATGTGCTCAGGATTGGGACTTTGCAACTTGGATACTGTGAGGAAGATGTAGCCCGACTCAGCGACTGAATCAATGAGGTTCTCTTGCACATAGCTGGGAAGGAAGCCAGCAAGCCCTGACATGTATACTATTGGAGCGTATTCGGAGGGTGTCCTGGGTGTGACGACATCCAACTCCATCTGCAGTTTTTTATCAGGCAAGATGTATGAGGAAATGGTAAATTTGATTAACTCCTGCGCGGAGTAGGCTGAGCAAGTCAAGAACAGTAACAAAATGAAGGAGGTAGAACCCATACACTAATAATATGGAGATTAAAATAAGCCAATTATAAAAAGGCAAGTGTACAACAGAATACAATTGCAGTCATCATTCAGACTCAATTTAAAAAAGTAGGGTTTGTCCTGGTTGGCCACCCATCACATGTTGGTGATGCAGTTGAGTCTCGTTGAATCTTGACAGAAAACTACTATTCATATAAAGTCTTATGCAATTCTGTTTTTGGTCTAAGTTATCATAAAGTAAATATTGTTTCGTTTATTCAGAATTGATAGCTTATATTGAATCGCCAATCACTATGCATGTAGATTAAACTATTTCTCATGCAGTCTAACGCAAAAGCCCCCTTGTTTGACGTCGTATCCCATATAGTTATGGGTGTGCGCAGCAGGAACTCGTAATTTAGCTTCTTCGATGACGTTGAGAGCGATTGAGTTGGAATAAAGGATGGCGTCGATAAAACTTAAAATAGCCTACTTTATAGTGAGACGATAATCAGCGAAATTACAATCCTTGTGGCAACTCGCGCATACTGTCCTTCCAATATCCCGATATTCGTTGTTGTAGAAATCAATATGTCCATACTTGCTGACATTCAAAAACCACTTGGGCCCGCTCATCGCATCATAAAAGCTATTTTAATCAAACTGTACCGTGCATTTGATAAGTGGGCAGGTGCACATGCAGCAGGTGCTAACTCCCTTCTCACAGGATCGAGCTCGGCTGCTATTACTAATACTGGTGTGGCATAGGGTAGTAGTTTGCCAGGGGTGATAATATAATCTTTTTTTACTCCGAAAGGATCGACCCCGTCGACTGGATCGAGTAAAATATGCAATTTAACACTGCCACAAGTGCCAACCAAGTATTCAGTGGTGGAATGGCCAGCTGCGGAGTGACCCATAAGAATGAGTCGGGTATCCAAATCTGCTACGACTCCAGGTACTCTGTTATTCAGTACTAACTGCAGATTTTCATTCAGCCAAGCAATAACAGATATCAAGGCATTGGTAATGTGCTCTGGGTTTGGACTTTATAGTTTGGAAATCTTTATAGGCGGGGAGGTACTGTTAGAAAGATATAACCGCATTAGGCTACTGAATCAATGAGATCTTCTTGGAAGTAGCTGGGGGCCAAACCTTCAAGCCCCGTCATAAATATAATTGGTGCATATGCTGATGGTGTTCGAGGGGTCGTCACATCTAGCTGCATCTGTAACTTCTTATCCGGTAAGATGTAGGAGGAGACTGTAAATTTGACAAGTTATTTGGCTGTAAACGTCGTGTAAGTAAGGCATAATAGCAGAATGATCAGGAAATATTGCATAAAGGATATAAATGTAGATTATTAATATCCCTAAATATAACAATACAAAAAAAAATAGGCTATAATCAATTTATTTTTAGTCTTAAATAACGGTCACGAAGAGAGTTTCCCATAAGATTTATGAGTTTAGCATGGAGAAAGGGAAAACGTGATCTTTTTTGATAATTTTTGTTTGTTTGGTGTTATTCCTATTTATAGATAGGCCAGTATGAAATTTTATTATAGTGACCAAAGGCAAAAATGTCTAAAATACTTAAAAATAATAAAACAAAGGAGGAGTGATAAATATACAATAGAATGGTGGATTACTTTCACATAATGATTTTATATGGGTATGGCTGCTTATCACCAGCAAACAATGGGAATAAAATTATTTCAATCAATTAACAACTATCTCACAGTATATTATGTAGAATCATCATTATATTCAATAAGACTCAACCATCAGATGTTGAACTTCACTTTTTATTAGAGGAACTCGACCAAGGCTGCTTTCTTATTGGACACCTGCAGTTTATCGTTTATTTCAATCTTATTTTTTGCTAGTTTTTCGAGAGCCGCTTCCACCCATCCAATGAACAGAAATATGCTGTCATCTTCTCGATATTTCCTGAACAGTTTGATGCTCTCCACCCCTGCCTCCTTATTCTCAACACTATTCTCTTTTCTCGTCATATTGGTAATAAGAATCACCTCAATTGTCTTATCCTACTTCATATTTGAGCTGCATTGTAGCCATTGCTTCAGCTCAGCGTTGGATTCCATCTCAATAAAGAAAACAGTCTTCTTATATTGCTTTAGATTACTAAAGAAAGTTTTTCCTTACTATTTCTTAGGACCCACCCAAAGGATATAGAGGATGGGACTGTTCTTTAGAGGGATTTGAGGCACTTCTTCCATCTCATAAATATCGATATCCTGACCATTCACCGTATTTTTTACATTTTCCTTAATATTCACCACTTTAAATTCAGTATAGGGCTGAACCAACACTTCCTTTTCATGTTAATAGAGCGAATAATCCCAGATGGGGGTTGCCAATCTACAGTTTTTAAAGACAAAGAGCGTCTTGAATGCAAAATTTAGGGCTTACGTTTTATAAACTGTGGCAGAGGTAAAACTTTTAAATAGCATGATTTATCCTTTCTGTTCCTTTGGTTTAAAGCCTACTCCTCTGTAGAGGACAGAAAGGTCTTGTCCTTGATAGAGGAGTTTATCACTATCAGGATTTTATAGCTTCAACCTCGAAGTTTGACTGATAATTTGGTTAATATACCAGTAGTTCAATTGGGAGTAGACTTATCTTTGAATATTCCCAAAGAGAGTCTACCTCAAGAACCGGTTGATATACACGTAAAGCAGAACTGTCTATCCCCCGACTCGGATGAGCGAGTCACTGGTGTATAGAAATATAGCCTCACACTCTTTAATCATTTCATTTTTTAAGCTACTTGCTCTTTCCCTGATAAAATCAGTGACACACGACCTCTGGTCATTACTCAACTGAACCTCTTCATAGAACTTATCCAACAAATTATCGGCTGGGATAAATCTCAAGTGGTCGTAGAAAAGCTGAGACTATCGGATTATCTATGCAACCACGACCTTCTAATATTGACCTGAATTGTTAAATAGTTTTTAGATTAACTCAAAACTGGATAGTGTCTAACTAGGCTTGATCGTAAAATCGAAGATTTTCAGCCCATAACTTTCCGGGTTTTTCTTAATCACTTAACAGTCTAGCTTCTCCTTAAAGATAGTTTAAATCTTTAAGTTTTTAATCTCATCGTACAGTAGTTTAATCGACTCAATCCCCTCTCCAGTAATCTTAACGAAGCAGAGTTTCCTACTTTCTGGTTTTCTTAGAATGACGTTTTGTTTAAAGTATATATACACTTTGTCTTCCTTGCTTAAAGTCTGAAACTCTTTTTTTGTCAAATTTGCCCGATCTTCTCTGATACTGAGTAGGATGTTACTGGGTTCAACAGTTCTGTTGTAAATTTTCTATATTTTATTGCTAACAAGTTGTGACAACTGTCTGTACTAGTTGGGCTTGGCATCAATGTAGAAATAGTCATTCGTGATGGGCAAGTAAAAGGCCAATCCGATTTTTTACGAGTTGTAGAGAGTGTACTCAGATTCAATATTGAACTACATGGCAGCTTCGTTATGGATGTGAGTTCCATCGTAGTGCAAATTTAATCGCGCTCCATCCATACTATCTCTCCTGAGTAGCTTTTTAATATCACTGACCGTCTGCTGTTTTTCCAGAGGGTAGCCCTTCTATAGAGTAAGTCTAAGATCGCCTTCATCAGCTTTGATTGGATGCTATTCTTTAATCTTAGTGATTAATTCATGGAATTTAATCTGCTCGTCATTATAGATCAATAGAATTTATGTTTCCACTTCGGCGATGTCGTCACAATAAAACGATTTCTTTTCCAGTTCAAGGATGAAGTAGTGGTAGCCTGATGGCAGATCATTGATGCGGTCCATAATGGTCTGGACTCTCCTCCTTCCCTGTTTTTAGCTTTTCATACTATTTATGAGATAAAAATTATGATTGCAAATAATAATAATACTTTTATCTGTGGTCTGTTCAATGATATTCAGCTGAGTTCAGTTGTATTAGGTTAGATATCAATCAGATCTCTTTAGAAAGGGACTTGGCTTAGAGCATGATCGATTAGAGTAAGCCTTCATCCATGTCGGGGTCCAAACCCTTCAATAGATTTATCAAGTTCAAGTCCACTTACTCATGTTTCTGTTGGTTAATCCACAATAGCTCGTTGCCTTTCCCGTGTTAAACCCTTATAAATTGTGTTGTGACTTTAGTCTCACCTTACTCATGGTTTTTATCATTCCCAATCATCTCCTCGTACTTTTGGATCAGCTAATGCTCGAGCACATCCATTTTATAGGGATCGTCTTTGTCGGCGGGCTCAGAGCGGCTTTTACAATATATAGCCTTTGTTTTATATTAATTGGCCGATGGTAATGCTCCCTCCATTGTGCAAATAATCTGATAATAAAGTGAAGTCCTCCCTAATCGATAGGTCAAATCTATATATTGGAGTTCAAGAAATATCAAATAATAGTCATATTGTTGAGGTTGTTAAGCGCAGTAAACAGTTCCTTACTCTCTATTCCGATTTGACTGGACGTAAAAGGTGTAAGTTTTATCTTTGATTTGTATTGCCTGTATAGCTTTGGCAAATTAGCCGATATCTTCAAAGTTCTCCCTTCAGTATTTTACGGCTTCTTGTAGTTCTTTAAGATTCGCTCGTGATGCGTTGTCACTTCTCTAATCCTGTCTACTAGTTATTGGTAGACCCTTTTAAACTTTTATTTACTTTCTTCAAACTGCTCGAAGACACTTTGACACTCATTCTCCTTCTCTTTCCTACCATCTCTCGGTATTTATAAACGTTTCACTTGCGCCATTACTTCCTAAAATTCTCTCTGAAACTGTTCCTCATCGAGTTAGTGATAGGCCGATGGAAATGATATCTTATAAGGATCATACTCTTAGTTTACCAGTCCGTCATAGTTGTTCATTACTTCTTGCAAAAATACACCAAAAACGGCGTCCTATTTTGATTTTACCAGTTGCCGACCATCCCGCAGCAGCTAGCATAGGCTAAAGATCAGATCAATCGAATTTTCATAACCCAGCAACCCATCCATGTATTTTTCGTAGTCCAGGTTTTTAGTGTGCTTCGAGAATGGCAACACTCCCAATTTCCATAAATAGGCCAGTATCCCTGAATAAGGATACACTTACTCTTTTTACTACTTGCTTTTACAGTAATCTACTGCTCATAATACGGATTTATCTGCGAAATAAGCCACTCAATGAGATGCAGTCTTTTTGGGGTTGGCTGGAAATATTCGCACATACAAGTTTATATCTCTGTTCTGGTTGATAAGAGGACTGTGTCAACCAGCCCAGGATATGCGTACTTCAGAAGAATCTCGTGGCTTTACTTCATTTATAGCCATATCTTGGCATCGCTTTGAGTTGGCTGGGAACTCATTTGAATTTGATTATTTATTGTGAGTATTTTATACAAATATAAATGAAGGATCATTAGTCGTTCAGCCTAGCCGTCAATGCTCTGTTGTAAACGAAAGTTGTAATCATTGGGATGCGCAGATTTTCAACTAAACCCATGGTAAAATCGCCAAGTCCGACATCAACTGTAGGTTTGACGTCGTTTAGCCTGCCGTAGCTCTCGTCCAAATAATTAGAATTTCTGATGATTTCCTTCATGTTCATAGTGACCTTTAGGCTAAATGGTCTAATAACTTTGTTTTTAAAGTTTTAGCTTTGAAACGTAATTTTCCCAGCCGCTGAATTCACAATTTCTCTCCTATCTCGGACAATAATGGTATTGCCATTCTTATTGTAAGACCATTCATTCTATCCAGTTTGTTTTAATTTGGATACGCCTAGCATGTGTGATTTTGAGACGCGGGAACGCTCTTCCTCGCCTTAGGGAATTTCAATATCAATTCTCGAGGGAGGAGGAGCTACCTTTTTACTGCTTTATTCTGCTTGGTTGATGTGAGGGACAAAACCTTTAAGGCTGCTACCAGTTATTTCTGCTTTTTCAACAGGGTGTATTAAAATGGGTGGATTATGGTTCACCTACTTGCCACCTTCTTAGTCTTCTATCAATTGGATCGACAACCCCTGATTATTGTAAGCCTGCTTCTTATCTCTATCACTGAGGCATCCCATATCCTAAACTATTCAAACAATATTTAATACACTTCAAATCGATTATAATGTGATAACAAATCAATCTAAAAATATTAATGCATTACAATTATCGCTCTTTCATACATTCTTTATCATTAATATCTCATATCCCTAATCAACATATCATAGAGCTGGGGAATCCTTTTCAATCTGGGAAGTTTTTTACTTTCGTTTTATTAATACTCTTTTCAAGTTGCCCTTAGTCTTTTTCTCCATAGAATTTTCAGCAACAATCTATTTGGTTTAGACCTTGCTCATAGTGTATTATTCCAAGTACTGCTCGCCAAATTTTTCTAGCAACTCGTCGATTGATAGAATGGAAGGCTCATCATATCCAAAGGGAGAGGATATAACATCTAAAAGAGTAAGCTTATTCCACTATGCAATGGGCCTCATTAACTCTTCTGGTGGTAGAAGATCAATAAACAGTTTAGACCTTTTTCGAAGAGTCACTACCAAGAAATCATTGAGCTGATGGAATTTCTGGAGACTATTCAGTGATTTAATGAACTCGAGTTCACTGACAATGTATGTGCCTAACGATATATTGTTTTAAGGACTGTCGTCGAATATGGTCTTGAGAATCGACTAGTTGATGGCATCATCCCCCAAAAATGGATTATTTTCTATATAGAATCGAATGAAGTGATTACCCACAAACTAAAATTCAGTCTCGGGCCCGCCACTAACGATTTTAATCTCATAAGCGTTGATGAATGTCTTCTAAATTAGAAATTGCAGCCTATCTCCATGTGGGAGAGTAGTCAGGCATTTCCATAGTGGCTGGTAGTAGTCAATCAGAAAGAGGATCTCTTTGTAAATCTGACTATCGCGAGGACATCTGATGGTTTTAGTCTTCAACTGTTTCATCACATTGATTATCTTAGATCTGGTGCTTTATTTTTGCAATGATGGGAAAAGCAAGAGCTGCAGGATTTATAGGGTGCATTTGTCCTTGAACATATTTAAATAGGCTATCAGAGGGTATGAATTGGCCTATTGATGGGTTAACAGGGAAAGAGTGTCATATTAGATACTGTTGGTGCTGGCTAGCATGTCCACTTCACAGAAATAGAAACTTTATGGCTCATTCCCCGGTCCTTTCTACTTTTTATTTATCTTCATCAATTTTACCTTCTTCTATGGCATCCTTTTTAGGTAGCCCCTCTTTGACAGCGCTCCAGACAGACAGTCCGCGATTAACTTGTCTTTTTAGTGTTGACTCAAACGATGATTAGAGATAATTTTGTTTAGTGAGTTAGTTGACAGTCTCAAGCTTTAAATAGTTTGCGTAAAAGTGAATAGTTTATGGATTGATGAAGCACTCCATAACTTCAAGCACTTATCAATGGGAGTTTCGTAGGTATTGTCGAACACCTCAAACATTTCTTCAAGTTCCTTCCGCATGAAAGGAACCTATTTGAATTTGACTGGTAGTATCTATAAGATATTGAAAAACTGCTCCTCATCCACCATCGCAAGTTCATGCCAGAAATTATAGCTCATCTCATCCAACCGCAAAATTTAAAAGGTTCTGCTTTCGATAATGTCCATATACTCAAGAAAACTGTGGCCTGCCCACACAGTGTCTTTAAGGTGATAGTTATAGTAGGCTTGTATCTGTCGAACAACTTCAACGTTTAATACTTGACTCAATGGAGTATCGTACATTAGTTTAAGGTAGATTTCTTTCAGCACGAAATCGCCGGTTTTAAAACTGTTAGTAACCGATATTACCGCGTTGAGATCCATATACAATTTGGTTAATTTGAAGAAGATTCCATTTTATTGGCCGAGCAAATTGACGAAGGCCGATCCCCGACTGTTCTCACTGTATAGCTTGATAAACTTTGAAGCGATAGCCCTGCAGAGATAGCCGTACTTGTTGGACCAATCCTGAACGGCCAGTTAGTTTTATCTCACATTTAGGGCACAATCAACAGCGGTATTGTTGTCTCCACACCAAGTGTTAATAAAAAGTAAGAAAGATTCATAGTGGTCACTTCGGATAATGCTCATCAAAGGAGTCTATCGAAATTAGTCTTATGAAAATAAAAAGTTAACCACCAGATCTGGCTTTAGTTGCTTGATCGACAGAGCGAATTGCTGAAGGTCTGCTTGGGAGATCAGTGCTCTCAGTTTGTCAAAAAGTTAGGCATTACCAAGCGTTTCCTTCATCTGTGCCTGCCTGAGTTTAATAAACTCCTTGGCCGAGAGTTTCATCTTTTACTGCGGGTTTGCTTCCGCATGAGTCTTCTCCATCCTTTTAATATGTATATGCAAATTCTAATTAATCTAACATTTGTCGGGTTCGGATATATTTAATTCTTATCATACGTTATACAAAAATGCGCAAATGGGAAAGATGCAGCTCGCAATATTGATAATCAATATTGACCGGGAGGATGGATGTTGAGGAGGAAATGAGATAACAGTCACTCACACGATCATTCCGATAAAAATCATTTAGTGTACTCCTTCTAACTCTTTTTTCTTTTTTAAAGGGTCATCACCGTTTTGAATCGATACTCACCTTTCTTGCAGTTCTGATTTATTTGCAAATATGGCAGAATTGATTGGAGGTGGTCGAAATGCTTGCTATGCGACCGAGTGGCCGGCTTCTTTAGAGCACTCAGAATCTACTGCTTAAGCAGACCACCCTCACGTATATTCCTACACAAACTCATCACTTTCGTTACCATCTTCCGACTTGACTCTTAGACACGTATCCTTTTAGGTAGGATAATATCGCTGATCTCCTTGCGCACTTTCACATTCTCATGGAGATTCACTTTGCGCTGTCTATGATCCAGGTTGTTCTCATAAAACTGAGCGTACTTGCTTTTCGTCACTAACTTCTGAATGCGACTCTCCTACTCGCGGGGAGTAAGAATCTCAGTCATTTTTAAAAATCTTTCACCATTGTGACTGCTGGGTAGAACGATGCCCAAAATATTTGTGGCTAGGACTGACATTAACTCGATTGAATCGATGTCTTTGATGTTCGCTTATCTTTGGCCCACGTTCCACCAGTCGTCAGGCGGGCTCTGCGAACTGGGCTCTACTTCCTCGCAAGGTTATCCAACCATTGACGGTGCTTATGGTATCGGAATGATGATTTGGGCGGAGAGAGTATCGCTAAATGAATGAGTATCGTCCTCTTCTTTATCCTATACTTTCTCTATGACTTTCGAGTTGAAGTTGTCGTTTCCGATGTAGCTGGGCATTACTTTCCCCTCCTTAACTACTTTCTTCATCATAATGAAGTAAGCTGCCGTCTATTTGTTTCTCTCGTTCTTGGATAAACTGTCTATGATCTTTTATTCTGCAAAACCCAACTGTTTCACTCTCTAAACATGGTCAATATCCATAGTAATTGTTTAATATCGAGTGATACCATATGAAGGCACTGAAGATATCCTATTGAACCATTCATGAGACTTTATCTGCGCGAAAGTCAGCCGTTTGCTGGGTGTAAACACAAGTAAATTTTCAATCAGATTTCGGGCTGAAGCGCTAACATGAGGCGGTATCTTAAAACTGCAAGCCATTATCTTTTTGTAAAGGGTATGAGTATCGGCATCACAGAAGGGCAAATACCCACACAACATGGCGAAGAGTACAACTCCGCAACTCCAAATATCCGCCATCAGTGGATTATAACTCTTCTTAGCCTATATTATTTACGGGGCGGCGTAGCATGGTGACCCACAATAAGTTTTCAACTGCTGATCTGCATATGGTATCCGATACTCGTTTGGTAGAAGGCGCTCAGCCCAAAATCAATGACCTTCAGTTGATAATCGAAATCTATCAGAATGTTTTAGGGCTTCAAGTCCCGGTGTGCAATCCCATTACCATGAAGATACTCCATTGCCGAGACGATTTGCTGGAAGAAGCTGCAGGCTTGATCCTCTGCTATTCTAACTCGTGAAATGAGTACTTCTTTTCCTTAATGATATATCGGAAAAGCTCGCCGTTTGGCATATACTCAGTGACAAGAAGTAGGCTTTTCTCAGTCTCAAGTATTTCGTAAAGATGTATCAGATGTCTATGCCGCGTGGTGCTCAGAATTTTAATTTAGCACTTGACTCGCTCTATATCTTTGTCTCGCATTTTAGATTTGTTTATTATTTTTATTGCCACTTTTTCGCCTGTGGGGATGTGCATGGCGAGATGGACCTTTCCGAAGGTGCCTTCCCCTAAGTTCTTGCCTTTTTTATCGAACACATACCCAAAAGATAATTACCGATGACTTTTGCTCCAGAAGGTAACTTGGATGGCGAGGGTTGAAGGGATTGGTTGCGTTAAAGCGGTGTCTTGACCGGAGTCTGCAGATTGATTTTAGCGAAGGGGTCTAACTTGGCAAGTTACTCTTTGAGCATTACTAAATCAAATAAAATTAATCACAAAAACAAAACGCGGATGAGTAGAGACTTTAATGATGATCGGCGTTAGTGATGTAAACTGAAATTATTTGATCTGAATCTTTCTTATATTTGAAAGATAGTTGGGAATATGGATTAGATCGCGTTTTAGTAGAGAAATGCTGAGTTTGAGCATGGACGTGGCGGATGAGACACTGGCAAGCAAGGATGCCTTAATTCAACCAAAATATTCTCATCATAAATTCAAAATAAAGGCATATTATTATATTACATTTTTCTGGAAAGCTCTTTCAATTTTCAACCTCAAACACTGCTTTTAATAGATGTTGTAGATATCATAATCCACCCTAATAGTATTCAACCAATCTATCTCATACTTCACCGATAAATTTACTCATAAAATAGTATATTAAAATCAGTCATAGATACTGGAAGTACTCAGTCGTTTAGATTATCTTCTAGTAGTTATCCGAGTAATACAGATCGAAGTTTGGGCTGGTATCTGACAGGAGAGCGAAGGGCTTCACTTGACGGCCACTTAACTCGCTCAACAGGAACATAATTTCGACTATTTCAACAAAACGCTATTCAGTGGAGTCGATGCGATCAACATCGGCCTCGTCACCGCGAAGCTGGCCATATAATCGGGACAACTCCTCCATTAGTAATCGCATAATTTCCTTTTCGAAGATGTCCCTTGTGATCTCCAACCTAATGTATCTATCTTTGGCATATTTGCAGCATATTCGCTTATATTCATTCTCTAACTCCTTAAAGATCTCATGTTATTGGCTCATTAATGCATTTAGACGCTATTACATCTCCTAACGATCAGCGTATTGTCGGAGGGCTTCAGAAGGGATCGCCACTCCTGTCAGTGTAAAACTGGTCTACTACCCCTTCAAAGATTTTATCATACGCTGCTTCTCGAAAAGATACTTTTTTAACATTAGAAAGCAGAGACGTTCGTAGCGCTCGTATTTTAGTGTTCCTTGATAGGCATTTTTGGTATTAGAGACAAAGAGATACAAAAAACCGATGCGAGTGTCATGTTCTACTATTTTTTTTACGACTGCTCTAAAAGAGTACGGTAGTGGTTGCCTGTGAAAGCGTTGTTGATGCTCACCCTGATGCCCCGCCAACGGTAGTTTTTTATTAAAATTCATTTTATTTTTAACTTTCACAGCTTACTCAGCGAAAACTACAAGTTAACGATCTGTTTTAGATTGGTGATGGGCCATTTCACTCTCTTAGCTTTCCACAGAAAGGCTACAGATCGATTGCTCAATCTTTCCGCCCTCGTTGCAGTTGTTATTTGGCTCCTGAGTTTTGTTTAGCAAAAATAGGATTTGATCATTCTCCTTGGACGCTGTTTTGTATCTTGCCTCTGAAGTCTTGAGCGATTGATTTTGTGCCTTGGAAATGGAATCGAAATCATTCCGCCTTTCCTTGCTGCCAATCATGTTGTTACTCTCCTCAGTCTCTGCAGATTTCATGGTAATTCGTATATTACTGTTTCCGCTGCTGCCCATAGCCTTGCCTGTCTCCTCTCTAATTTCGATTTTAACTTTCTCATAATGCCCTGAAGTTTATTTCCTCTGACTATTGGACTGTAAATTACCGTCTTCCAATTGTCCCTCTTGCTTCAAACGCAGATATTACATTTTAGACTTCTCTGCCACTTCTATCTCTTCTATCAAGATATTGTCTTGTTGATTGAACATCCCGGACTCACTAGGAGTGAGACTTTTGCTCAATTTACCCGCTTCTCTTTTGGATTATTTCTTACTGAATATATCGGAAGTAGTCTTAGATCGCATGTCGACATAGTCGTCCGTATTTTAAAAAATATCAAGTCCGCTATCTTTATTTTACTGAGAGAGTAGACTCCTCCCCACCCCACTTCGATTATCCTTTTCCATCGTCTATGTATCATTAATAATATTTTGCTATTTTTCAACTTCCCTCGCTCCCGCTTACCATTTTCTACTCCGTAACGCTTTCTCATTCTTGCCTTTCTCCCCTGCTTTTATATTTGCCCTCTTTTAACTCACCAGCATAGCAGTTATGGGCACAATGCCGTAAGGTTGGAAGCAGTTCTGCTATTTCTTTATCTTCTTTGCAGGAATTTCACTCAGATAATACTCAGAAGATATGACTTCTCCACGCGACTGCACATTTAATGAAGGTCTAGGCAGTACTTACTCTTTGTTTTATATTTTGATCCGGCTACGTTTTTTGGCCAATCCTTTTTCGCCGTGTTGTGCTCCTCCAAAATAATACCCCTCCGTTTTGTCCTTCTCTGCCAAGGATTTTTTATCATTTTTTGTTCTTGTTGCCTCATTGAAGTTCTAAGACTGATGATTGAAGCGAGAATGATCCGGCTGAGGAGTTTTTCTCTATTGATAAAACCGTCTTCTCTTAACAGCATTCTACCCCAATCCATTCGAACTCATTTTATTATGGTCTTTTAAGTTCGACTGGCTGCTCATCCCAATAAGGTCTCCAGCCCTCAGCGACTCGCTTTTTTCCTCACTAATCATTCTAAGTTTAGAATTGATGATCTTATCAGCTGAAACCTCAGTTCTATGCATTCTGCGTACTCGAGTCCCTCGACTGACGATGGAGTTATACCCGTAGTAGTCTCCGATAATGGCCGCGGACAGCATTTTGCCTTTAATATTGAATATAACTATAACAATACAGCAGCCCAAAATTTAATCCTCATTTGGCTGCCGTATCAAAGAGTAGTTGAATGATTCAGCATTGTGATTTAAATGACATTTTTGCTGCAAAGATATAAAATAATTAAATTTGTTTTGAATTAGCCATTGGACGCCATATTAATTGAATTAAATCCATTTGGTTGAAGACATAAAGAAGAGTTTTGAAATCAAATAATATATTCGAGAATACTGGGTAGTATCAAATCAATTTTTAATATTATGAGGTAAATGTAAAGCAAGCCTCTTCGAGGAATGGACGACCACGTTTCCTGTTTTAACTGCAATGTTTTAATAAATTATCGATCTAGCAAGAGCTTAATTTATTGCAATCTTTAATCAATACTACCAAAGTAATAATGAGCACAATTCACATCCTCTCTGCCTTTTGGGAAAAGGATGACGATAGCGTCGCAGAAAGACTCAAGCATGGAGCATACATTTGGAGTCATCACTAATCGGGTCGGGGATTTAGAGGCAAAAGCAATATTTTTCCAAGACTGAATATCTTCGATCCAGAACTGTATATTCAAGCAGTACTAATGCAAGGGCATAGATAAAATTTTTATTCGCTGAATTCTACAATCTCCAAATACGATGGTCAAAAATCGCCAATTTCATTTTAGGTGACTCGGAAAAATCTGGGAGATCCCTGTGTTGGGCATCGGAAAAGATTAACAGTTGAATATATTTGCGAGAGGGGCAATTCTATTTCCCTTGAATACAGGACAGCATAAGAGGGTACGTAAATTATGTTAAATTGCATATGATTCATTCATATACAATTTGGTCAAGCTTATTAATGTGAAATTGAATTGAAAGATCATAAAAATATATATGCGCAATGAGAATATGGAAAATAGGAACGGCAAACTACTAATATTATCATTGCGCGTCCAAACTATTTGACTTACATTTTATACTTTATTCGAGTTATAATATATTCTGCAATTATTGAGAGTGATAACTATTTAAATATGGCTCAAGTCACCGTCGAACGCAGTCTCGAGGCTGCTCGTCCCATGCTGCTCTACGTGGAGGAGATCGTCAACTAATTTCCAAAAACCACTTACGTGGTCTACTACCGCAACTATACCCAACAGGACGAGTAAATCTACAAAAGCATTGCAGAGATGAAGTAGCTCTTTCTACCCCACGAACAGCTAGAGTTCAAAATCATCAACTTTGAAAAGGAAACAGAGCCGCTCATAGTGAGGAGTCAGTCGCTGCAGAGGCAGGGCAAGAAAGTTGTAATCAGCGCGGTTAGACCCGAAGGCAGCATCATTGTTACTGGCACTTTGCTGAATCAATCGCAATCCGATGACGCGGTTATCGATTTCAGTCTTGTCTCGAAGAGCGGCTATGACGAATTCTACAAGTACCGCAAAAAATACAAAACCCTTGAAAACCTGACACGCAAACTCTAATTTCAGCTGGATCATCGTATAACAGTCAAGGTCGGAGGGCGTTAGTGTCGGTTTGACCTTGAGTAAAAAAAGAAAGAACGGTATTTCTTTAATTTAGCGGAGGTGAGCCAAGAGATAAGGGTAGTTTTAGAGGAGACAATCTCCATTGATGATGTGGTTGTCAGCAACGTAATCGATGAGACTGACATCAGCGTGGCAGAACTTAATTAGCAGTAAAACAGCTACACAGCGAAGGTGATGTACAATAACATGTTCGAAGTCATGTTTCTGTTCGATCTCATTAAAAACTAAAATTTAGCAGCAAGCGATTTAGTGTCAATACGTCTGCTTGAGACCTCCTCATCAGTGAAATGCGTAAGGATAGGAACTGAGCAAACTTTGCACCTAAGCACATGCGTAAAGCTACAGCCGCTAATGAACAACCGTTTTTTCGATTACGAGTGGGGTTATCTCAACGATAATCTGAGTAAAGTCGATGTGTAGGGAGGTCTTTACTCTCATCTTGATAAACTAACATCCTCTCTACCCAAATATCCCCATTTCATTAACCAGTAGATCATTGATGTCAAGGGATGCAACTCTCTCATCTTTGACGTCGAGGGTTAAATCATAAAAATACCGATAGTGTACGTTCTGAAGGGGTTCAACTTTATTTAAAACAAGAGGAGGAGCGTAAAGTTCTACATTGATAGTCAAAAGGCGTCTGCCCTGAATCAGGTGCTGGAAATGAAATCAGATCGCAAGAGAATCTACGAGTTGAGCATATAATAGATTTGGAATATTAGCAAAATTAACATTCTGTTGGATAAGGCGAACTGTAACGCCTTCCAGCTTAAGATAATCACTCAAGATACAATTTACTTCATCCCTTTTGAGAGGAAGCTAGTGGGCAGAAATGAGTTCAGGAAGGAGGCGAAGGAATTGGCCACGCGGACGGAAGTGGCTCAGAAGGTGGAGAATAAATATGTTTCGCTGCAGAACTGTCCAAAGAGTAAGGAACAGCTGTATGCCATTCAAAGCACAGGCATAAATCCATTCTATATTATACAGATGACCTCCTCCTCAGCTATATCTTTGCAAGTAATTATAAACGGTACCATTGCTCTTGAGGGTACTCTTCCCAAAAACAAGATAGCTGATAGTCAAGGCAATGCGATCATTCACATGTTGGCGTCAGTGGAAGGCGATTGCAAGATTGGTATAGTCATGACCTTAATCGAAATTAAGCAGAATAATGAGAGCGCAGGCACATACTATAATTTCAAGCAGAAACTGTCTTTCGCAGAGCCAGCATAAACTGAAGAAGCCGTCTACGGTATTTATCTGTTGATACAGATATAGAGATTTAGTTCGAGAAATAGTCTAAACATCACTCCCTAAGGAGTAAGATAAGCCCTGAATCCAAAAAATAGCTCAGCGATGGTATCTTCCTACGAGACTTCACAGGCACTTCTGGAGTATTCAGCAAGTAATAGCGCCTGTTCTTCACTCTTAAAATCAGAAAAATGTTCTACAACGATGAGCTAAACTATTTCGATAACGAGATTCTAATAAGCAAACCAATTGCCGTCAACCCCAGCGCTGACATCTTAAAATAGGGCAAGAGCATTATGCTCCACATTGAAAAGGAAAACTACCAGGGCATTGAGGTCGACCTGTACGATTCTAACATCAAAAAGAGAATGAAGTATTACTTGGAGATTTATGCTGAGAAAAACGAATTTTTAGACTACAAGGACTCCTCCTATAAAATTAAAATACCCGCTGTATTGTGGAACTTTACAAATTTCTTCCGGAAGGAGGAAGCGAACAGCGATTCCTACTAAATCACAGCTCACCTCAACCGCAAAGACAAAAATATGGACAAATCTACTTTCCCCTCTCACTTTCAGCAGTAGATCATTCTGGACCATTACAACTACAACGATGGCATCTCTCTGAGCAAGGGAAAGGCGATAGGCTACAATAAATTCATTAAGTGCATTAAACTACGATGCGATGTGATCAAAGACAAGATAGGATGGAGCTCGTAAAGCGATTGGTACTTTGCAGTAATGGGGCTGGGGGAGGAAAATTTTTACTTTATGGTCCAGAGAATGTTCGACCCCTATGAGTAGAAAAAAAATGATTCCGGTAGCCGATCGGACAGAACAGTCAGCAGAGAGAAATCCATCAAATCTGATAAGATGAAGATTGATTCACTGGCGAAGACTATTAACAACATGGATCTGTTCAAACTTAAAAAGAAGAAGAACGAACTGGTTGCAGAGGGTCGACAGTTAACGGCAAGATACGTGAAGAGGCAGGAACAGATTTTAAAACTGACAAAAAAATTATAAGATATGGAAGAACAAGTCAGCAAGAAGAGACAGGAAGATGCAGAGACCAAACAACTAGCAAAGCGTCCCAAGAAATAGACAGCAAAGCTAAAATAGTTCTACCGCAGCATCTGCGAGTGCGGTGATCGTAATCCTCAATTTAATGGTTACTGTTAGTCCTGCCTAAAGAAAGTAAAGCTTAGGTACGAGATATACAGCAAGGAGTATACGGAGAAAAGTTGTGAATATGAAAAGATGGTTTTTGAGAAGTACAACCAAAAGGAGAAGATCGAACGGATCAAACGAAAGATACAGGGATATAAAAATCATACGGAAACGGTGGAAACAGATGATGGGGATGGGGCGAAGTACTTGATGAAGAATGTGGAGGAGAAAGCCATGAGAAAAACACTGGAGGAACTGAAGATGGACATATTTGATTTGGAAGAGGAGAAGCATTCTTTGTTGTAGACGTCTAATTGGCAGATGCGAGCGTTATAGGCCAAAATAAGTGTGTAGGACAACACCATTTACAAAAACAGCCAATAATTCGATAGTCTTCGCAATCGACTGAAGTAACTAAGTTTGATGAGTAAAAGCAGTTCTGCAAATCCTTCGGCTCAACTTGATTGACGTCTTATTTTCCCTTAACGAGACTTCTTGCAAATTAATAAAATTAATTAAAGAATTAAAATGTACTCATCATTTTTTGGTTTTCTCGTTCTGCTCATTTAGATACAGGCTTAATGCTTTCTGCGTGCAGCGGTTCATCCACTTCCTCTATCTCCTTAGCTTATATTGTAGATCTTTAAGCGATATCCAATTCCATTTCGTGACCTCATGATTGTAATCCTTGCCTTCACACACGAGCTCCTCTTCCGTTTAGGGGTTGCTTTCTTACAACTGTGCCTTAAAGAAGACGTAGTCTCCAAGATGATCAGAAATTTAGAATGTCATTCTCTTCCCGGAAATTGTAATATCCAAACCTGTTTCTTCCTTCACCTCCCGAACCGCGCACTGCTACTCACTCTAATTCTCCAGAATTTTGCCCTTGGGAAGTCCGTATTTGCCAGTGCGTCTGTCTTGCACAAGCAGTATCTTCGAGTAATTATCTTTCGTAATGATGGCCCCACATCTAGCCACACTGTAATACAAGACATAAATGTGGTAAATCCTGTTTTGCTCCAAGCGAATATCATCTGGGAAGTACATGTTGAGCATCTTGGCAAACTTAACCTCCTCGTCCCACTTGGCCTCATCATTTCTTAGCACTTGCAAACTATGAAAGTGCAAATAATCATAGTAGGCGTCCAAGATATAACCCATAATTCGACTGGGCTGCTGCTGCTCTGTGTCCAAATGTAGTATGTGCTTATTCAGCAGACTATTAGCTTGAATTTAACATAGGGGAACTCTCATCAACTCCAATAAAATTATTGACTCCAAAAACCCATTATCTAACTAAGGAGCCAATTATAATAGCATATGCAATCCATTCTGATCACGCAGTTATTTGTCTTGTCATGTTGAGATGAAGTTATTCGTGATAATAATAATGCTGCATAACATCACGACTAGACTCAGTCGCTCACTCTATATCTTCTCAAAAGCAAGAAAAGCAGCGCCATCCTATCTGCCGCTCTACCAGTCTTCAGTCTTCACAAGTAAAGTTTGCGCCACTCAGGTGACAACTTCGCTGACGTCTTCAAGAATGCGGAGTCCACCAGTCGATATAAACAGCTTCTGCCCATACTCGCCACCAGCGTAAGTTGCTTGCAATCTAGAGCTGGCCCATTTATCCTTCCCGCTTTCTCTATACCTCCCTCGCATTAGATCCCAACAACTAAGTGCTCAAAATCGTCACTCTCAGAGCTTCAGGCTTCCACACTCAAGAGTTTCGACTTGATAACATAATTCCATGGACTTTCCAAGGTAAGGATGTCTGGAGTCAGATCTGTGCGCGCAATCGACGTTGCCATAACCCAAATATCCAGTGTTCATGGATGACGAAATGATCTATTTCAACAGAGCCATCAGGGAGACACTTTTCTGCGAGAGAGATGGAGTATGGAATGAGTAAACTGCGAACCATCCCAAATTGACGCAACATGCGCGTCTAAACGAGAAGGAATGGTTTGACCGTCATCCCATCTTCTGATAGTATAACCCAATGGAGCTATCTATATCCATCACTTCATCACTTGAAAGACTACCCTAAACTAAATTAAATAAAAGGTCCTAATACTATGATTCACTCATGAAAAAGAGGATTTTTTATTCGATTTTCTTTTTCTTTTTTTCCTTTTGTGTATCTTCATCGTTGATGGATGAGGCCGTCTACACTCTTCATGTTATCACTTGACCATATTTCGCAAAGATCCTTTCTGATTATCATTACAAACATCGCATAATTATGATAATTATAACTATCGATGTACAACTCCTTCGTCTTCCGCAAGCACAGCCAGCAGCTGCAGCAGGAGGAGACCCGCAAGAAAACCATGAAAAAGTGGGCGGTGCACTATCATAATCAAATCAGACCAGCCCTCATCGAAAAATACAGCCGGAGGATCAATAACTTCGTCGTGAGGGTAGACATGCGCCGATGCAGCTAGAGGAAGACAAAAAATAACTCTACGAGTATCGTCAGGAAACAGAGCAGAAAGCCCACTAACTACTCAAATAAATATAACACAAATAAAAATTCCTTGGTGACCCCACTATTAAATTGAGAGACACGCGGGACTGGACCAGCATTCTTTCCACCACCGAGAGAATTGAAAACGAGAAGAATAAACGCATTTTTGAGACCAAATACGGGGATTCCAGTCTGGCCTTTCGCAGTATTGCGTCACAATCAGCCTACAATTCTGCAGGGACGAATCAGTTTAGGAATCGCAGCAAAGACAAGGAGATTCATAAACATAACATGCGGTTTTCATCGAAATCACAGACTTTCAGTCAGAATAAACGAGAAAAAAAGGAGGCGCATACCTATACTAGGGCGGCTAGCTCCATCAAGGCAGAAGAACAGAATACACTTGTAAGAAGGATGAGCTCCAATCAATCCTACGCTGGAGAATAGGAGAGTCGCTCGCAGCACGCGCACTCAGTGTTTTCCTTCTCGGGCATTGAGCATTTGCGCGCCGAAGAGGCAGAGGAAAGATAGAGTGTAAGTAACCACAAGTAGCCTACGAGTCAACATGTGCCGGAGGGTGGAAGTTCGAAGGTCTACTTCAAGCAAATTGTGGATCTGTAGCAAAACAGTCACTAACCACAGATAAAGAAGGCTCTGCATCAAATTTTAGTGCGGTTTGGCATCAGCCGCATCAAAGACGTGAAGAAGCAGGCCATGGTGGAGACTGACAACCTTTAGTCCGATGATTTTTGATTTCTATACTTGCTAAGTCCGTGATCTGCCATAAGACAGATAGGTCAGGAGCTAATCTGTTAATCAGCATAATTCCACAAAAAGTTACCTTAAGTCATTCGATTAAAAAGAGTAAGAGTAAGTAGTGAACAAGACCAGCAAAAAGATCAAGACAATGGAGCGGATAGGACCAGAGGTGCAGCTATTACATTTTTAGGTTTTCTTCCTCGCTTCTTCTTCTCTCGAAATCGTTAGTGTTCGGGTCTTGCTGAATTATCAATAGCTTACTGGCAATAAATTTGCCATCTTTGCCGCGAAGTCTGCGAGTGGCGTGGTTATGCCTCGATTCGTAGAGATATTTGCGTTTTGATCCAGTCTATTCCGTATGCTTGCCTTCCTTCTGCGATTGCATATCCTTGGTGTACTCGTTCATCACCTTCTTGATGCGGATTTTCATCATTCGGAAATACTGCTTGGAGTTTACATGCCGTGCTTCAGGCTCATTCTGGAGGTACTACACCTCGCGGATATCCCCCTGTTACTCCTGATCGCTATCAATACAGTTGTAAATGCTAGCTAGGGGACGAGGTGGATCGTTAAGCAGATTCTGAAATTGTATCAGAGATTGCTCATTGATGGTCTGACCGCGTGGCTGCAAGGATATCTCCTGAGAATGGTCGTCGAAGTTGAGGTTCTGCCAGCCATTGGAGTTGAAGCGCGAGAAATTGAATCCTAGGGAGGCGTCAAGGTCTCTCATAATATATACAATTAGGAGGGAACTGTATCAGTTTAAATCCCATTTGGCACGGACACTATAAAAAAACAATAAAATTCATAATCGAAGAGAGGATAACACCTTTCTGCAAAGCATGAAAATAATCATTTCCAGTCATCGACCCAGGAGGAGGCGGGTTTCTCCACCTACTTCGGCTTATTCATCGCCGAGAGATTGATGTTGGACTACAGAGTTATGTTTTTCATCGTTGAGCTCTTAGGCATCGTAGGATGGGAATTTTGCTGTTTAAGAAAACCTATCGTTTGCTGGGTTCCGAAATTGGTTCCTTGCTGATTATACCCCAAATGAGCTAAGTGTGCGTTGGTGGCGAACTGGTCATAGTTCCCACAGTGATTATGATTCATGTTGATGTTTACGATTTTCGGGTACATGTTCATGTTGATATTCATTGTTGTGTACTGATTCTTGTCGTTCTGAGGCAGGCTATGGCTGAAATGTTGGCTCGCAGTGAAAGTTTCATTCTGAGCAGCAGGAGCACCCAAGAAATAATTTTGATGCTGTCCATTGTTTCCTTGAGCTTCTGGAGCCGGCTTTTGTTTGAATAGAGATTCAAAATCAATTGAAGGACTGTTGGCAGAAGGTTTGGCGTTGGTGGTTTTGAATTGATTCTTCTCATATTTGACTTCCTTGGGTTCGAATTAAAAAAAGGCGAAATTATTTTTGTCTCCCTTCTTCGCTCCACTCTCCTCGAAGGATATCAGGTTTTCGGGTGGTAGTTTGACTTTCTTTTCAGCAGTAATCTTGTCGAAGGCTGCGAATGGACACTCCTTCGTTTGTTTGTGGAGAATACCCCCTACTTGTTTGGGGGGATGATTGCGCTGGATTTACTTTAGAGAAGGTTTAGGCAATTCCTTAGGTGGATTTGTTGGGGTTTGCTCTTTGGGTTTGTTCTTGGCGACGGGTGAAGGATGCTGCTTCTCTCTCCGAAGAGGATCCAGTTACTCTTTTGGGTTAGCATACCTTTTTTTGACGTATTTTTCCTGCACATATTTGACAATGTCTTCTATTGATGTATTGACGTTGGGTTTACTAAATTATTGTAAAGCTACAGCGAACAGTTTGTGCCAGTGAGCTGATACTCCCAGTACTCGTTTAGCACTGAGTTGCCCAACTGCATGTTCTACAACCATTCACGATTCCAACTGTCCAGTTTTGTGGACTTCACTCGTGTCACGGAAGGACCTAATGCGCGGTGGCCTCCCGAACAGTTGAGACATACAAACACACCGAAGTCAAGAGAAGCCCCTGGGTGATGTGAAGGGTACAACAGGGCGACTTTCCGTTGCAGTCGGCGCACACGGAGTTTTCTTTACGTTTGAGGAGAGCTCCGATGACTTTTTATTGCTGTTCAGCGTCGAGCATTATTTAAAATTAAAAAATAAATAAACCCATGTGATGCTCTCTTAATGATTCTCTCCTTTACTATATACTTAATCAATTACATATCTATATAAATGCATTGATTCAATAAGCTAAAGAACTCAACTACGAATTGATGAAAGATCTCTCATCCTTAATATTAATTATATGGCTTGGCAATTTTGAAAATAAAATATACATTACAGAAGCTTTGGGTTAAATGTAATTTTATCAAGTTGTTAATATATAGTGAATTAAAATAAATAAATTTTTGGCAATGAAAAAAAGAGAAATTAATCGAATTTTATCTGAAAAACCAACATTATTTAAAATCCAGTTTAATACCATCTATCTTTACCAAAACAGCAATTAGAACAAGTGTTAGGCCATTATTATGTCATTATTGCATCAATCATATAATAATGCTGTCTATTTTTATATGTCAATCCGCTAGTATTAATGCATCAATAAATGTATTGCTTTCATAATCAATTATATTATCAAAGTTTATGGGGCATTATTATTTATTCTGTTTTATTGACCAGTCTAAAATTG
>Ga0302188_10000254_pt1 | contig 45570 bp, 37 predicted proteins | sample II_Bog_E2_1_FD_198783 | JGI IMG/M metagenome (GOLD analysis project Ga0302188, IMG submission 198783) | Peat permafrost microbial communities from Stordalen Mire near Abisko, Sweden - II_Bog_E2_1 | ecosystem: Environmental > Terrestrial > Soil > Wetlands > Peat | place: Sweden: Abisko... | reverse complement strand
CCAGTCAAATTTGCTTTTTTGCGACCTCATTTTATAATTATTTAACAATGTTCGTCCAATTTATTTTATATATACAAATGAGTGTTTTTATAGATATACAACATTTAGTTATTTACATTGATGGCGAGAAAAATCACTCAAGCTGGTATGAGTCATTTAAAATTATATCTTATTTATACTTAACTTCTGATATCAATTAAAATTGAAAATAATTGCCTCAATTCAAATCAAATAGGGGATGAATCTACCAGGTACTTTTTTCATGTAATCACTATACTCATTAAACATACATAGCATTCTCTTTTCTTATAAAAAGACTCCAATTATCACTCCTGTCGACATAATCAGTACAAATAAAAGCCTATCGGTTGTATACAGTCCACCACCAAAAATCATCAGCAATAAAGATCCCGCCTGCATTGGATTTCGACAGTAGGCATAGGCTCCAGTCACTTTTAGACCTTGGTCTGCTTTGGATTCGTAAGGGATATATCTGATCTCTTCAGCATAAATTATATCACTAATTCTATAGGGCATGAAAATATGATACCCCAACTATATCATTGAAAGCGTTAGCAAAACGACTCCCAATATCAGCAAAGGAAAGTAGACAAAAAATGGTAACGTAAAAAGTGGATGATTGACGGGCTTGGCATTGGCAAAGATAAACCAAAGAGTAATTCCGCTTATTGCGTTGAAGAGGTATCGTTCATAGAGGACAAAGTATTACGATTTAAAAAACCATATTTTTTTGTATTTAATTGTAGCCATTAGGATGTGCTGCAACCAGAAAAGAGTAAACAATACTGCGTTGCGTAAGACAGGAACTTCCTCTTCGAGTTAAATTCCTGAGACTAGAGAAGCATAATCTTGAGATAGAAATTGAATCAAAGCATAGTTTAAGAAGAGAGCTAGGCCCCAAATTGTAAGAACATGCTATAAAACAATTAGAATCAGCATAAGAATTCGATGTGCTGGTGTAAGTCTGATGGCTCTAGAAGTTGGCATATAATAAATATTATAAGATATATTTGATTAATTACAATAAAATCAAATGCCCTACTTTCTAAAAACATAGAAAGCTGACAATAAATTAATTAAAATTTATAATTTTTCATAATTGTCTTTTAAAAAAAAGCGCATTAATTCCTATCTATATATATGGTCAGGTTTTCTGTTTGCAACTAAATTTCTCTATTAATATTAAATTTCCTTTGATATGTACTGTGAGTTCATATGATCAATGAATGAATTCAACACTTTGGCATAGGGTAGCTTATTTTAATAACAATAGTTAAAATTGTGTCGTCGGATATTACTTTAATCGACATAACTTGAAAATAAGTGCGATGGTTATCTTAAGGGCATAGATATAATTTTTATCGCAGAAACAAACAAAAATACTAATTAAAAAAATACAGTTTGAATATAAACATAATTTGAATTAATTTAACTTCAATGATGGTTGAAAAGGAAGCTGAGTTAAAATACTATTAGTATGGGATTTGATTGATTAAATCTACAAATTATAATTGTACTTTTTATTATCAATAATTGAAGGACAAATGAATACTTAGTTAGACATCAATTTGAATTCGCCATATAGACTATAGCCTCCAACATATTTATCTGCTAATGAAGTTATTGAATAAATTGATAAAACACTAATCATTTAAGGACTTTCATCAAGGATAAATTTACTCACATAATAGTGTAACAAATTGAAAGATGAAAAGAGTCAATGGAATGGTGAGAAGTTAACTAATACAAAGTTAAACTAAAATAATGCTAAAATTATTCAGTAGTAGAAATAAAAAAACGAGGATTTAGTCAAAAGATGCTAACAATTCTAAAAATAGTTGCAAAATCTAAATAATTAGATAGAGGTAAATAAATCAATTAATGGTGGTTTTGATGATTTGAAAAGAATTATGGAGAAAAGGTTTCAAATGAAATAAGAACTATAACAATCAAAATAGTATGTTGCCCAATGTGAAGAAATTAGAAAAAGAGATATGAAACTATCTGAATTTTAATTGCTTATTACTAATTATTAGTAAAATATTAATAATCTTAATCAATAGATTGAGAAATATAATTTGAAAATGCGAAAGGCATAGAAACTTAATTAAGAGCAAAAAGTATAAATATATAAATTATAAAGATAAATAGCCAATTTGAAAGAATAAACTGATGCTGCTAAACAAAAGGTATCAATATAATATCAATAAAGTATAAGAGATATTGAATAAATTAGCAATCGACAAAATGCATCCCATCGATTTAAATAAACTGAGTTTAATACAGCAATGAAGGATCAAGAAAAATAAATATAAGTCTTACTTAAAAAATGTTCTTAACTTAATAAAAAACTAACTGAGAGACTAGTAAGTGAGGGGGAAATATCTAAACAAAAATCCAAACTTGAATATGAAAACTAAAATCTGAACAATTAGATATAATTCTTAACTAAAAAGACCCTAAAATATAAAGCAATAATTTAAGATATAAAACTTGAAGATAAAACAAAATATCAGTTATAACTTGAAAGAATATAAATATAAAATCAAACTTCATTGAATAAATTGAATGAATAACTTAGGAAACAGGTTGATGATTTTATTTTAAGCAGTAAGAATAAATAAAATATATTATTGTAATAAATGCAATGGATGTAGCAGCAGTATAAAAAATAGGCAGAATTATTGAAAGGGAACATTTTGACCCTCAAAAACCAACTTAATTACATTCAAATATAAAAAGAAGAGGCTATTAACAATATTATCAGCAATAATAATTAAGATCTTACTATTTTAAAGAGTTAAATAAATGACATGGAGCTTTAACTGGCATTTTCAGCACAACTAATCAAGCAGATAAAGGGTATTCTAAATATCAATAGCAAAAAATCAAAATAGGATAAATAATTGCCTACTTTTCTGTAAAATCTATTAACATAAAATTCAGAAAATATAGAAAGAATAAAGAAAGAGTTAAACAATATCCAAAAATAGAAAAACTAACTCTGCTAGGAGATGAAAAAGATTCGATAATTGATAAGAACATTGACAGAGCAGTTTAAAACTTCAAACGCTTAGAATATAATCTCAATCAATGATAGCAAATTTTTAAGCTCAGAAACAAATTCCTAAATTTAAAAATTTATTAAGGTACTTATCCAAGTTACAGTTTAAACTTAACAACAAAGAAAAGATCAATAATCTGTGATTAAAAATATCAGTGAAAATTTTTAAGTAACTCAAAGAAATTATACAAGTTTGAGTTTAATTAAAGAAAAATTATAAAATCAATCATTAAAACAAGAAAAAGAAATTTAAACTTTAAAGTAGGAACTAATAACTCTTTCCAGACAAAGCTAATCTGCTCTTAATAGTTTGAAGCTATAAATATAAAGTCTAACAGGAAATAATGTATTGCAAAAATAAAAAAATATGCAAAATTAAGGAATGTTGAAATAACAATAAATTTTAATGTTGCAAAAAGATGAGGAAATTGTGCATCTAAAATAAATGTTAAATCACAGATAAAATTAATAAGTTAAAAAATAACAACTCTATATTTAGGATTTGCAAAGAGAAAAAATGAAAATTCAATAAAATGAACAAAGGATTGAAGAAGATAACTAAATTATACATCAGATTACCAATAAATGCAAATCATTAGAGAGTGAACTAACAGTAAAAATAGAGGAGTCAGGAGTACTTAATCAATAAATCTAAAAAATAAGAAGATTAATGAACTAGTTATAAATAAAGTCTCAGATTGACTTATAGTCAGCAATTAACAATCAGCAAAGGAACCATATTTAGACTTGCAGCAAACAAATCAGAAATATATGCCAAGCATTGAATGAGGTTTCTGATTGTCGACCTTAGTGCAATAGCTTCGAAGACGTGATCAAATATATCAAGAACGATTTCCTCAGTTCAGCAGATACTACTCTAACTGTTTCTCCTATTCTCGAAAACAGAACCCTCGAAAGATCATTTTTAAAAGAATAAGTTTGCAAATTTTTATAAATCAGAAAAATAAGCACAACCTTCATTTATAAATATGACAAATTCAATAGTATTTTAGTTAATTACCTTCCGCAGATTACAAATAACTTTCCTTACATTGTGTTGATGAAAACAGAAAAATAAATTTTTGGAGTAATTTCTGAAGGAATGGATAAGAAATCTCTTCCATTTAATCTCAACAGAAAAATAGTTTACCCTCCGATAAAATCAGCAAAATCTCAAAATTCTGTTTCGAATAGAGTATTAAATTTTGGTAATGAATAAATTAAATTGAGTAGTAGCCGATAAAAATTGTAAGTGTCCATTTTCACGATAAATGGTGATCGATGCTACAATTTTTCGAAATCAGATCTAGTGGGAAGTGAGGAATAAAAAGAAAGAATTCCTCTTCAAGCCATGGAAATCCATAAAATCAATCTATGATTTGTTTATCGAAAAATATTATGAATTTAAGCATTTATTGTTGTTACGAAGCACTTTTGCCTCAGTTGATGAAATCCATTGTAAGTGAATAAATTTTTTAAAACTATTGCTCATTAATATATTAATATTTAAGACTTTGCAATATTTTTATCAGAAATCATTTGAAAAAAGAAATATAAGAAGAATAAAACTGATTGACTATTATTATATCCTAAAGATTCAATAAAATGTGGAGCGCTATCGGGAATGCTATATTTTCTGATAAAGTTAAGGATTACTATAGATGCCCTGGAGGTTGCGGAAGGCAAGTTTGGGTTGTTAAAGGTTTTCCCCATGTTAAATGCCACGTTTGCTCAGGAAGATAATGATTGAATCCATTCCTATTTATCTAATTACTGCATTAGCATGAATAATTTTATTAACTATTTTTATTTGGCAGTTTAGCCTCGATTAATTAACTTTCAGCTTGCTTGCTTTGCATTTAAAGCCATTTTTATTTCATGGATATTTTTATGTTAAAATATGACGTTTTAAAAGTTATAACTGACCCTATGAATCACTCGCAATATATAAGTTTAATCATCAAATCAAAAATTATCGTCGAGTAATTTTTTGGGATCAATTCCCACTATCTCTTCGTAATTACTGAATTTCATTGTTACTTCCAGCCCCATCACTCGTAGCTCCTTGATCCAGCCTCTCACTGAAGCTGCAGGGATGACTCCTCTGATCTAAGTTTACTACTGATTATCAACTCGACCTCTACGTTTAAGAATATCTTTGGTTATTTCTTCGATCATCACCTTCTCACCCTAGAGACTGAACTACAGGACAGGCTCCACTAAAATTGAGTTTTAGAGCAGCTATCTGGTGAGTTGACTAGCAGTTCTGTTCATGATACTTTTACTATAATGTGTCTTCTGATATTTTCCAAATCCAACGCGCATTTCAACTCCCATCATAGGATAGTTGTTCTTCCCTGAAAGCATAGATATTTTGATAATCTCCACCATATCGTAAAGAGTATCAAAAGGTAGCGTGTTAATGTGATAGAATGGTTCTTATTCTTCCTCTGCCTCAGCTTCAGCATCAGAATCTTCCTATTACTCATACTCTTCCTCTTCTCCTTCTTGTTCATCATCTTCATTGAACTCAGTTTATTCTGCTTCCTCCTCATCTTAAACTTCGGTTTCAATTGGTTAAATTGGAGTTGGGTTTCTAATAGACCTTTTGAGATTACTAGCTTTAGCCAAAGCAAAGCTTTATTTGGTCTGATCTTAATCTGATTTTCTGCCTGTTTTGCTGATATGTTTTTTATGAAGAAACTCTCTCCAATTGATATCAAAACCTTAGGCCTTCGGGAAATTGAAAACAATATGAGTGTTATTTTAAAGTGAACCATCTTAAAGTTTTAATGGAGCAATCTCCAACTACAACTCAAATTATTCGTAGTTGTCATTCTTAAGATTTGTTCTCAATTTCAACGATTTTTTAATAGGCTCACGTATTGTCTCTCGATAACCTATTTTTAGGGTACCCAGCTTCACATCAATGCCTTCCTCAATCAGCTTATCTTTTACCACCTCCAAATGTAATTCTCCCAGTCCACTCACTAAGTATTGTCCTGTTTCTGTTTCTTATCTAAAGAGAAGAGAATTATCTTCTAAAGTTACCTTGCGCATCGCTTACATAAATTAATTCAATTTTGATTGACTTCTCAACTATATTGGCATTGTAAAAATAGCAGAAGGCAGCTACAATTTATCCAATATAAATTTGGTGTCTCCAATTTCGACTAAAGTTTCTCCAGCCCTTGTTTCTTTAAAGCCTGCAATAGCGACAATATCTCCGGCTGATACTTCTGCCACTGGGACATATTGGTTAGCCCTCACTCTGTAAATATTGGCCACTGAATATCTAAATTCTTACACTTTTAAACAATTCCTCTAGAAGAATTGAGAATATTAGAACTTTTTCTTAGTTCACCAGAATATATCCTTGTATAGGCAAGAGGACCAAGTTCACTATCACAAATCACTTTAAAAGTGTATGCAGAAAAACGTTCTGATTTTATAGGTTTTCGAATAAGCTCAGGATCGATAGTGCTGATGATGGGTTGCCTCTAAGTTGGACTGGGAAGGTAGTCTACTATCGCATCTAATAGCGGTTGAACTCCTTTGTTGCGAAAAGCTGCACCCAAAAAAATGGGGCAAATTTTACTTTGGTGAATGGGACTATTGAGTATTCTCCTAACTGCTGCCTTCAAATCAATGACAGAAATGGTTTTTTCATCAAGATACTGTTCTCCTATTATTTCGTCATAATTAGCTATTTTTTAAATAAGCAACTCCCGTTTTTTCAAAGCTTAATTGTAGAGTGGGTGACCCTTTTCCACAAGGATAGTTTTAAGCTACTCGCCGTATTTGCCAGCGAACTGAATTTATTGCATATTCATTAAGTCTATCACCCCATTGAAATTTTCTCCTTGACCGAGAGGATGCTGGAAAATAATCGGTTGGACCTTCATGAGCCCCTCGATTGCTTCAGCAGTACGAACAATGGAAGATCCTATCCTGTCAAGTTTGTTTATGAAACACAGTTTTGGAATATTTCTTTTAGTGGCTTGCTCCCAAACTTTGAGGGTCTGTGATTATACCCCTTTCACTCCATCAAGAATAGTGACTGCACCATCTAAAACTCTAAGACTTCTAGTGACTTCCCCTGAAAAATCAACATGCCCAGGGGTGTCAATGAGATTTATTTGACATTTATTCCAATTGAAACTGATAGCTGCGGATCGAATAGTAATTCCACGTTCTCGCTATTGTTTCAAGTAGTCCATAGTGGTTGTGCCCTCGTCAATATCTAAATCCTACAAAATTTACTTCCAGGAGATGGTAACGCTCCTGCATAGTAAAGCATTCGCTATGTTGTGGTGGTTTTGCCCGCGTCAATATGGGCTATTATGCCGATATTCCGAATGAGAGCTAGACTATCAGCTGTACGAGTTGGCATGATATTTTAGTTGACTTTGCCGAGGCGAGTCTATCTCTCTTGCTTGATGCGGTCGCGAATATTGGCAAAAGCCTGCGATCGCCTCAATAATCGTATCATAATTAAAATTGTTAAATTTTAGGAAAGAAGATATATTAATTAATTTTGAACAATAAACCCTTTTCCTTATAAACGATTGCCTCATTATTGATTATTCATTCATTTTCTAATTATAATCTAATAACTATATTGCTATGATAGTAACTTCATCCTCATTTAGGCTGATGAATTAATTAGTCTCATCTATGGCAGTATCGTGACTCAAGTAGTGGGCACATGCGAAAATATGACAGAAGCTAACCATCGACTTTAAAAAATGTAATCACTTTCATCATTCAGCGGTCATCGCATTGGATCTAAGATCGTTGACGAATATATGAAAGACATGGGCAAACCTTGTACTAAATTGGCAGAACTTGTCTAAAAATTTGCCACTGTAGTTCATCAGCTTATTTATAGATAGGGTTAAAAAAGTTCTTGGGACAGGCAGATTGTCGATATGAGGACTATAAATTGACTTAGGGAGGGTTTAGCTTTAACCTAAAAGTAATTAATAATCCCCTGCTACGTAACCTGTAAGTCATTGGGGACCTAAAAAGTGGTGGATTGCAGTATCAATCTTTGGTCAAGGGTAGCTTTAAGGGGGCTTTTTAAGTGCTTAAATTCAAGGTGGAAGTGATCCTAATTTACTAATCGGTGCGAGGATAAAAGAACTAGACCATCTTCTTTATTGATGCGGCCCGTATGTGATATAAATGTACGAACACACAATTGAGATAATCAATTAAATCACTCTAAGTGAGATTAAAATAAATTTGAAGCAGCAAGATGATGTTATTCTATTAAAGTAGTGGCAGTAAATCAAGTAGAAGGTAATATTTATTGCAAATTATGGGGATCTTCCATACCCAGTACGTTTGCGAGCCTTCCCATTTCTGATTTTTAGTCTCGAATTGCATCTTTTAGCTCCATAACTTCGTTTTTAAGTTACCAAATTTGCAATTTAGTATTAAACTAATCCTTCTTCAGCTGACATAATTGAAGCTCCCGCTGCTATTTTATCTTAATTAGGTAATATCTACCTCTTTCATATTACATAGTTAGATTTGGTGGCGGCTGGCCATCATTCGTATTTACTATTGCAATAGGAGATATATTGTAGAACTTCGGATTTACTGTTCACTAGGAGACCATAATCCTGATTCCTCTGATTCCTCTTGAACGAATGATCTAGGATTACGATTGGTTTGTTTAGCTGATTGCCCCACTATTTTTTTACGCAGAGTTAACCCTTTTTTGACTAAAATATTTGGAGAAAATTCAGGATTTTTGGTATATTGGTGGCGGCTAACAAGTTATTTTTTGATGGGGCGCATAATAGCAATATTATTATAGCAAGTGAGCTGGATTAGCAATGAAATGCTACTTTAACTGCAGTATTTAAAATATTTGATGCCATCTCAAAAGGAGGAGATTAATCATGGAATTTATCTGTCGGAGTCTATCCAAAATAATTCTTACATCAACTATAACTATTTGAATTTAAACTTAGAGCACTAATTATAATATCCAAATGACAGCTTTCAACGTTTAATCCACTTTTTTGGACCTCAAAAAGACATATCAACACTTTTAGTACGTCAATCTCATTGGGGAGGGGACCGTCGATGGCGGAGAGTCAAGCACCCAATAGGAAAGATTTGAGGGTATGACCCAAAATACATATCTATTTGTTCAAGAGAAGACCACCCTTATCAAAGACACAGAAAATCTCAGCATTTATTTTATGCACAAACACTGTGAAACAAATCCTAGAGTGACCCAAGCAGCTTTTGATAAATTTCCGTTTGAGAAAGTGAAAGATAGAGTGTGCTTTATTTTCCAGAAGTATCAAGAGCAGCCCACCCTGCTGGATGGACTACTCTAACCCTTAGTGCAACCCATCATGAATGCAACAAAGACATATCTCTCTCAACTTATGAAAAAAAGAGAGGAGGAGCAACGTGCAACTGATGAATTGCATGCTCTCCTTCAGATTATATACCAATTGACAAAAGTACGAGGAGATAAATATATAATTCAGCACTTTCCGCATGAGGTCAAAGATCTATATCCAGCTTTGGGTTTTTTGGCTCGAGAAAAGGGAGATACTGCCAATTGGGAATCTCGTTTTATTATCCTCCTTTGGCTGGGTGTAATCGCGCTGGTACCCTTTGATCTAAATATCATCGATTCTGGTGTAATCGTAATTGATTCAGAAGAGGGCGGGAAGGCAACAGAAATTGTGGACGTCATGCTCTAAATCGGTAAATTTTATCTGAAATCATTGACCAAAATGCGGTAGGCCTCAGCCCTATTTATAAGTAAATTATTTACTCGACCAGATATTCAGAAACGAGGTGTTCTTCCAAAATATATTTATTATGTGTTGGATAAGCTCAAGATAATCAATAACAACTCTCTCTAGAATTTCTTTGTTTGTGGACTATACTAATCTCTATGCAGCATCTTTAAACGAGTACAAAGAAGTTAGCTTCTTCCTCTTATTCCTTCAGTTCTTTAACAACTCAGCTTATAACGACAACATAAAGTTAACAGCGCTAAGAAATAATTAATCATGAGGCTGCTGACTAGAATTGGACTTACCTACCTCAAACCTAGAGTAGCGGTATGGGCTTTCCGAAAGAAGACCAAATCACTTCTTGGCAATCTATCGAGCGTTAAGAAGACTAAACTTATGACTAACACTCACCTTGCTGTGGAAAGCAAAGTACGTAGCCAGCAGCATCAAAATATAGATGGAAGTTAAGATGATACCCAATACTACAGTGATGTTGATAAGGTCAATCTTGAGGATATTATTGATATGCTTATAGAGGGACTCAGCTAAAAGGAAACAACTGTGCGCTAAGAGGCATCTAAGGGTTTGGGAGTCATAGCTGGCCGGCTTAGCCAAGACATGGTTCTGGATGTTCTGGACTACATACTCAATCTAACTCCATCTCCACAAACCCAACATGCTGTTTGTCTTACCATAGCTGAACTTATTCGAAGAAATTTACTTTCACCTTAGAAAGTAAAAGAGCTTTATCCTATGATGGATGAATCATTATTATACGAGAAAGAATAAGGAGGATATTCAGTTGGTCAAGCAGTGCGCGATTCGGCCTGCTACATGACCTGGTCAGTGGCCAGAGGATATGAACAGGGAGGTTTTGAATTGGGCATTAGTCTCATGATTGCAGCCTGCTTTGACAGGGAAGTAGGCTGCCGTAGAGCTGCCAGTGCAGCTTATCAATAGTTAGTAGGCCGAGTAGGCGATGTGCCTCATGGAATTTAAATTTTAACCTAAGCTGACTATTTCACTCTAGGCCCTCAGAAAAATGCGTATTTGAATGTTGCAATCTTCATTGCTTCTTATGAATAGTATTTTCGCCCATTGGTATAACATCTCTGCTACCAGAAACTTAGACATTGGGATCTTTAGATTAAAAGAATTGCAGCTTGTTCTTTGAGTTTAATGGTACCACTAAACCCTGCTTTCTTTGGGCGGCAGATACTGTAATCCCTGTTAAATTATCTTAAATCGGATATTGTAAATGTCAAGTTGGGTACTATAATTGGTATTGGTGAAATTCTTTTGGGATTAAAGGGATTATCTCACAATCATCAACTACAAAACGAGATGAAGGATTCAGTATTTTTGAAATCACTAACTCAAAACGAAAAGAAATTATTGAAAGCAGGAGAGTATATGGAAAAATTCAAGGAAATTTATGAAAAGAATAGACTTGTGGATAACTTCGCATTAGCGGACAAAGACACTTTGAAAGGAATTGTTACAAACATTGTAGGATTAATAAAAGAAGGTAAATTGTATAAGGGCAAGGCAGGATAAAATTTTAGAGTGTACACCTGTCGGTTGCTGGAATGCTTTGCATTATGCGCAATTCCACTCTAAAAGCAATAGATTTCTATTTTCAAAGTACTTATTCAATTATTTAGGACTTCATCGAGGAAAACATTAAAAATCCACAGGAAATTATCCTGTTTGCAGCAGTCAAATGTCTCAAACCCTTCCTTCGAGTTTATCATGTCTTAGATGATACGAAATTTATCAATTCCATTCTTTCACAAGCTAAAGCTGCTCAGGGCTACTCTCGATGCTATACTTTAGCGCTTTCTAAACTTAATAGGGCCACCTTCCTCCACCATGTAACTTTTTTTTAAATTAGTTTTCTGATATCCTCGCATTAATCGAGCAGAACTGTAAAATAACTAAGTAGAATAACGATCCTTAAAAAAGGAAGTACGCTATTCAGTGCATCTAAGCCCTCATTGAATAGGTTGGTTTTGATAGCGATTAATTGAATTCAACGATTATCTCGAAGCTTTTTGACATACTAGCTCGAACAATCGAGGATTATACGATGGATAAGCGAGGTGATATTGGCTCCATCGTTCGCGAGCAGTCCATGACTACAATGCTCAATATCATAAAAATTTATGCTGGATTCAAGAAGCCTCGTTGGTAAATAGAGGACAAAATAGTGGCACGTATGATAGGACTATTTTTGCAACAACTCAATGAGAAAATTGACCGTATTCGTCTCCTAGCAGGATCTTTGCTTCAAAATTTCTTTGATAATTACGTAGGCCTATTTAATATTCCACAGTCTCAAGCTTTACTATCTGTATTTGGGCAGGAGAATATCCGCAAATTGATTAAGTAAGCTGAGTCTAAGATTGATAGTAATCTATAAACTAAGGTTATACAAATGGAGATGAAAATTCAATAAACTATGTTCAATGAAGAAAGTGACCGCAGTTTGGTTTATTTATGGAACTTGCCTCATAACGTCTATCCTCTCACAGTACCTCTCCTCGCCCTCAAAGATTATAGCTTGTATGTGCTTAAGGGATTGAGCACTAGTACTGGAGGAATTTCTGAAAGCATTATCAAATTCTCTCTCCAAGAGTTAGGAAATTACCTGGGTCGTATAAGTAGTGAGAATCGAAATGACTTAATGTCAAACTTGCTTTAGGAAGTCATGCAATTAATGAAATTACATTATAAGGATGAACGAGTAATCGTGCCTTTGTACAAGACTGTGGACTTTTTGCTGGAGAGGGAGGAACTCAGAAAATGGAAAGGCATCCATCGGTATGACACTCAGCTTTACTACCTCATTGAGAAAGAACTCAACAAGACTAAAAGTATATTAAAGGTTAGCGCCGCTACAGGACTGTTTGTCAGTCTTCTCTCTCTTAATAATGAGGAGACCAAGCAGAGCATCATCGCCAGCATTATCAATATTCTCTGTTCGGACCTGCCAAAAGCAAGAAAAATTCTTGCTGATCAGCTCCTTCTCCTGCTTATGTCACAAGAGGAATTTGTAATATTCAGTTAGGAGCAGACAGAACTGCTAATCCTCCTCCTGTCAGATAACGATTTCTTGGAGTAAAAGCTGGATGTGTAAAAAATAAAGGCATAAATTAAAAGTATACTATCAGGGTGATATTTGTCCATAATCGATTAAACATTATTTAATTTTTTATTGTTTTGTTTATAAGATAGGTTATGTTAACACAAATAAATTTTAAAAAGATTCTCTATTAATTTTTATATTTTTCGCCATTTTTTTATTTTAATTTTAAACTTTTCATGATCTATTATATTATAAAGTATTATTCGTTGAGATGGCTAATGGTAGTCTAATGTACTAAGTTCGAGAAAAAACAAAGTAAATAAAGATAGAAAATGATTCTTTATATCTGCGGTAGCAGATTCTATTCTATCTATCTATTATATTATACTTTGATGTTCTAAAACTCAATTTAGTTGTTTGTTTTTACAAAATATCATCAATTAAATTCCTAATATTTAAATAAGCACAATTTTAAGTCTAATTGCATGCAAAGTCAATAATTATTTGGAATGAGATTATCATTTTTCTCAGAGAAGTGGTCTCAGCTATGATTTTGCTTGCTTAATGGCTGAAATCACTTGGCTTCTTTCTTCGTTTCGATTTAGAGTGTTGTATCTCTTAGCCCAATCAATTAAGTTTTCATAGGGCTTGCCATCAGAAGTACCGATAGCAGACATCAAAATGTTATCATCATAGTCGAAAGCTTCCACTAAAGTAAGAGCCTCAGGGCGCAGTTCAGCGAAAAGATTTTCTCTTTGCTGGTAAACAAGTTTGAGTGCTTCAGGAGTTAATGTTTGGGTTTCAAAGAACTTAGCTGATCTCTCAACAATCTTTTCAATGCCATAAAGAATCAAAACTTTCTTCATTACACTTTTGACGGCAGGGACTGTAATAGTTGACCAATATTGAAGGAAATAGGTATAAACAGTTAAGTAAGAGTGGGCAATGGCAGCATCGACAAGAATCAATCCAGCATATGAATCCCATACTTATTTTGCACTTAGTCCTTATCCCAGTCCTTGAGCAATTTTTTGTCCTGCTGCTTGGATTTTTCCACAACTGTGCAGGACGAGAATTTTTTGGATACTGTAAGGGCATTGAAGAGAGTTAATATTTGCGATGGAGGCTGTAGGTTTCCCTTTATTTAATTATTCCAAATATTTAATGCTTTCTGCTAATTTTTTTCCTTTTTGAAGGCTTGTCAAAGATTTAATTAAAAATCGAGCAACTTGAAGCATAAGCACTGTATATTCGCCTGAATATAATATTTGGTACCTTATAATGTGTAAATAGGGCTAAATTCTTGTAGTAATCCTATTATACCGTTGTACATGTGAAATCCGTGGCCTCCAGCAGCTCGCCTCAGGATTTCCAATCCCTTTAAAGTATCATAACTCAGAATAGCCTTGGCAGCGCTGCTTAAAATATGTGCTTCGTTTAATCTGTCGAAGTTTCCTTTTTTAGATTGGGCAAAAACTTCAGCACCTAATTGTTGAATCGTTCTAAAGCAAAATAGTGCAGCATAGCTTTAAGCAATTCTTGGAATAACTTTTTCCTGTTGGGTTTGATAATCCAAAATGGGAATTTCCTTGCCTTAACTGTTTTTAAATTGGTGCCTAACCAGTGAGTATCTTACAGAAATGGTTGTACCTTTGGAGATAAAATAGAAGCTGGCTTCAGTTAATCCAGATCTGGTGAGTAGCATAGTGGCATAGGAAATTTTTTCGTCTCCCCTTAAGGAATATTGACCTTCTTTTGAGACAACATGATATTTCATCAACATGTTTTTTCTGGGAATTCGATAATTTGTAAAGATAGCATAACCATTATCTTTATTTTGAAATCCCAGTTTGGGACCAATATCTCCTGCTTCGACACCATCATAGGTTTTTAGTGTTTTAGGATCTCTAATGGGAACCAAGAAGACATGAACACCATATTTCTTATTGTTAATTATCAATTGAGCATACACACTAGCATGATTACAATAAAGGCCCAAATCTCCAATCCACCACTTTGCAGCATTAACATTAGGGGTATTGATAACGAATGTCTCAGTTAAGGGATCATAAGTGGCAGTAGTCATCAGATTTTGCACATCTGAACCATGAGCTAGTTCAGTTTGTGCATAGCAGCCAATGATTTATCCTCTTAAAGCGGGTTGATAAAATAACTTTTCCTGTTCTTCATCGCAAAGATTTGCTAATGTATTGAGGAACATAAGTCCATGAAGAGAAAAAGGAGTAGCAAAGACAAAGGCATTAACTTTGAAAAGTTCAACAGAGCCGTCAAGAGGGAACTGATCATGAAACTCGTGCAGTCTCATTATTTTTTTTGCGTAAACATGAATCATATCCAGCCGAGATTTGTGGAGAAATGAGGGATCGTACTTTAGGATGGGATCATTAGCAATAAACTACAGTCTTTTAACAAAGGCTTAATGTTGAGCTTTGCCACCATAGATGAAGTGAGAAAGGTCGGTTTTGTTGAAGGAAGCCTTTTTTCTCTCCTGATCAAACATGATATTAAAATGAGTATGATGTAAGATCAATAGCCATTTATTTAAGATACAAATTTAATGGAATCTGAATATTAGTGAGGAGAAAAATTTAGTATTTGACTTAAATATTCAAGGAATGAGGAAAAAGAAAGAAAAATCATGATTTATCCATAAAGATTAAAATAAAAGTGATGTCATCGATGACTGTGTCATCCTCCACAGTCCAGCGCTAATGGGCTAATTTTAACAGAGCTTCGCAACATTATTATAGCTTACTCTATTTATAAAAAGGTAGCACTAGCTGTAAAATTTCTATATTTGTTATAAAATCCCATACTCCATCCGAAGCGATGAGGATAAAATGGTCTCTATTCTATAACTGTACATGTGTCAGCTCTGGCTAATGAGTAACTCCAATAGGCTTAGAAATATTATCTCCCATTGATCGACTCATAGCTAAGCCTTGCATATCTAAATTTTAATAGTTTTACTTTAATTGGGAAGCCACACTCTCTGCGGGCCAATGGATTTTCCTTACTAGTTTACAAAACCATGAATTCTTCCACCCTTTTTTAAAATTCTTTTCTTTTCTTTCTCAAGAGTTGGTTTGTGATCTTCGGAGAGGTGGATGATTTCCCAATTTTTTTTATTGACTTAGTGACATTATTAGTACTTTATCGAGCTAAAATAGCTCTCGAATCGCCCACATTTGCGCAAGTTAGCTTAAAATTACTGTCTATAAGCACACCAATAAAAGTTGAGCCGCTTGTAAAAGCATTCATGTCTTTTGTTTAAAACAGTTCTTGTTGTATTTTATCGCAGGCATCAGTAAACAAGATATCAGTTGGTTTTGGTTTAGCTGTTGATAGCGTGTAATATTTTTCCATCCTATTGATGACCAGCTGCGAAACACAATGACCTTGAAGTCCGTGACCGTCTGCCACTGCAAACAGATAACTGCCTTGTTCAGGTAACTCTTTAATTAAATATGAATCTTGATTGGGTTTATTAGGATTAGTAATTAATTTTCCTTGTCGTGTTCTAAAACCATATTTGATTGACATCACCTCTTTTTTAAGATTCGTTTAATTCTTTTTATTATTCCATACTTTATCAATTTTTTATAAAGACTATGCTTGAGCTGAATGATGCCTTTGACTTAAAGGATTTATTAAGTACGATTTTTTGTTAGATTGAAACTTACTTTTTTTCATTTATCTGTCAACAGAATTTGAGTGAAAAATCTTCGGGCCATTCTGAGTATTTTCCATTTTTAAAAATGGAGATAGAGAGAGAAACTTGTTTTATTTTTTTTATTTACTGCTGAAATATTTCATGCGGGAACTTAAAGTATTTTTACTATGAAGACGGTTCGACATGAAGAAACTTTTAGAAAAGTGTAGTTGAATTTATTTTTATTAATTCTTTTCGATGGGTAGCTCATTAATTTCAATTTTGGCAATATGATCTTCCGTGGTCAGCTAAAAAGGAAGAGATTATATCTTCCGTTTGAAGGTGGTTTGTCCACTGCCTTTTTTGATAGGATCTCGTTTGATAAAAATTGGTTTGCTCTTCATTTAGTTATTTTTGATAGATATAGATAATCTGTTAATAAGAAAGATTAATTAATTTATATTTTTTCAAAGAATCAATATGCATAAATATATATTTTGCTTCCCATTTCGTATTATTTAAGAGCATCAATATATAATGTTTTCAATAATTGGCTTAAAGCAGCTCTTTCATTAAAGCCATCTTTTAGCGAATATATAATATTGTCATTAATTATTTTATTGTGATTGGAAGATATTTTCAAGCTCTTAATATATCGTCTGAATTAATCATAGAAAATTCTGGTTTGTTATTTATTAAATAAGCTCATCTCTTATGTTCCACCCGTCACTCATCCTTCCTATTTACAAATTATCCATTTCCAACATTCAAAAACTCATAGACACAAGTAGAGTTCTCTCGCACAAAAAATACCAAATGATGAATCAACTTTATTTCAATCAACCGCATCCTCAACCCAAGGAAGTAACTCAAAAGAAATATCTATAAAAGAATTAGGTAAAATTAGTGTTAAATAGATTGAAACAAGGATTTTAAAATTGTTGTACGAGAGCGACTTAATTGACATTAATGATTTTCGATTTGAAGAAGATATCAGAAAATAATACTATTTGGATTCACTAGACGTAACAGCTTTAGTATCTTCTATTGAGTAGTAATTCAATACTATCTTTGATCCGGACACCTATGAGAATGCAAGAAGTTTGGATGTCATAGTTGATGCCCTGATGAAAGATGATACAATTGTATGAAAATGACTCATTCTTTGATTATCCATATCACATACTCAAAGCATAAATATAGAAATAAGACAAATATAATGTTCTTTGATACTTTTGAAATGCAGTAATATTACTGGAAAAGAAGGAGTATAGTATGAAGCAATTATTTTATTTAGTCTAAAAATATTAAAGAAGATAAGAAAATAATCTCTCAGTATTATTGAATGATATGCCTAAAATTGATTAATTACTTGAAGGAATGGAAGCCATATCCAATTAAACAATCCCAAGATAATGAATAAACTAATCCATAATCTCATATTATTTATTTTTTTGCTTTTTTTAAAATTAAAGATTGTTTAAAAGGATAACGCAGAATATATTTGAGTGAAAATTTTTAGCCATTGTTCAAATTAATCATTTATATAAAATTGCAAAACCATAAGAATGATTAAAGATGCAAGCTGTTTAAAGCAAGAAGGGCTACAAAAATCCACGATAATCAGTCAAGCCAAGGTTTCCCAAATCTTTGCAAACTTGATTGAGGATTAGAGTTCCAAACAATTCAACAATTATTTTCCAACAAATATTCAATTGCTCAAACGTTCCAACAGTCCAAACAATCTAAAAATCTCCCAAAATTTTAGTTGCACAAGTATGAAGAAAAGTACATCCAATATCGAAAGTTTATTAAAAAAGCTCCATGATGAATAAGATTCCTCACAACCAATTTCTCCATCGTATAAATTTCTACGTGCAAAAAGCCAAAATTTTTTAACCAAATAAATGGTTCCAATGCTTGTAATGGAAAAATAAAAGCAGAAAATAGAATAACCTCAGTCGAAAACTCCTTATTTACTCAATTAATAAAAACTAACAAAAGTAAAAAGTATGGGTAGCAATCTTGTATTGTCTAAGAGCATTGAGAAAATAGTAACTATCAACCAAAAAACCCAACAATGCAAACAGCTGTGTTGTGACATTAAACGAAAACTTTTTAAAGAAACAGTATCTACAACTGCAACCAATGCTTTTAAATAGAGCAAATGCCTAAGCCCAAAGGATTTTAAGTTAGGTCAAAGAATAGGGAAGGGAAAATTCAGCAAAGTTTATATCGCAAGGTATCAATAAATATATATAGACACATTCTCACTGGCATGATAGTTGCCATAAAAATAATTAAAAAATAAACAATAAAAAACGAAAATTTTATTGAACAAATTTTACGGTAAATTAAGATTCAAACCTTTTTCACACATCCAAATATCATTAAACTTTATGCATTCTTTCATGATAGCATTAACGTGTATTTAGTGCTCTAGTACTGTTGCGGAGGTCAGCTTTATGATATCTTTAAAACTAAGAATAAACTAAAAGAATAGGATTGGGCACCTATCATGAAAGGGATTTGCGAAGGGATACTTTAACTTCATACTCAAAATGTTATACATCGCGATATTAAACCATAAAATGTTGTAATGTCTTTTGGAATGCCGAAACTTGGCGATTTTGGATGGTCAGTTCATAACTCTGATTTTAAACGCTAGACTTTTTGTGGAACTCCTCTTTATATTTCCCCTTAGTTACTGATTGGTAGCAATTATGGCAAATAAGTCGATGTATGGGCTTTAGGAGTTATGATGTACTAATTTTTAACTGGAAAAATTCCATTTAAAATAGAGAATGAAGAAAATGAGCTTTAAATAGTAATAGTGTTGTTATTAAGGTAAATTCTAAAATAGTTTATCCAAAGTATATGAGTCTGGATTGTTTGAATATTCTCAACTCTATTTTACAAAAAGATCCCCAGTCGAGAATAGGCGTTAAAAACATTTTAAAACACCCATTTTTGACTAAAAAAACAAGCCGCGTAAATATTAATTTTAAGATTAATAAACCGGAGTGATATTATTTAATATTGCCTTTAATTTATCTCGGAAAAATCATGTATTATAATCCTTTGATTTCATGTAATAGTTTAATTGCTCAATATTTTATGATTTTATAAAATTTTAATTATATTTGGAAACTTTAATAATTAAAATTATTTCAATGTCTGGCAAACAGAAAAAAATTAAATAAACCTAAGATTAACTAAATAAGATAGAATAGTTAAAAGAAGCTAAACGTAGGAGAAAATAACTTAAAGAACAGCAATAAAGAGATAGAAAGTTAAAAGAGTAGCAGGCAGCAAGCGATAGAGAAGTATAACTCATCTACAATTCAGGACTTGCAGATGCTTATAAATGTACAATATTAATAATAATTTAGACTTCATGCAATAAGCCTATCGAGAAGAAGTTAAATTCAATATATTCGAGTATGCAGCTCAGAAAATCTTAAAATTTGAAAAATTGCGGAAACAAAAGCAGAATAAGCTCTCAGTCCTTTACTAAAAATGATAATTAATCGATATCACATTTTATGTATTCCTAATCATGATAAAGATAAGTTGTATATTTGCTATTAAATGAAAAAATTTAAATTGTAAAATGTGAAGCCTCAATAAAGCGCCAAGATTGATCAAACGAAAGAGAAAGCATAAAAACTGTAATCCTCTAAGAAGTTTTCTGATAAATCATCTAAATAATAAGCTAAAAAGAAGCAATTAATTCAAAAATAAATGGATATCCTTGCTGCTAAAATCGAAGAAGCCAATAGCAATATTCAACAGACATCGAAAATGCTTGACATTGATATGTTTCTAAAAAAACAAAAAGAGAAACGAGTGGAGTACGCTTCAAAACTAAATGAAGAGTACAATAATCAAAAAAAACAACGATAATAAAAAATTTACAAACAGTTTAATAGAACAGGCACGTAGAAATTGTCAACCACTGCCATCAAGAGCGAAATTCCTCTTTTTGTAATTTCAGCTGTCAGTCGGTTTAAATAAAATAATAATTGCCTCAATCAATGGATACTTGACGGTCATCATCATAAATTAGATTAAATATTGCTTGATACAAATAAAAATTAATTGTTTGGTGACCCTTTGAAGAAGTAAGAGGAGAAATGTTTGATGGAGAATAAAAGCAATTCATGGAAACCAGTTCGATAGGTCAGTAATGATTGTAGTAAAATCAAATACTTTCCAGTCACAATTGAAGAGAATCAACTTTAGCCCAGTGATTTTGGAGAAATTTTAATGTCAGCTCTTACTCTCATGCCAAATAGTCTTTCAGAATATTTATATCAACAGTGCGAGGGTATTGACAAGGAAATATACTTTATCTGTAGATTTTATCCAGGAGGAGAACATAAAAGTGTTATCACGAATTCATTGATTGAAGTCAGGTAGTTCACTCATAAATTTATCAACATCAACAGCAGACACAGAGATGGAGTCACGTTCTGGAGCAGCATTCTTTAAAAATGTTATAAAAAGCTATATTTTTAGCAAATCATTTCTAACAGTATTTTTGATGTCATTCAAATCGTATATGGGATAGAACCTGAAATAATCCCCTTTAGCAATAAAGCATCAATTCGAGAAAATGTTCCGAAAATTTTATCATCTTTAATCAACTATAAGCCAAGGGCTATGATTGGCTTTATTAACGACAAATCAGCAACTAATTTTCGAGTGTACCCTCTGAAAAAAGTGGAATATCCTCCTCCGAAGATTGCAAAGAAAAAGAAGAAGAATAAAGAATTCTAAAATTAAAATTAAAATTAATAAAAAAAAGATATTTTATACCATGTGTCCAATCCATATGCTGCAACCATCCTTAAATCGACGTTTGTTAATAAATTTACTATCACGTAACTTTTCTAAACTTTTAATAAGATAGTTATCCTTCGTGAGTATCCTGCTAAATGGTCAGGTTATAGAGTAAAGGTTTAATTCTTATCAAATGGTCCTTTATCATTTACTGGTTCTGATTGGACTAAAAATAACCAATACAGTTTTACTATTATTAAATCGTCTAATATTAGAGTGGTTCTACGTAGAAAATGGGGCAGTTTTACTGAAAATAAGGAATAAAAAGATGAAGAGAAGTTAATATTTGGTTTTATTCTTTTCAAAAGTATGGAAGGATAAACTTAAATAAGTTGTATGCGATTAGATGGACTAATTTTTAAAGGTAGAAACTCTGAGGACAATGGTGCAACCTACTGTGGCAAACTTTAAAAAGGCACTTACATTTTAATTCCATACAGTCACTTGATAAGCCAACAATATATGCAATCATTCAATTTGGATATCATCCTTTAGAGGGAAGACATTCTTTCAATAAGCAAAGCTAAAATTAATTAATACTACTATGAAAATACTCCTGCTAATGACTAAAAGGTTATTCAGAAACTTCAAAGCAGAATTAAATACGAAAAGCCTAAAACTTAGAAAATTGTGCCTCCAAAGTTGATAATATAAAATAATGAAAAGACTATAACAATGGAAGATCTTCAAAATTTAAATTTAACTCTTATGAATGGAGTGACATTGTAAGATTATTTATTACCTGGTAAACTAAAAGGTTTAATGATATCTGGTGAATAAAAATAATAAAAAAAATTAAAGCAAGTAAAAAAAAGTGTTCAATCAGTCGAAATTTAGAAGTATTAAAAATAGTAAGCACTTAAAATATTGCTGGGCTATGATGCATTGATGGAAGAGGATTTAAATCATGGTGAAATGCTATCTATTATTGAGTAAACAAGCGATTAAATTGATATGTCTAACTTTGGCTTGGGAGAAGAGTATTTATTATTTTATTTAGAGGACTTATGGCCTTGATTTAGCCACTGATGTCTTTACCCAGACTAACAAAATTGAACTTTTCTTCAAATAATCTCAACGTAGTCCTTTGTATATTTAGGATAGCAGTGTAACATATTTATGCTATTATTTATAGAAGGGGAATCGAAAGTAATTGAGGGAATTAGATCTCACAGGGAATAATTAAATTGGTAAAAACGGAATCAAAGCTTTAAAAGGATTAAAGAATATCTTTTCGTCACTGAATATTATCGGGGTCAAACTTTGATCGAGATGGGTTAATTTTCATAAATAGTAGAACATAAATATTTTGCTTTAATAATGGTAATATTTTGTGAGAGGCTTGGTATTTGTTTAATAAAGTTATTTGCATAATTTTTAGATCAGTTTTCATGCTGTTATTACTGATGAAATAAATTTCAATTGAAGTGACAAAAATTGTAGAACTGTTATTTAAATTTACATAATATTTAAATGCAGTTTTCAAAGTAAGGAACAACCTCAGTTAAAGTTCATCATGCCCCTGGGGGCAAGAGCAATTTTTCACTTGGATGGGATGAGCCGCCCAAGCAAGCCACTAAGCCAACGCAACCAACCCAGTCAACGCAACAGCCTCAGCACAAACCTAAACAGCAGGAGATTACCACTAAGATTGGAGCAAAGAATCAGGAAAGCTTGAAAGAGTAACCTGCTGCTGGCAAAACCTCAGTAAAAGTGAGTAACCCTCCAGGAGGAAAATCAAACATCATCTTCGGCTGAACTTTGTGATTGCATTTAAATATGCTTTAATTTTTAAAAATATAACAATTTAGCTGATAATTACTTCAGTTTCACTATTTATGAAATTACATTTATCATTGAGTTCCTTTGCTCTGAGTTTTATAAATATTTATTTTGCGTGTATCAAAAAGAATTCCAATTATTTTTTATTTTTATGGTTAGAGAAAAACTGCAATTGAAAATATATCAACGATTGCAAATTAAAATATAAAGATAGACATTTTCTTAAATTAGATGTAAAAAAAATTATCGGGATCAGTGAAGAAATTGAGGAGTAAACTCATATTAAATCGAAGTGATGAAGATAATAGCGATTAAAATATTCTTTTATAAATGTTAGAAGCGAATGATTAATACCCAACTTCACGAAATTGCAATTTCATATTCATATTAATTAAACTTTAATCAATATTTAAATATTTAGATCAAACTTGTTTTCCCTCAGTATCTTGAGTGGTATTCAGGGTTGTGTTGAGTTATGGATCATCTTTTGATTATTTGGCAATTCTTTTAATTCGCTCTTCTTGCCTCTTTCGTTTTTCTTCGTCTCTGATAACCCAATCGTATCGATAGTCCCAAGTATATCCCATTTTGTGGAAAAGATCTTTAAACATTTTACGCATACTTGTATATGGCGGTTTTTCATCAAATTTTAAATTTCTGCATTGAGTCAGATATTAAGCAAACTACTTAGGATACTTATCACATAGCTCTCTGATTGAAGTCTTTTTCATTGCTTCTTTTATTAAAATTAGTACTTTTTTTTACATCCTTCTTTAGCCAAGGAAGAGATCCTCTTAGAAAATGCATAATCATATATCCAATGCTTTCCATGTCATCTCTGCGACCTGAGTTTATTCAAATTTACTTTGCCCAATACCCTTATGAGCATTGAGAGAACGATATATTTCATTACCATGAATTGTGCTAACTTATTATGAAATGTGACTGCCATCTTTATGGACAAACGATCTACTTGTCCCAAAATCTATAATAAAGAGCTTATGCGCCATTTTTCCGAATCCAATACAAAAATTACCAGGCTTTATATTGCCAAAAATTATTTTATGCTAATGGATGTATTAAACCATAGCAATTATCTGATCAACTAACATAAGAACTGTCTTAAGAGAAAAGGGGAAATAGTTTAAATTGAAGAGTTTTTTAAGAGATAAGCCTAATAGATCCATGACCAATACATTATATTACTCTAAATCAATGTAAGTGTACCTGTGTTAGAGCATAAATAAATATTTGGAATACCATAGCGAATAGAATTTATATCCCTCAATAAACCTTTATAAAATTTCGCTTCCAAATATACTTAAGGATGATAAATAAAAATGGGCTCAACTTTAATAGCGACCTTTAAATTTGTTTTAGTGTTCATACCCTAAAAAATTATTTTCCCGTCATTCTATTTCGAGATGATTCGATTTATTATAAAATTTTTACCAACTTGGCCTCCTAACTTGTCTTTTACATCAGAACCAGAAAAATCATAGTGGAATATTTTTAATGATGTCTTAATAATCCAATCGAATTTCTAGTCATATGTGTACCCTTTTGCCAAAAGTAAGTCCCTAAATAATTTTCGCATTGCAGAATATTATGGTATTTAATCAAATCCTAATTTTCGGCATTGATTTAGATAAATTGCGAATTCTTATGGATACTCATCGCATTATTTTTATGACATTTTCACTTTGTTTTTGGAATGATTAATAGATGAATTTTAGTTCTTTTAATTTTAAAATCCATCATTGTATTTTGGAAGGGACCCAGTTAAAAATTGCAAAGCCACATATCCAATACTCTCCAAATCATCTCTACAAGCTGAATTAATTCAAAGTTACATGGCTCAAAGCCTAATTTAACGTTGATGGAATGATACAAATTTTTGTCAATTTTATTATACTTAACGGAAGTATGTCCAAATTACTAACTAAATTTATGTTAGCTTGATTTGAATAATTCAAAGATATTCAGTTGTATATGTCCTATTTAATCACCAGGGCCAATACAGAAGCTGGCAGGTGTTATATTTCCATGAATTCTCCATTTATGCAATTTTTCAATACGTGCAATCATCTGGTCCATCACCATCAGCACTGTTTTTAATGAAAATGCGCTAATATTATTATCAAATATATTTTAGAGAGTTTTGCCTTAAAAAGACTCTGAGTCTTAATCCTCAATAATATCAGATACGTCATCTGATATAGTTTTCTTTTTCTTTTACATCTTCTAAAAAATATATTCGCCTCTTCAATATATTCCGATAAAAATGATCATGGCATTTATACAAATAGACAAATCTTTATTAGCCCAATGAGTTATTTTTAGTTGATCAAAGATATATTTTTTTTTAATTCCGCTAATTTTAAAGATAAAATAATCTAAATTAATCATCTTTTTTTATATGACATCATTAAAATCAACATTTGAATTTTTTTCATTCGAGGGACTAGTTTTAAAAAATTTAACCTATAGTGCCATTGAGAGCAATGAAAACATACAATCAGCCTTCTTAAAGGTGATAAACATGCCTTAACATTGCAGTCAAAGAAGATTTTTTTTTATTATTGATTCGTAATTTAAATAATCAAAGCGAATATATTCGTGGCATAATAAATGTACAGTTAAATTCTACTCAATTTTGTGTCAAAGTAATAGTGTCTTTTTGCAAATAAATTCAAAATTTGAGTCCTCCTACCTTAATAGCAGCTATAATATCATTCAAAGGAGAAGAGATAAATTTAAAATTTATTTAATTGCACTATAAGATATAAAAAAATTATAAGATCCCTCATTTTTTTATAAAAAAATATTAAATACAAGTGGCAATAAAAATATTCGAACTTTAAATAAATCCATTTAATAACAAGTTAGAATTAATTATTTCATGAAAATTATTTGATAATAAACACATTGAATAATTATTTGATTTATTAATAAATGTTTGGAGTTGCTAATTGAGTGGAACTGACCTCAATAACTATTATTAATATCTTAAAAAAATGTCTTTTATCAAAATAGGATATATCAAATATTTTATGTAAAAATTAGCATCAATACATCAATAAACTTTGTGAACAATTAATCATAGGAAAAGAATATTTATCCATAATTAATTGAATTTAATCATTCATCAGGGCGGTACTTTTCAAATATAATTTTTTTGCTGTGACACATCACTGACACAAGTCCAATGAACTCATTGAAGAGAGGGTATACTCTGCATCTCTGATGACTTACGACAGAAATCCCCATACATACCAGATATATTCTCGCTGCCATGTGGCCAATGCAAACCATATTAATATTGCCAAACCCACCAAATTGACTATTAAGTCTATCTAGAAGAAAAATAACTTTCAAAGTGGATGCGTAAATCAAAGATGTTTACCCCAATTACTGTAAACAATATTTGCAGGAAACTGAATACAATTATTAGCAAGCAGCCGATTATAAAACTGAGTGAGAGAGAAGTACCTAGTTTGAGTCGTGCCGTTTAGTGTAGGGTATACTTGAGCAGTTGAGAGTAGTACGCCTGCTATGACAATTTCTAGAATTGCAGCCAGGAATTTAAATGGCACTAACTTTTTGGCTAACATTTAATTATATTTTAAATGAAATACTATTATCAATCAGTTATCAAGTTTGGATTAATCTAACTCTTGGTTATTTAATAAAAGTCATACACTCTTTAAACTGATTGTTAGGTTTAGAGTTGCGGGAATTCTATCTATTGGAATTATTAATGATTTTTATTGGTCGACAGGTTGCTCCAACCATTCTTCCTTTGAGATGATTCATAACTTTTTATGACGATTATTTTTTCCAAAGGATATAGGTTGGCGACTGGTCAACAGACTGCTAAATCCTTTATTTTTAGATGCTGCTCTTTTTTTTATTGTCTTGAGAAAACAGAATGCTTTTTGGAACTGATAGCTTTTTTATGAGAGGAAGACTATTCTCTCGATGCTAAGTAGTAGTAGTAGTATCACTCTCACTGAAAGAAGATTTCAAAGGCAAAAATAATTTTAAACAAATTCTATTTGGCGAGCAACACCCTTCTCTTAGAGTTTTTTACTTTAAATTGGGCTTAAAATCCATCTTTGCTAGCAGATTTGGATTTTTCTTTAAGTTTCCAGCAAGTAGGCGAGAGTTATTTTTTATCTTCTTCTGATGTCCAATTTATAAAATGGTGCTTTTTTTGTCTAAAGCTTAATTGTCTTTACTTTCACTCCACTGCGAAATTGCATCTTCCTTTTTAATATGCAATATAGATTTGGCGATATCCTTAGTTTGAATCCAACGAATATGGTTCACATCTCCTTGCTCGTCGACTTGATGCAATTATTTATTAATCAATTGTTCATCATATCTCATTAATTATTATGAAATCATCACCCTTTCATTCTCTAATATATTAAGGGTAATTTTGCAAATATTTTAAGCTTGAATTTGTTTTTGATTGAAATTATTCAAATTTATATTAAATGAATAACAGCAAAAAGGAACCAATATATCTTTTGAAATCGATTGGATGAAAATGCTATTTATTGAAATTTCTTAAGTTTAATTAAAAATTTAAATGAATTGGGCTCATATAGCAGCAATACAAACGTTAACAAATTAAAATGATTAAATATTGAGCCATGAGGCCTGATCCATACAAATGAAGTTTGCATCCCAATAGCATAATACTTTTTCAAATCATTTTATCAACCAGCACGCGAGCAGGTAGGGCAGATGTTAAAATCACATTCTTCACATGTAAGGTACTCATGAGTTTTGATGGCGCGGTTGCATACTGTGCATTCCTTGAGGGCTTTGCCAGATTTTAAATATTTTAGGCTGTGCCCTTGCGGGCACATTCTTCTTGGTCCATTGGATTTTGACTATGTGCAGCCCATATCAATTATGAATTAGTTAACTAACATAAATACAACATTAACTATTCAACTATCAAATGTAAAGGTCCAGCAAATTCTCAAAATTTTTCTTTTCGAAATTATTAATTTTATATATATTGAGGCATTGTAGAACAATAAAATTTTGAAAATCTATATATATTAAAAATATGATCATGATGAAAGTAGATCAAGTAAAATTGCAACATTTTTCACAATAGTTTTATCTTTTACAATTAAATCACAAATTGTTATAATTTTTTTCAAGAATTAAAATTAAGAAAAAGATTCAATCTCTAAAATATTAATTTTATTTTTTTAGCATTTGAAATGGTAGGGTTTATCAATTATAATCAGAATTCAACAATAAAATTCAATTTTGAAAATTATTTTTTCCCTCTTGCTAAAATATAATAATATCTGTCAAAAATAAATGAGTTTTTGGAAGGCTTTTAACACAGTGATTAGCAATCTTTCCTAAAAGATGTCGGCTTTAAATCCACTCAATAATTTAATGAAGTATGTGATTGATAGAACCTTCAATGAAATTTTATCAAATCAAATATCGATCGAAAAGTTCAAAAATGGAGAACTCATCCTCCCAGAAGTGTAGCTCAATATAGTAAAAATAAACAGTGAATATTTGCTGAGCAGTCCCTACATATTACACTCAGGAAAAATCAATATCTTAAAAATTATTATCCCACATTACTCTAAGCTTGCTTCTTAAAGCTTTTAGTTGATTGTGAATGGACTTCAGTTAGAGTTTATCCCAAATAAACATTTTGCACAAAATTATAGAGAAACTATGACTAGTCTTATGGAAGAGCAAATTATGGATCCAATATAATAGGGTGGATAAACTAGTGACAATGACGCCCCAGATTTTTTTAGAAATCTCATTAAACAAATATTTATCAATTTAAAGATAAGTTTAGAAAATACAGTCATAAAGCAGTTTATAAACTGTCCTTCCTAAACACCGACCTCTAAAATTAGGTACTATCTAATGTACAGGGTACCCAAGCTGTACATTGGAAAGAGTAATGACATTGTATAGAAGAAAAATGAAATAGAAGAAGAATAGTTTAAATTTGATTTTCTTTTACCACATCTTTCAGTTCATCTCCTTAAAGAAGGGACAAAAATTCCTGAATTCGCTAATTAATCAGAATCACTAGATGATTTCCCCCTAACCTATCCAACCGTCAACCATCCTGGGACTATTCTATTAATTGGAAAATCAAATTTTGCAGACTAAAAAGAAGTTACAAAGCTTACAATAGGCATCAAGATTAACTATAAAGAAGAAAAAAAGATTTTCAGCATGAAGGGTAACATTAATTTTCTTGAAGCCACTTTTGATCCAATTCAACTTAAAATTTTGAGTAGATTTATTGCTCAAATCAGTCAATTTTAAAAAATAGTCAAAACAGTTTATGCTGAGTTCAATCAAAATTTAACTCCCGAAGAAGCAGCCAATTTAAATCGCAGCAGCAAAGACAATAAGTCCTTAGCCATTGACTTGTTCACTTCCTTTAGTTTAATGATATCCGAGCCAAATCTAATTAATGCAGCGAATAAAAAAAAGGCAAAACCAAAACCATCTGCCTATCAAAGTATGAGGTATAGCACATAAATGTTATAAACAGCAAATTAATTCAATAAATAAGTGGCTGCGTAGTTAAAGAATAAAGGGGAAACTAATCAAAATTAATAAGCGATATATAAGGGATATCGAAATATATCTTTTAAAAATTAGCTCAAAGCGAACTTTTAACTAGGAAGACTTCAAATAAATATGTTGAAGTTTGTAACAGTTTCAACCTACATAAGAACTTGGATTGCTGATGGAGCACAGAGCAAGGTGAATCTCTCCTTCGGTTGCCCTCACTATCAATTTGTCCTTCAAAAATTCAATTACGCTTATTCTATGGATAGACACGACTTCACAATGAAAGAAGTTTCAATTCATGATGTTAGATTGAGCAATTTCTAATCCTTCAGAAAGTCAATGGACGAATAATTCTATGATGTGGATTCAAAAGATTATGGAGTGTCAGCTGAGCAAAATTACTTTAATTAACGATAATTGTTGAAAGAATTTCAACTGAATCCTCATCAGCATTATTGTATGGAGGAGCTTTTCAGAATAAGTGAAGGCCAATCATCACCATATAAAATGTAAGAAATAAAAAAATATGCTTTCATGCCAAAAATCACTAAAGATAAAATGGGGGATGGATTGGAGATGAGTATTAATACCACAACCAAAGTATTGATGGCAAATGTTAAATAGGTTGCTGTAATGCTCAATTTTTAAATTTGGAAGGATATACTGAATATAGTGTATCCAATATTTTTGTATAAATCGCTTGGGGAAAAAGTAAATATGGTCGGTTCAGAATTAAAAATAGAAACAAGCGAATAATAGCAGCAAGGCTCAAATACAAATCAATAAAAAGTTGCCAAAATTGAGTCATAATACAATTATGAGGGTAATCTACTCCAATAAATCCAATCTAAAGAGAGTAACTACTTAGTAAACTTAAAAGTCAATCTAATTTATTGCCTTTACCGTTAAAATTAATCAATCAAATCTTGTGATAATTTTATTGAAGAAGTGTAAAAGAAAATATTAGACTCTGACAATTTTTCAAAAGATTGTTTCTGCAACATAAACTAAAGATCAATCTATGCATAAATATCAAATTTAGAATATGATTATAAAAAGGGAGACTTCGCTTTTGGAATTTAGAAAATTAGAGGAGGCCTTTTAAAAATAGCAAATTCAAAAATAGGGCAAAATAATCCTTTCTTGATTGCAGAAAAGATAAGGGTTGAGTAGTTTATTGGCCCAAAGGCTCAAGTTTTTACAAGAATGTTCTTCCCTCAAAACATGTTTAACGTTGAATTGTCTGAATTTATCACTTTCATTGACATGGTGAAGAAATCTATTTATATTGTCGACTCATTATTAGGCTTTCGCAGAAGTTTAAGATCTAAAATAAAATTAATTTAGCAAAAAAATATTAATGAAGAATCGCCTGAAAAGAAAAAAGAAAAGAAATATCGGATATTTTAGTTATTTTTTGGTGAAATAGAATTAAAAATGCTATTAGCCTCAATCTCTCTGAGATCGGTATATTTTTATAAATTCAAAAGATAAATTCAATTAAAATTTAATACACTCGCTATAGGTTTCATTAAAAAGATATAAACTCAGCTGGGGTAATGCGTAAATGATTAAATGATGACATCATCATATCCCACAACATGCAAATATCTAGGAATCTATGATACCAATCTCATTTTATAGATTGGTAGATAAAGTGCCTACATTGTCAAAAAATAAAAAGAAACCAAAGCAAAGATACGACTATAGTTTTTTGAAGAGCTATAGCAATAAAAATTCAGTGTGTGCATATTCTTTAACTCAAATTCTAAATCAAAATAATCTCCATCAACTATGAATAAAAAAGCAGCATTTCATAAAAAATAAATCACTCAATTATCCAATATCGAAGAAGAATAAAGAAATAATTAAGTCATAGATATTCTTTTAAGCTAACCAATATATCTTCATGTTTGCAATTTGACATTTTTAATGCAGGAAAAAAAGGAACTTGAAGACATTTTTGTAAATGTTGGAAGGGTTATCAATGATATACAGAATTAATCCAAGGAAATTCTCACTACAAGTCAAACAAAATAACCAGTTGAAAGCGAAATAGAAGTCGAGTGTATAGAAAATATGATTAGCATTAAAGGAGGGCAATTATTCCTCGATTTTAGACCAGATTATTCGTATGATTCCACGGCAAAAGTTCGAATGCTGAGCAATTTAAGAATGGTGAGTATAATACAAATCAACTAATGCAAACTCAGCATAAATACTGATATCCAATCATACTCTCTCAATCTCCAAGTAGGTATTGAAGGCCATTTTCTGCATCATGAAGATAAACGCATATAATTAAACCCTATTTTTTTAAACAGATCGTAACTATAATTACTAGGATTTTAAAATATCTTCAATATTGATCTCTTCTAAATCAAAGGATAACTGAGTTTGAGAAAGAAATATGGATGCATTGACTGCAGAATATAAAATGTAAACTTGAAAACGTGTCTATCATCAATTCCAATTTTAAATCTTTTCTTTCAATATTTTATCCAACATAACGTAAATGGCAATTACGGAATAAATAGATGGGAAAAATAATTATTTTAAAACTTGGGTTAAAAAACATCTATTTCCGCGGAAAATGTAACTGACTTGGATGAGGAAGAGCAGAATCTTTATCAATTTGTGGAGTGCAAAAAATAACATTTCACCAAATTTAAAGATTAATAATATAGCATTAAAATTAATCAGGAGGATAATAACTTTACATTTGAAATCAAATCCATTTTTGTTGGGAAGATTTAACTTGATTTGGTGGGAGGCAACTTATTTAAATTTGATAAACCACAACTACCAGTCATCAAACGCACAAGAAGTTAAATTCCTGAAATATCTCATCACATTTTTCTGAAGATAGAAAAAATTAAAGTCCAAGCAATTATTCAATCGGAGATACAAATGTTCTGTTCATTTGAATCCCTACAATCTACATATTACTTTAGTCGTGAAAGTACGATATTGTATTTCTGGGGAAGTTCAGTGCCATATGAGTTTGAATTGATTAAAATTGATATACCTCTGAAGGCATTAATAAAAATGAGCAAAGATTATCTGAAAGTAAAGATCAATAAATTCTAAATGAAAGTCAACGTTACGGATTATTTAATGACTTTCATTGAACAATATCAAAAGGCAGCAAAAGAAATCGACAATAATTTATTCAAATTGAACTATCCAAAATAATAACCTCAAGATTAAAAGCAAATGATTTTACTTCTCATTCCTGATGGAAAAATCACAGCCAGCATCGAGTTATACAAACTGAATCCAATCAAAGATAGGCTTTTAACTATGGATGCCTTAACTATACATGAGTATTGCTCTAGTTCTGAGTCTATAAAACAGCAAATCGATAAGTGGTTGCACAGTCTCATGAATAACAACATGGGAACATTGATCAGCGGAGCTATTTTTGAAGCCCTCAGTTTTTGCACAAGTTTAATTATCAGAATTATTCGAAATATATTAGGTTGGATATTTCCCTTTCTCCGGTGATAAGTAAATGATAGTCTTTATTAAGTATTATCAATTAAAATGAATTTAGCTGGTAATTAATTGTTAAAAATATTATATGATGAACCTTTTTTCATAAAAAATGATTTTTGGCATTATTACTTTTTAGAGACTTAATTATAGTAATCTAAGACCTTAAAGTATTATTTCAAATAAATTGCACGAATATCATGCATCCAAATTCAGATGTGCTTAAGGATTGAGAGGTTAAGAAAGTTATTTTTGCTCTTAATAGTCGTAGGCTCCACGTCCCTTTAGTCGTAGTTGAGCTTGTTTTTAAAAAGGATGTTTATTTTCTCATCCTTTTTGTGAAAGACGTTTGATTTAATTCTCTCTGACTCTTAGTCTCCTTTCTGTAAACGATCAGCGTCCCCATGCCGCGATTCTTCCTCTGTAGTGACAGTTAAAAAACCTTCAATCTTCATATCAGGGAGAATCTTATTTGTGACATAGGAATTTGCAATAGCTGCCTTTCTAAGAATCATATGTCTCTCCCAACTGAGAAGGAAGTCGTTTGGTGATAGCACATTATACTCATACTTAATAAACTTCTCCATCCACTGAATTTAGTCAAGCTGCCTATTGAGTTAAATATGATCACTCATTAACATGTTCATCTTATATTTTGTAATTGTTTATAACTGCTTTAAGGCTCGCTGCATTATGTCATACAGCTGCTATTAAACTTAACTGCTCTTGCGGTTTATTTATTTCAGTTTTAATTCTGCCGCATCAACAGAGAGCCGTAAATGCTGTTTCTTTTTCTAAAGGTTAGGATCAACCTGCTTTAGAAATTTTGCGGTTTAATTATACTTCTCCGTAACACGGATTAAATTGTGCATGAGCATTTCACCTGAACTATGGTCCCCTTTAATCTTGCAATTAACACAAATTGGTCTGTTGCATTCCAAACAAAATAACTATAACTTTATTCCAGGATGCACAGGACATGAACTGATAACCTTGGGTTTCTCTGTTTTATCAGTGCGTATGTGTCTAGAAGACACTTTATCTTGATGATGAGTCAAATCACAGTTTTTGCAGAAATAAGCCTCTTCAGTTTCGCAAAACTTATGTGCAGGGTAATCTTCACAAAGTTCACACAGAGGATTCTAGATTAAGATTAATATACTTCCCTAAGCTATCGGTACTTATTGTCATTAATAATAAAATGCACTATATACATGGGTAGTATATTTTAATTGGCCCGGTATATAAGGTAGTTTTGTTTGAAAGAACTAGTCACTACATGCTAGTCGTAGATGAAAAGTGAGTCAAAATCTGGTGTCATCTGTTCTGGCTTTTATTGATAAGGAATTGATTCATTTATGTTTTTATAAGGAAAAATGAAGGTTTTACCTACAGCTGCTCGGCATACCATTATCTAATAGTAATCTTCATTCTCTTTCATAATTTTGCCCATCTCAAGGTGACCATAAGTTAGACTCATTGTGTCCTGAAACCCTTTTTAACATATTGAGGTAAAATCTTCAGGAGCTTTTAACTGGGCTTAGTTAATGATAAAGTCCAGCATGACTTTATTTTAATGGTTACTGACAAATTTGGCTTCCTTTCCGGGATTTACTAAATGATCTAACAATTACCGATTGAGTAAACCTTGCGCAATGAGGTGGACACATTTGCATAGGATAACTGCAAGCGATATTATATTTTGCCCCATTATGAATTGGTCGAAAATATTTCTTGATATTTATTGAGCACATTAACTTTATTTTCATTTCTCTTTTTCGAATTGGGATCTTGCATTATTCAAATTATAACGCATTCACTATTTGCATGATTTTCATTAAAACTATTCCAATCCAAAAATTTCAATTTCAATTGAACATCTATTCAAAAATAATTAGAGCTTTTTTAATTGTTAAAGACACGAGACTTAGAAAATTAACTTTATTGATTTGTTATAATATTGACCTAGTCAACAATGGAAGAAGAGGATCCTTTTGCTTTATTTTAACAACCACCCAAGAGGACTTTGCCGGTCTCAGAGCAAGATTAAGGACCCAGAAAAATGCTACATGAAGAATAACATCAAGAAGCTCCCTTATTACCTGAGGAAGTTCTTTTGGTCGATGAAGCAGTTGACAGTGCTGATGAGGCATCTTCAAAGAGATTAGAAGACATTGAAATCGAGACATTGCGTTCAGAAGATGGTTGCATACACTAAATCTATTACCCAAAAGACTACCCACGCTAGAAATACTAAGGATAGCTAAACGCAAAAAAATATCCATTCAAGTTGGACCCTTTCCAAAAGAAAGCCATAACTGCTATCGAGTCTGATTAGTCAATTTTGGTTTGCGCACATACATCAGCAGGTAAGACAGCAATAGCTGAGTACGCCATTGCATTATCTCTGAAGAGAAACAGTCGAGTTATTTATACTTCTCCTATAAAAGCATTGTCAAATCAAAAGTATCGTTAACTGAAAGAAGAGTTCTAAGACGTCGGACTAATCACAGGTGATGTGGCTATCGATCAAGGTTCAACTTGTCTCGTAATGACTACCGAAATATTGAGAAATATGATATACAGGGGCAGCTAAATCGTGCGTGAAGTTAAATGGGTAATCTTTGATGAGGTACACTACATGCGGGACAAGGAACGTGGCGTGGTTTGGGAAGAGACCATTATCATGCTCCCCTCTAATGTCAAATACGTTTTCCTTAGCGCCACAATCGGAAACCCTGGACAGTTTGCTATGTGGATAACAAAGCTTAGAAAACAACCATGCAACGTCGTTTATACTGACTATAGGCCAGTTCCTTTGGAGCATTACCTCTGCCCAGCCGGAGGAGAAGGATTATTTCTTGTGGTAGACGATAAAGGAAAGTTTCATGACGATAACTTCAACAAAGCTCTTCAGACATTAGGCGAAGGTGGACCAGTTGGCTTAGACCGCAAAAAGAAAAATTTGAGCCAAGGTTCCGATTTATCTAAGATTATAAAAACAATCATGTAGCGTGGACTAGATCCAGTCATAATCTTTAGTTTCAGCAAAAAAGATGTAGAATCATATGCTCGTGCAATTTGCACAAAATACGACCTAACAACTAAACAATAGAAAGAACGTATCGACATAGTCTATACACGTTCATTGATGATATTGGAAGAAAAAGATCGCGCTCTGCCAGCCATTCAGGCTATGCGTGAAATCGTTAAGAAAGGAGTGGGAATCCATCATGGTGGATTATTACCTCTCGTCAAGGAGGTAGTCTAACTGCTCTTTCAAGATGGTCTTCTTAAAGTTCTCTTCTCAACTGAAACTTTCTCTATGGGACTCAATATGCCTGCTCGTACAGTTGTCTTTACAAATGTTAAGAAGTTTGATGGAGAGAAGCAGCGGTGGATTACAGGTGGTGAGTATATTCAAATGAGTGGGCGAGCTGGTAGGAGAGGATTGGACAAGAAGGGCACAACCATTCTAATGTTTGATGAAAAGATGGAGTCTGATGTGGCCAAAGGTATGCTCAAAGGCAACAGCGATAATTTACTGAGCAGTTTCTATTTGGGCTATCATATGTTACTCAACAGTCAGCGATTAGAAGATATCGATGTTGAATATATTCTGGCAAGATCATTTCTTCAATTTCAGCAGGATGTTAAACTTCCTGTTCTGAAGGCAGAATATGCGGCCAAACAAGAAAAGTATCGAGGAATAATTTTTACTGCAGAAGCTGAAATGGAAACACTATTTACTCTTAAATAAAGACTAATTGATTATCAGCAGGGACTAAGAAAAATAGCTTATACTCCACAGCGACTCTTACCTTTTTTAAATATCGGAAGAGTAATCCGGCTCGTAGACGGAGAGGTTGACTGGGGTTACGGTATCAGTATCAACTTCCATCGCAAAGATGGACCAAAGAAGAGCAGGACCTAACCTTCGGAACCAGTGTATCTTGCTGATTGCATGGTATACATCAAACCCAAGCAAAAGTTCCCCTCACCCCGCCCTGCAGCTTTAACATAAGAGGGAGAATTAGTCATTTTAACTTTTTCCATAAACTGTATTTTTGAAATAAGCAGTCTCAAAATTTCCAACCTTCCCAACGACCTCAATTCTGAATCTACGAAAGCTTTAATCCTTAAAACTTTAATTAGTCTCACAAGTAAAAAAGTGCCTGCCTTACCCATCGAGTCTAATGACCCCGAAGCTGTGCGTTTACGAATGCAAATCTCCAAAGCTGAATAATAGATAGATAAACTGAAACACTTATAGCCTGAACTACCCGAGTATCGTAAGAAAAAGGAAATTTATGAAGACCTTCGAAAGATGGGGCGGGAGTTGAAGGAGAAGTCAGCACTGGTTCTAAGTAAGGAGATGAAGGCTTATAATCGTGTTATCAAAAGAGCAGGACTGGTGGACCGCGGCGTAGTGACACTTAAAGGAAGAGTCACATGCGAAATAAACTCTAATCACGAGATACTACTAACAGATCTCATTTTCACAGGTTTTTTCAACGACATGACACCCATTGAAATTGCATCTCTTCTCTCTTCGTTGGTACATGAATAAAAATCATCCACTGAACGAATGCGTACTAAACTACCAAGGCTTCGACAAAAATTGGAGCAGTTAATCACAAGAGCCAAGGCAGTATTTCTCATTTTTAAGGAATGCAAGATGACTATTGAAGAAGTAAATACAGTTTTATTTAGGAAGACTACATTGATAGTATTAAGGAACAACTTATTGAGATTACCTTCGATTGGTGCAATGGTGCAGATTTCGAGACTATTCTGAAAAAAACAGATTCATATGAAGGCAGTATCATTAGAACTCTGAGGCGACTTCATTAGCTATTGAAGGACATGTCCACGGCAACCAAAGAGATCGGAAACGAGGTAAATTATCAATAATATAGGAATTAAGTGCTAAGTTCGATTAAGCAAGTGGTAAGGTGAATAGGGGCATTGTAGTTGCGGCGTCCTTGTACGTCTTATGATTGGGTAAAACTGTGACATTATTTAAAATTCGAATAAGCTTTAAAATTATTAAAATAGTTTCTTTCCAGGTATATTTATTTACCTTGATTTTAAATTTGAAACATATTATAAAATATCATTTTTAATGTCATCTATTATTTTAATTTAGAGAGTTTGTTATATTTCTTCTGCTAACCATAAATTTTTACTCAACCACACATAGACAATTGCTCGGAAATATGGAATAATTAAATTGTACAATAAGTGATAAGCATAAAATAAGCATTCAGCCTCAATTGTTGTCAACAAAGCGATTACAAAAGATGAAAGCAAAGTCATTCTATTTTCCTGAATGCAGGATATCTATTAAATACGATTAGAATTTGCCCATACCAAACAGATGTTAAAAAAAAAAGTAATTATTAACTCTTAACATAATATAAATTGTTATTTTGGATATTTTAAAATCTCATCTATTTATTCTTCTTAAGTATCGTAGTTTTAAAGAGAAAGGCAAATGGAATAAATTTGATCAGAAATTCTTGTGATTAAGTTAAAAATGAACAAAAAAGATGTTGATTTTCAATTTATTTTCAATAAACTGTAATTAAAATGAAGAAATATGAAAAACATCTTTGTTCGATTGATAAAATATACAATTTGCATACACTTGGTGAAAAAATGATAAACAATATTAAAATTACGTTTTTAACTATTTTGTTTTTTCAGTTTTAATATATATTCTTTTGTATCGATATGTTAATTTTAGAAATTTAGAAAAAAGTCATTCCGTTTTTAAGTTTTTCTTGCCCTATGAAGACATAATGAATACAAAAATGTTAAAGCTAAATTGCCTCAAGGGTTTTTTCTTTATAATACTTTTTTTTGTCGGAAAAGGCATTTTTAATATGCTGTTTTTCTATTTCTTCCTATATAATTAATATTTACTTATCAATTAGCTATGAAAAGTTCCTTCTTCACGACTAAAATTCCTTCAAAGGAAGAGAGAGTTATTATCAATGACAAATATATGCTTAAAAGTTTGATCAAAAAAAATAGCAATTTTTGTATGTATGAGGGTGTCGACTTAACGGCACACAAGTTGGTTTTAATTTACTTAAAATCAGTATATTTCTTCTAAATTAGAGCAAAATGGACTTTCCCCTTTCTCAAAGAGTCAAACCTTAGCTAAGAACCAAAATTAGTCCCTCAATTTTGTGGTCTGGCGATTAGAAGATTGATCATGTTTTATACAATATCGAAGTGCACTAAAAATACGGACCTTGCCTGAAAACAATGTTTGACTATTTAAAGGATTCCATATCTGAAAAAGACTTCTTTCTGCTGTTTTATCAACTGGTATGTTAATAAATTATATAGATCAGGCTAGTTTAAAAATATGGAACGGCTGGATATATTTATAGGGAGCTTGACGATTAAAATATTGTCTTTGACCCACGACCTAAGAAGAATTAGCTGTTTTTGCTCAATGTTTTCCCACTCAAGAGAAAAAGTGAACTTGGGGAAGTTGTAAACAGTCGATTTTGTTCTCGAGGGGCACATCTTGGGTTAAAAACCAATATTAAAGACGATTTGGAGAGTCTTTGCTATATTTTAATTAATATTTACACTCAGGGGAAATTTCTTAAAGATGTAGCGAAGGATTAGTATCTGGAGGCAAAGACAAACTTCAATTTTTCTTCATTTTCTCGCCCCTTTCCGGAAAAATTTATACATTTCTATAACTTCGCTATTGGTCTCAACTATGATGACGATCCTCATTTTTTTATCTGGAAATCTATAGTAAGGAAGTAGATTAGCAAATAAGCTCTGTTAAGTCCCTACCACTGGATGACAATCAAATAAGATGAATCTATAAATCAATCCGCGCAGGATAATATGGAAGAAGTCGACTCTCATGATGAAGTTGAGGACGAATTAAGTCCAGAGGATGAAGATCGCTTTTCATCTTTGTGTAAGCATATAACAATTTCATCAAAACCTTGATTGTTTCTAACACTTATAATATTCTATTGATAATTCTATAGATGTCAAAGCCCAGAGGGAAGGAAAACAAGCAAGCTGATACACGGTAACAAGGCCTATATTCAGTTTAGAAAAGGAGACTGGAGGATTAAAAAAAGAACTGTTGGAAATCACTTTTGCCTTTAAGGAATTGCAAGGAAGACTAACTGTTGTGTAAATATTTAATAATTTAGAACAGAAGAAAACCAGCGATTGGAGAAAGAAAATGCTGAACAATTCAAAATGCTAAATCAAAAGATAGAGGAGATGTCCCTCAAAAACCAAACTAACTAGAAAAGGTTGGTTGCTGTGAGAGGAGATCTAACCAACTCAGAAGTTTAAAATAGAAGGTTAATCAACTCCATCACCACACTGGAGAAAAGCCTAGCAGATTAACGGACTGACAGAGTCAAGGAGCATGAATAATTTAAAAAAAATCATTTCATTGAGACTGAAAAATATGAAAATATGCTGACAGACTATAAACAATATATGAATGAAAGAGACTCTAAACAAAGAGAGATTATTCAGCTCATAAGGGCTCGATAAGGATAAGCAGCCCGCAGGGTTGCTGATATTGCAGACAAGGAAAGATAGAAATTGTAGGCGACAGATAAGCTAAAATAGTGTACAATTTTTATAACTTAGAAATGGATAATAAAATGAAATAGATTCGTCACAGTATTGTGAGTATAAAAAAGTAATAGTTGGATACAACTACTCGATTAACTCTTTTGTAAAATCATCAGCTTAATAATTAACTGGGTTTTCAAAGTAAATAAACTTAACGAATCGTTTTCGAAAATGAATAGCTATCAGTTCTCATTAGTAAGTTGAAACAATAATTGGATGTCCATAAGCAGGTTGAGGATTAAATGGCCAAACGAGTTCATTACTCAAAAGGAGTTATTAAGAAATTAAACACTAAAATCACACAACTAGAGCAAGAATTAGAGCAAACCAAACAATAAAGTATATGCAAATCGAATAAAGAAGATTCATCAGCCTACAAAGAGAATCAAGAAGGCAAAATGATTCAAGCCATGGACAAATAACTTTCCCAATCCGAAAGAAAATATGCGGAACTAATAACAAAATATGAAAATCTTGTGAAAAAGAAGGAGGAGGTTGATGCCAAGTTATAGGTGGCTTATAAAACAAAAAAAAATATTTTCGATGTCTTACTTCGTGGATATTCACAAATAATGTAGGAGAAAAAAGAGGCAGAGATTAAGGGAGATACAGAATCCTTAAAAGCTAATGCTGACTCTTTAAAAAAGAAATGTGTCTAAGAGTGGACTAAATAAGAAGTTACCCAAGTATTATTATATATGATGAAAATAGTCCAACCACACCTATCTAAAACAAATTTAATCGCTCCGTCTGCCGGGAATGTAATAGTCTACGGATCTGAAAAATAATTAAAGGGTATTCTTCCAAGTAATTACAATTATATTTAGAAATATCGACAGATCGTGAAAGAATATCCCGCCTCAGTATCAATCAGAGACAAGAAGACCTCTGTACAATGGCTCGAAATTAATTAGATCATGAAAAGAGTTCAATGAGTCAGGCAAGCATGATGGTTGTTAGTAAGCTACGAGAATGGGGTCGGCCAGTGGGATGCAAATCGAAGCCTAATATTCACAAATACAATATAAGCTGTTCATATCGAAATTGACAGCCATCTTTTGATTCAATTTTGATTACTTCAATAACAAATAAATCCAAAATAAATGGAGTTAAAAAAATAAGTAATCTGCATTTTGTTTCAAAAGTCATAAAATGTTTAAAATAATTTATAGATGAGTAAATCAAAAATGTATTGCTTTTTCTATCATTTGGAGCGGGCCGAACTATCTTTTTTGATCGAGTGATAGTTTATTATATTCGTAGTCTATGATCAGATTCATTGTTATCATGATCCATACAATGAAAATGTCAAACATAATATTTGTCGAAACAAGCAAGCCTTGCCCAAACCTTCCTTATAGATTTCAGCAATCCATTTGGTAGCGAATTATCAATATAGATATTTTTCGGTATTATATATATGCTAGTATCAATAACCTCTTACAAATTTAATCTTAATAATTCTTTGATTATAAAAATATTTAGAACAAGTATAAACGACGGCAATGAGCGAAACTCTTAAAATTTTAGGATTAAAATAAAACTAAGCCAACAATTTCAAGCAAGTAAAAGCGGCGTATACTAAAACGATTAGAGAGGTCTGCAAAAATAAAGATAAAAGGATAAAAGTCAACTTGGCTTATGAGTAACTATGCCATAAGATTTTCAATTCAAAAAATGATGATTAAATTTACTACAATGTACTTCGAGGAGAAATTGCTATGATCAAATATAGGATTCAGATGAACAAAAAAATGATAAATTATGTCAGCCAAGGCGGATATCCACTAATCTACATAGCTGTGCGTTCTGGACATTAGGATATAGTCTAATTATTACTGAAATGGGGGTGTGATTTGGATTTTAGTAAATATTCAAGTACGCCAATGCATTGCGCAGCTTACTATGGTCATATTTATCTGATTCCCCTTCTTTTGAAATATGGAATACCGATTACCATAAAAAATAAGTTTGAAAGTTTGCCCGTTGAATAAAGTGCAACAACCTAAATAACTTAGCTATTAAAAAAAGCATAGTAAGACCAGATACAGACCTTAACCTAAAAATTAGTTAATGAAAAATATTGCTTGAAGCTTTTGAATATTTATCAAGATGGATAATTGGTAATAAAAAAGCTAATCTATAAAAACTATTTTAGAGATTATAGCTAATATATCGATACCTTTCATGGAACTCACATCAATAACTTTTAATCAATTGCCAAGAATGGCTTGAAGAAGGTCGGAGACATTGTGGATGGTAAAAAGTTAACAATAGTCTCAGGTCATATCGATGAAAGAATAAAAGTCAAAGAAATAAAAGATTGGGGACAGGCTATATTTACGAGCCCTTCGATATTTTATGCAGCTCATCCAGTTTACTCAAAGTAGTTCATAACTAATAGCTAATAAACGTGGTCACCGGTTGTTCAGTTAAAAGTCAGAAAAGGTTGCTACACAGAGCACTAACATACTTTATGCAAATATGGCTTCAAAAATGGATAGCCAGAGACAGTTTAATATCGATCAGAAGATGATTTAGATTAAACTATGGATATGAGCTAAAATGAAGAGCCAATGTTTAATGTTGAAGTTGTGGGCTTTCTTTTTATTAAAAAAGGATTTTTGGATGATTGCGAAGACTTCTCACAAACAACTCAGATGATTATCAATAGTGTAGATGAAAAGAAATATCGAGCAATGTGTAAATGATAATTAGATTAATTTAATTAAAATTGCAATTTTTCTTTATAAATAATACGATAACATTTAACGGATCCTCCATCAAGTTGGAAGTTTGCCAAATTTATTTTAAGGAGAGGACAGTGGATATTCTTTTAATAAATATAGGAATTGATGAGAATAACCAACTTAAGAGATATGCTTATTTGCAAACTGAATGCTAATTTTTCTTAATTTGATACGTATTATATTGAATTATTCATACTTATCATCTTTAAATTCATAGCTTATTATTATAGAATTAATGATAATGTCAATCACCATTTCTCGTTAAAGCGGGGGGTCAGATCAATCTTTACTGCAGGCCGATTATATCCAACTGTTTGAGTCACGGGGTTCGGGTACATAGCATAGATGTGATTTGTTGCGAAGTCCATCACAATCACCTGAGAATCTCCTGTCTCAGATCGAGGAGCAACATATCGCCAAATCAATTCAGGAGTAATCTTACCGTATTGAGGGATGAAATGGTTTTTAAAACAAGTTTTATCATCGTGGTAGGCTTTCCAAATCATACCAGGCATTTTGGGATGAGTGTCCCCGAAATGCCAGTTTGTATCATCATACACAGCCAACGTCTTCTCATCATATTCTATCAAACGATAGGTATTGTTGACGCTGGAACCAATACCCAGAAAAACAGAACATGTACGGTCAGTGGTGTTCAAGTTGTTTAGGGCATCATCCAAAGTCTTTGAAAACTGAAGCACATCCCTTAAGGCATAGGTCCAGGGTTTACCAAATCTGGTCATATTGTCTGCAGGACTGCCTCTCAATCTTTCAGATACTCCAATTTTAGCAGAAGAGTAGCCAGTGAGACTGCCGAAGAAACCAGCCCAAGCGATGTTGGCGAATGGAACAGATCCAGCTTCACTAGGATGATAAACAGTTATCATCGGGAATTTGGAGATGGGTGCATGTTCCTCCCAGTCCAAAGCTCTGAGTTGAATAAGCTGTCCACTTGCTGTAGCTGGTCCCCACCATCCTCCAATACTACATGAAGCTTTAAGTATTTCTGGTACCAAGTTGACTCTCCTCCATGTCTAAGCTGAGATGCCAGATCCCTTTGCAACTCCCTTGAATTCATCATCCCATCTTCTGGGTGTATATTTTTTTGTGATAATGTAGTTTAAATCAAGCAATTTCTTGGCTATATCAACTCCAGTTACACCAATATCCTGTCTTAGCCATTTAGGAAGCATGCTTATTTGAGTGACATTGTTAGCAATAAATCCTGCAGCCCACCCGTAGAACTCTTTCACCATGACCTTGAGCTCCTCCTTCATGAGGGTACCATAGGCCTCACCCATTTCAAAGGCGGTACCTCTAATGGACACAATATAAAACTTCCTACCGTCATAGTCTAATTTATAGAAAAGTTACCTATGGTGTATTTTTTGCCATTGGGCACTGAGGCAACGAGGGTGGGTTCCTATTAATTGAGAAGAAATTGGCTTTCATGTCCTGTGCATCCTTCAATGCCATCTCCAGGAATTGAGTTAGCGAGGGCCAAAGCAAGTATTACTATCAAGAAAAGAGCTCTCATGAATATAATGTGGTAAATTGAATGGTAATAAAGGCACTAATATATGAGTTGATTATTATTAAAGATATTCAACCAAGTTTATTTGGACAATTTTTTTTTGTGAATAATGATTTTTGTGAATTAATCTCCATGAATTTGATATAACCAGCAATATAATTATCAACTGTACTTTAGTAAAAAATTGATTTAAAAACTAAAAAACTAATAATCTAATAATAATAATAATAAGGTCAGTGGAACACGAGGATGTTGATTATTAAAATTGCTATTTGATAATTTACAGACAAGTGATGATTTAATTTAATTATATTTA
>Ga0302188_10000249_pt1 | contig 45770 bp, 31 predicted proteins | sample II_Bog_E2_1_FD_198783 | JGI IMG/M metagenome (GOLD analysis project Ga0302188, IMG submission 198783) | Peat permafrost microbial communities from Stordalen Mire near Abisko, Sweden - II_Bog_E2_1 | ecosystem: Environmental > Terrestrial > Soil > Wetlands > Peat | place: Sweden: Abisko... | reverse complement strand
GAGTTGGGGACAATATTGCCGGCTTTATCGCGAAGTTTACCTCGCAACGACTGATCTTTGGAATCGCGGTTGTTTTGCCAGAAATCGTCTATATTGATATACGTCCATCCGTGATTGATTAGCCCACTTTTTACCATTGCATCGGCAGCCCTTTTTACCTTATCTGCCGAAACTTCATTAGCAAAACAGTTCCAGCTATTCCATCCCATTGGCGGAGTAAGGGCTATACGGTCGCCACATTCAATACGTAGTTTCTTTTGAGCCTTGCCTTTTCCGTTTTTAGCCTCCAGGGTTACAATATAAGTTCCTGACTTTGAAAGTTTGCCCGTAATAATACCGGTTTGAGCATTGATCTTAAGTCCTTTCGGTAAACCGGAAGCTGAAAAAATCATTGTTCTGTCACCTGTCACTGTTACAAGATATTGAAAAGGCGAACCCGGACGCACACCAAAAACTTTAGCTCCGGTGATTTTTGGCTCAGCAGGAGGAGGAGGAGTGAGGATGTATGGTTCGCTTGCCACCGGACTGTAGGTTTTAAAAGTAGTTACTCCGGTGGTTTTAAATCTTGCATCCACCCAGTCAACATGGCCGTAATAATTTCCAATCCCTCCATCGGTCACTGCCAATTCCAGTTTTTGTACACCGGCAAGCTTTACAGAGCAGGGTCTGGCTGCATCACCTAAACGCATTACCCCGCTCGACCATAATTTTTTGTTATCGCCATATACAACAAATTCAGCAGCCGGCTCATGGCCTGCTACCTCGTCATCAATTCCTACCTGAGCCAGGAACACTGTTGCCTTTCCATTAAGCAGAATCGTTAAAGAACTTTCAGAATGACTTCCAAAACCACGTTCGAAAGTCTTACCTGCAATTGTAAGTATTTTATTATCAATAGATCTGTTTTTCATTGGTATACCATACCCCTGGGTAGCAGTACTGAGGTCTAACTGATCGAGCCATACGGTTTGAGCTGATAGCTGACCAATATCTATCGTACTGGAAATGAGAATAAAAACAGCAATAGTAGCTAATCTAATGTATCTTGTTACTTTTTTTAATGCCATATTATTGGATGTTATTGTTTCCTAAATTTCAATATTCAGATTGATCATTGAATTCCAAAAACTTTCATTTGGCGTTGAATTTCCACCAATCAAAATTAAACAACTCTTGTTCGCCCTTAAACACGAAGAACAAATCATGAATGCCGATGATATTCTTAACCGGAGTAGTAATCGTTTTCCATAAATCACCTTCACCTGAGGTATTTACATTAATTGTTCCCAATACCGGACCATCAATTTTGTCGGTATGAATTTCAATCTTTCCTCCATGCAACGAAGCTATGCAGATATCAACAGATGTTGTTCCTTTTGAAAAATTGACACCTTGTACTTTTAGATAATCACAGTTATGAATTGATGTAACAAATATTCTATCAGCAATCTTTTTTCCTTTGTCCCACGGTACATTCCGTTCCCATTCCGTTCCCGGTTCTGTTTTAAGTCCTTCGCTAAAGGCCATGGTTTCTGCTTCCGTTTGGTTATACGGGTTCACTGTACCAAGCTGTTTAACACCTAATGTTGACCAGAATGGAAGCTCCTGAATTGTACCATCTGCATTATAGATTAAATTTTCGACACAAACCGAACGTCTTTCATAATGCTTCGACATAGTTTGTTTCAGGATGGCATAATTGAACCCGAACACGTAGGAGTTCCCTTTGTAGTCTATAATTCCCGGATGATTTCCGCTTGAGCGTTGGTCACCTTTCATTATCATCCCTTTATACTCCCATGGGCCGGTTGGTGAATTGCTCATTGCATAACCAATACCTTCGGGGCAACATGTGGAAGCATACGACAGATAATAATGTCCGCCGTGTTTCCATACCCAGGGACCTTCCTGGTAATTGGCCGGTTTGGTAGGTTCATTTACTATTTCACCGGAGTAGGAAATCATATCCCCGTTCAGCTTCACATAATAAAGGTTTGGGTTTCCCCAGTAAAGATATGCCTGTCCATCATCGTCAATCAACACTGTAGGGTCAATATCATGTGTACTATTCTTAATCAGCGGCTTTCCAATAGGGTCTTTGAAAGGTCCGTAAGGACTGTCAGAAACCAACACGCCAATTCCCATACCGTTCGGCATAGGACAGTACATATAAAACTTATTATTTCTTCGAATACACTGAGGAGCCCAGGCTCCATTGTCAACAGTTACCCATTTAAAATCTTTCAGCGATGCTACAACTCCATGGTCAGTCCAATTTACCATGTCGGTGGAAGTATATAACAACCAATTCTGCATTTTAAAGCCCGTTGCATCGTCTTCGTCGTGACCGGTATAAAGGAATACCGTGTCGTTATAAACCATTGGTGCCGGATCGGCAGTATATTTCGTTTGGATGATTGGATTATCTGCATAACATATAGTTCCGTAGATGATTACAGTAGAGATCAATATGCCGGTAACTGCTTTTTTAAATTTATTTTTTTGCATCAGTTTGTAGTATGTTATGTTTACGTTTATTTCAACGAATAAATTATATTCAAAGTAATAATGATGAATTATTGATATGTTTGTTAAATATATAGCACACGTTTTTTTGCATTTATTTTATTATTGACCCCAAAAGGGGGCTTTAAGACTCAGTATTTGAAAATTTCCTACATGTAAATCGCTTGTGAAATTCCACTCTTAAGCCCACTTTGGGGGTTTGGGGGTCGGAAATCAAGACATAACAATAAATTCTTTGAATTACTTAAGTAATAGGAAATAAATAATGTCCTATAATTTTCAATAAAACTTGTGCACTTCACAGTTCTATCACCCTCTCCTTTGAAGAGGAGGTTGTGTAAAAAGAGTTTTGAAAATTGAATATACTTACATTATGAAGCTGGAAAACAAATAAGGTAATAAGGTTAAGTTGCTTTTGTTAATATTTCTATTAAGGTTGATAATCAAAAATATGGTACATTCCGGTTTATCGGAAAGGTTTTTTTCTTAAAAACCTTATTTTCACGTATTAAACCTTAATAGAAAACCAATGACCCTTAACCCTAACCTTATTACCTTATTAAAAAAGCATCAATTATCAATATGAAAGTAACAAATTCTACTAATTTCGTTTTTACACAGCCTCACAGGGCAGGGGGAGAGGTCGGTTATCCGGAATAAATAAAACAGGACATTATATTGTTCCACTTACTTAGTATGTTATATTTACGTTTATTTCAACGAATAAATTATATTCTGAGTAATAATGATGAATTATTGATATATTTGTTAAATATATAGCACACGTTTTTTTGCATTTATTTTATTATTGACCCCCAAACCCCCAAAGGGGGCTTTAAGACTCAGTACTTGAAAATTTCCTACATGTAAATCGCTTGTGAAATTCCACTATTAAGCCCCCTTTGGGGGTTTGGTGGTCGGAAATCAAAATAGTTCAATAAATTCTTTGAATTACTTATATTGATTTTAACTATTTAAGTTCTATAATATTTTTTCCTTGTGTGATGCCATTCTCATTAAAAGCATCGATAGTAAAATAATACCTTTGAAGCCCGTTTAAGCTTCGAATGATCAATGAATCACCCCCAAACACCTGATAATTCTGATACAGTTTATCTTTCTGGATTCCGTATCTGATAGTATAACCAATAGCTCCCGGCGTTTTATCCCAATTTAGTTTTACTACACATCGATCGGTTTCTGAACGTTCCATACTCAAATTTTCAACAGTTGAAGGTGCTTTACCTCCTCCGTTACCAAAAATACGCAGACCGGCTATGGCAAACGTACCGCCGGGAACCTTGTAATTGGTAAGTTTAATGTAACGTGCTTTCACCGGAGTTCTCAATTCGATGTAATCGTGCGGAACATCGGTCTTACTCTGTATTTTATCTGCCAGAGTTTTCCAGGTTTTATTATCGGATGAATATTGAAGAAGATATTGGTAGTAACTGTCAGGATTACGACCAAAAAGCTTCGTTTCATTTTCGGCATAATTTATCTGAATAGCATTTATCGTGCATTCGTTCTGTAAATCCATGGTTAACCATTCACCTTTATTACCCGTTTGGGCACTCCAAAATGTACGTATATCTTCATTGGCTGCAAAACTTTTGGGATGATTGGGCAATTCAGAAGACACTTCAACAGGTTTGTTATACGATAGCAACATCCATTGAGGAAATAACTCCTCAGGAGTGGAAATCTTTTTCGTTGGTACTTTTAAAGGAAAATCGCCATAACCGGTGTAAATGTACATTTCACCATCTTTATCAAAAAAAGTAGGAAATAATCCCAAACGGCGTTCGAACATATGCTTTTGCGAAATGGTCATCGTGGAAACATGCCAGTAGTTACCGTATTTATCCTGAAACGTACTGCTATGTCCGGCTCCTGCAATGAAGCCTTCGGGCTTATATGATACAGGATTATTTGCCGCCGGTTTAAACGGGCCAAGTGGCTTGTCAGAAACATATACACCATCGCAGTAGCTTTTGTATTCAGTTCCGGGACCGGCATATTGAAGGTAATATATCCCATCATGTTTAGTCATCCAGGAACCTTCAATCCAGGGCCGAACGTCTTTATTATTATAATCTCCCGGACGTTCCCATCCAAAATTTTTCTTATCACTATTAAAAACCTCAACGGGCTTACCAATGGGATTAAGTGTTTTAGTATCCAGTTCTACAGCATAAAGGGGATTCATGTTTGAACAACCATAATAAAAATACAGACGCCCGTCATCATCGACAAATAAATCAGGATCGATCATTCCAATGGGAAACGAAGAGTTGGCGATTTGCCAGTTTCCGGATTTCGGATTTGCTGTTTTATAAATGGTAACAGGGGCTCCCCCGGATGCCATAAAATACAAGGTATCATTCATTTCAACTACTGTCGGCGCATAATCCTCCAAAGGAAGATCTTTGGAAGTTATTAAATCCCAGTTTATTAAATCTGTAGAATGAAAATACCCACCGGATTTGGACGCAAACAAATAATACTCGTTCTTAAATTTCACCATGGTAGGGTCGGCTGCCTCGCGCCTGGATGGAGCATCGAGACAAAACCTGTAACTTAAGTTTACAGGATTACAGATGGTAGTTTGCTTTTGAATGTTAACCCCTGTGAGTTGTGAATACACTGCAAGTGTATAAGTCAAACAACTAAATACAAAAAGTTTTTTTAAATTCCGATTCATATAGTAATATAAAATAAATGATGTCCTGTTATTTTAGAAAAAACTTCTGCAATGAACAGCTTTGTCAATCTCTCCACTGGGATAGGGGATGGCATCGAGGATCGTCATATCGCGGACATTGCTATAATCGCCGGCAAACTGATCGTCAACGGACACTATGATCACGCCCCGGGATATCTTTCCCTAGCCAATCAGGTTGTCGCAGACGATGCCGGCGTTGACACACCAGTCATAAAATATGGTGCCTGCATCGGTGCCGATTCCCTGATAGCAGAAAATGACGCCATAGGTTTTGCTCGTGGTATATCCCGGCGGCGTATAAACCCACATATCCACGTTTTTTCCGGCCACCGTCGAATAGAAGGAAGTGTGATTGGTTGTGCCGTCAGGGTAACGGCCCGACTTATCAAAAGTGCTGTTGTCCGGTCCTCCCAGCGGCATGGCGGGGAGGATTGTCTGTGCTGCCATCGGAAGCGCAAGCAAGAAAACGCTTAATACTGCGAATAAAATCTGTGTAATTTTTTTCATAACAGGAATAAATAATATTTAAAGTATAACCTGACAAAAATAGCTATTCAATTGTGAACACACCATTAATGTTTGAAGTTTTATTTAAAGTATAACCTGACAAAAATAGGTATACAATTATGAACATACCATTAATAATAGATAATCTATTTATAGTTTCAAACATTTCCCAACTTACCGAAACAAAATAGCAACAGTTGATACGGCTCACAGTTTATAATCCCTGCCAATACGCCAGGTGCAAAACAGGAACTATGCAAGAGGTTGAATTCTATCCCGTATCGTTTCGCCCTATAACGTGTTATATCCAAGAACTACTAAGCTGAATTTGTAATTCATGCCTTTCAAGTAAGGTATAGCAGGGACAGCCATTGTATTGCCTAAACTTAACAAAAACAGAGCAAAGTATCCGATAAAGTAACAAATATCTGAACTTTACATGTTTCAAAATTATCTAATTTAGCCTTGTTGGGGTTAATTAATCAGGTTTATAAGAAAAATGTGGCTGCCCAACCAACCCAAGTTCAGCCCAAAACGAATTCAAACTCCATAAAGAGTGCAATCAGAACGTGCACCATATACCGAAGCTTCCGTTCAACAAGGACTTAAATCGCAACACCCCGTCAAAAGCAGTGCTTGGAGGGGTGTTGTGCGCTCGGGGTGTTGCGTTTAAGTCCTATGATATTATACGTATGGTGTTTGTGCTTTCTTTTCTAATTTCGTTTCGTTTCAATAATTTCCTTTTGCTTGGGTATTTTGAGCTTTCTCAATTTCTTGTTTGTGATCTTCTTTAAGTTCTTTATAAATAATAACCTTTATGTCAAATGAATTAAATGTTTCTGCAAGCCAGCTTTTACCATTAAGATACTTCTCAACGCTTTCATCAACGCATATAATTTGTTTCTCAAGAGTTTCTAGTTCATTGTAATGTTTTTCAAATGCAATTAACTTTAAACAATCTTTGGCTATTTTTCTCTTTTGTCCATCTTTAAGTGCTCCGACATGTGCATATATTTCCCCTATTATGTTTTTATTATTCTTTTCATCCCAAAAGTAAAAATCAGGTTCATACTGAATATTTCCAATATGAAGATTCCTATTTTTTTCTTCATAACCATTATCTTTTCGGATTTCTTCTCGGATTATCTGCTCAATTTTACATTGAACATCTGATTTCCCATTCTCGTTTGACATTTTTTTTAGCTTTAACTGTTTTTTGGATAATATGAACTATTTGTTCCTCGTCTACTAACATTATTATAATCTACATAATGTATGTTGTCTAGCGTATGACAAACAGGACATTCATTTGTTGAACTATATTTTATTTCTACACCTTGTAATGTTTTGTTGGAACTTGAACAAAAGATTGTATTACAGGTTTTGTAAGTTAGCATATTTGAACCTGAGTAATTACAATGAGGGCATCCCCTGTTTCGTCCATGTTTATAAATTTACAGTAAGTGGATAGCGTTTGAGCAAAGCGGTAACTTGTGCTCAAAACCAGTGCAGTACCGATAAATCGGTATGTGCCATTTATAACTGGGTTCAATTGAAGTTTAAAACTTCTTTTGTTTCCAGTCCAAGTTACCGCTTCGCTCAAACTTGAACTAAAGTTACTATCGTCTCCTATACTTGGACTAAGAAGGGGGACTGACCTATTTTTTCTATCTTTTTTATTTTTTTGAAAAAATATTATATATAAAAGGTTCTTGTTTATTTATTTTTTGATTACTTATGAAGCAGGAAACCAAGACAAAGAAAAATTAAAATGATTTATTCCCATTTCTCGAAAGGAAAATTTGATATTTATTATTATATATACGTTGTTTTTGATCAAAATAATTTGAGATGTGAAATAAATTTGCGAACTTTGTGAAGTAATTTTAAACCTTAGAAGACTAAATACTAATATTTCAAATGTCTATAAATTATTTGCCTCTTATATTAGAACTCCTTTTTTCTTTTATTATTGGATTTATATTAGGAATTGTCTTAGCCTATCTTTTTATCCGAAATAAAAGAGTTTGGCTTAGTTATAGTATGTTTATAGGTGCAAATTCAGGGATTGTTTTTTTGCTTAAAAATACATTTTCGGAATTTAATGTAGATAAAAGTCACTTTTTAGGCTTAACTACATTTTGTATGTTTATACTTAGTATTACAACTTTATATGGCATCAGTTTGTTAGTAAAGAAAATAAAAGAGGAAAGCAAATTAGATGTATTAAAAATCACATTTATTGATATTCTTGTCGGAGGGGGCAAAGTCTTTGAAAAACATTATAAATATAGAAAGGATCAAATTGATAAAGATCTTAAATATAGCGAATTAGTTCTACAAAAGAAAGAGATTGACAATAAAATTGAAATTTTAAAAGATAAAGAAAGAGTCAATAAAGATCAAGAGGCAAGAATAAATATACTTTTGGAGAATAATATTTTATGTATAGATGTACCAATTTCATTCAAACAACCACTTGACTATCATATAATAAATCGATTACCAGAATACTTTAAATGTTTGTCAAATTTTGTTCGGTACACAACAGAAAGTACTATAGATTTTTTTAATAAAATTGAAAATCTACCTAAAGAAAATAATCCAATTTACCTAAAAACGTATTTAAATTGGATAAGTTCTAATTTTCAGACTGCATTTTTTAAATCGGATGATGTTAGAATCCATTTTAGAATTTTAGATGACAATAAATTATATGTACCGTATACAGTATGGGGTGGATCTAATTCAGAACGTAAATTGACACCTATACCTGTTGGTAGTGGATTAATTTACCATGCAGGTAAAGAAAAAAGGAGTTTAGTTAAATCTGCGAATGTAGATTTAAATTATGTAACTAGAAATAATGTAAAATGGGAGGATTATCTAACAATCATATTTGAAGATGAATTGTTTTTTAAGGGTGAAAACCCAATACTTTCAATGGGTGTGTCTGTAAGACATGCAGAATCATATAGTGATTTACTAAGATTTCTTTCGTTTATAAGAATAGAAGAAGTTATACAATATTTTTTATTAAAAGTAGATACAAAACTGCCAATAATTAAAAATTTAAAATAATGGCTAAAATTAGTACGTTTGACGCATTTCTGAATGCGACGCAAATTCAAGAGTCCAGTGATAAGAAAAATTTTGAAAAGTTAAATAAAATGATAAACAACCACATCTCAAAAGAGCTAAATGCGGTTGTTTATTCTGGACAGATTGAAATAACTAGAGAACAGAAAAAGTGTTTTGACACACCGGCGCTAGTAGAGAAAAAATAGTTTAAAATATTTTAGAACTACACACTTAGCAATTTGTGGAGTAATATGCCATAATATTAAAGAAATATTTGCATTAATACGTAAAATCATAATTTATACTTTTATAGCTAAAATAGTAATAGTTTTAGATTAAAAAGCGCGAAAAAGAATACTTTTTCGCGCTTTTTTGTATATCGGGCATAGCTCATTTACTAGCGACGTGCAAATTCTTATACACACATTGTTGAATAGTAATGTTAGCGAATGACAAAGGTGTTCATTGTAAGATGGTTCCGATAGCTATCGTGAACTGAAAGAAGTCATCAGCAAATTTAGCATTCTAACGTACAGAAATATGATATAAGGCTAACAAGTGGAGGGTGAGCAAGCAATGGATTATGTTCATCCCAAAATTTAACCGTATCAGCTTATAGTAATAAAGTTAAATCGCCACGGAATCATTAAAGATACAGCCTTTAAGTAGATAGTAATAGGTAGTAAAAATATAATAATAATTGCAAAGAGAGTACCATTTTTCGTCCAAGTTTGTAAATTTGCAGTCAGTGGATAGCGCAAGTTTGAGCGAAGCGGTAACTTGTGCTCAAAACCAATGCAGTACCGATAAATCGGTATGTGCCATTTATAACTGGGTTCAATTGAAGTTAAAAACTTATTTTGTTTCCAGTCCAAGTTACCGCTTCGCTCAAACTTGAACTAAAATATGTATAATAGTCTGAACGGAGTGGAGACTTAAACTGAAAATCAATACGGTTTTTAATAGATCATAAAAAATTAAATTCATTATCAATTTATTTACGCTTCAAAAGTACAAACTCTTTTTAACATCACAAACATTTTATATGATTATTTTAATTAATCGTGAAATATTGAATTAAACATATAAATCCATCCCTATATTACTATCATAACAGATCAATTGAGTAGGATTAAGACTATTACAAGTTAAACTTCAATCGTTAAAAAATTAATGACTCTAAATGAAAGTATATTGTAAAAACCGTATAGAAAACAATGGGATGCTTATTTTTCAATAAAGAATATTAATTTTTTAATGTCAGTGAATAGCTAAACTCATCTCCATCCATTGAATGCAAATGTCCAAATCTGAACGAAACAGATTAACGAAGTCAGTATTTACCAATAAAAATATATTTTCGTAAAAATTAAATTAATAGTACAATAAGTTGTAGATATAATATAATATTGTACTTTTGTTACGAAAATTATACAATATGTTCGAATTTAAGTCTCATAGATTCTGGCTGTATTTTTTTTACTGTATTTTTGTATACGGTTGTACGGGCATGCCCGATAAACTGAAAACTGCCGATCGACTTATTGAGACTTCCCCTGACTCCGCTTTACAAATCCTGCAACATATTTCACCCAACCTCTATAAGAGCCCTTCAAATCATGCTCTTTATGATTTATTACTTGTCAGGGCAATGGACAAGATGCTTATACCGTTGAAATCCGATTCTATTTTAGACTTCTCTTTAAATTATTATTTAACCCATCATGACAATAAACAACTTGCTATCTGTTACCTATACAAAGGACGCAAGTATAAATACGAATTACACTATGATAAGGCCATGGATTTTTATTTTAAAGGGTTGGATATTGCACAACGTACAAATGATAATCTGTTATTAGGCAGGTTCAACCTCGATATGGGGGATATTTATTTAATCCAAAGAGAATATAGTTTAGCACGCCAAAAATACAAACTCTCATTCTACTATTTTACTAAAATTAAATTCCAGCCTCAGGCTTTTTATTCGTTTCTGAATATAGGAAGAACCTATCATGCAGCAAAGGAATATATCATTGCACAGAGATTTTACAAAAAAGGAGTTAACAATGCTGCCGACTCACTCGAAAGAGCTTCAGTGTTACAGGAAATAGCCATCAATTTTTACGATCGTCATCAATTAGATTCGGCAATGCTCTATTTCAGACAAGTCATTAACTATCCGTATATAGGAAATAACAAGGCTGTTCGTTATTCTTATTTTGCAGACCTATTTCTCGATTTAAAGCAAATTGATTCTGCAACCTTATATGCAAAAAAGGCACTTAATTTTTATCCGGATTATGTAACACAACGCGAATGTTATCGTATTTTGACTAATACCGCATTTTTAAAAGGGAATATAAGGCAAATGAAAATATATATGAATCAATATGTTGTCCTAAGCGATTCAGTACGTAAAATTGAAAGTCAAACCAAAGGAAGTATGGTAGATTCAATTCGCAGCTCAACATTAGAATTGATGAAAACTAAAAACAGAACCGGATATATTGTTATCGGATTATTGTTTGTGTTTATAATGCTTGTATTGATACTTTATATATTTTTAAAAAAAAGAAATGCCATTAAAATTCAAATGTCAGAAATTAATTCTCAACAACAAAATATAGATAACAGGAAAAAAGCCCTGATAAAATATAGTGAAACATTGATTCAAAAAATAGAAACCATCAAGTCGAAACAATTAGCAGAAAGAAAAAAAGCAAGTCATTCAGAAAAAGAAAAAATGGACCGTAAAATATATGAAGAAATCCTTAATCTGAACGATATTAAAATCTTTTACAACGAAATGGATATTATCCTCAACAACCTGGTAAGCAAACTCAGAACAAGATATCCAACACTTACTACCAAAGAAATAATCTGGTGTTGCCTTTATTTGCTACATATCCCCACAACTGATATTAATCTGCTTCTTGATTATAAAGAAGGTAGTTTAATGAAAATGAAACAACGTATGGCTGAGAAAGTCGACATTGCAAGAGTCATCCAACTCTATGATTTACTCAATAATATTCTCGCCGAATAGTACTTCATCCATTTTCTCATACTAAAAAACAAAGACTTCACTCTCTTTTCTTTAAAAGTGATGACCGAAAAAGGGCATTTTTTGAGCCTTATTTTAGCAGTTAAAAACTGTGTCCATATTTTTTCTTAAAAAATGCACTTATATAATTGATATTCAAGATGTATTTAGATTGCTTTGTCCATATTTTTTTGATACTTAAATTTGGTGAATTAAACATTCTATTCCTAAATTAGCACCGTTTTCAATCCCACAAATCTTTAGTTTGGTTTTCGTCTTCTTTTCAATCCGGTTTTTGAATGAATAATTTTTAAGCTCTTTTTTTGCAGAACTTGTAAACTTTTAATATTCACTTCTAAAAATGAACAGTATGAAACGACAATTAAAATCTATCCGAATTCTTTCCCTTTTCTTTTGCTCTTTCAATTTAGTTGCATTAGTTGGTTGCAAATTATTTTTTTTACCTGCTTATAATGCTCAACTTTCCAACCAGATTGATGTTACTTCTAAAGCGGTGGATACGTTCTATTCATCCATGCTCGATTCAACTACTACCTCAAATGAAGGTCGTGCTTATTCTAAATTTGCAGATCAGTATCTTTCCATTGAGGCTGATCTGAATTCTTTACTTACCAAAAACACCATCCGTCCGCTGAATTCAAATTCCACCCGTATCTGCCAGATTACCCTTCAATTGTGGGTGAAATACAAAGATGAGCATAAAAAAAGCAATACCCTAAGCGATGGAATTATCAAACTAAATCAAAAGACATTCAGTGACTTGTTCAATGCCATGCAAGTCGCGGAGAAAGGAAAAGCTATTCTTAATAGTTTATAGTTTATAGTTGGTAGTTGGTAGTCGGTAGTCGGTAGTGGGTAGTCAGATAGTGGGTAGTGGGTAGTCAGATAGTGGGTAGTTGGTAATAGCTAACTCTCAATGCTCAATGCTCAATACTTAAAGCTAAAAACTCAATGCTCAATGCTCAACACTCAACGCTCAATGCTAACCACTAACCACTAATCACTAATCACTAATCACTAATCACTAATCACTAATCACTAATCACTAATCACTAATCACTAATCACTAACCACTAACCACTAATCACTAAAACCATGTCCTTCGATATTAACGCCGTATTAGCCGATATGCTTTCGGCCATTAAAGAAACAGTGAATGGCAACTGGGATATTGTAAAGTCCACTGCCAATGAATTTATGGATCATGATAAAGAACGGCTACAAATACTAGCTGAATTACGTATCTCAGGTGACTTACCCGACGAGTGGTTTCAATCTCGAATGGAAGATGAAAAGATTATACTCGAAGCAGAATTAAATGCACTTGAAGTTCTTTCAACAGCCAAAGCCAACCAAGCTGTCAATGCCGCTTTTGACGTATTGATCAATGGTATAATACTTAGTTTGTAGTTCAACGTTCCGTGTTCCGTGTTCCGTGTTCCGTGTTCCGTGTTCCGTGTTGAGCATTAATCACTAATGGAGCTTGCGACATCCCGATCTATCGGGATCACTAATCACTAATCGTTAATCACTAATCGTTAATCACTAATCGTTAATCACTTATCGTTAATCACTAATTGTTAATCACTAATCGTTAATCACTAATTAAAACATCAACATTATGGCAATCATTCATGGTTTATTTGAAGTATCCGGCAGTATCAAAGGATATACTTTTTCCAAATGTAGAAACGGAAAGAATATTATGCGTAAAAGACCTGGTCCTATATCTGATAAAATAAAAAATTCACCCAACTATGAAGTGAATAGAAAATATCAAAAAGAGTTTAAAGGATGCATACAATTTAGTGCTTTATGCCGGTCTGCATTTGGTAGTTTCAATCAATTATCAGATTATAACTTTCATAATTCATTGGTTAAGATAGGCAAAAACATAATGAATATGGATACAAAATTGGAAATCGGGAAACGAAGTCTAAAATTAACAGAACACAAAAATAAATTGGAAGAATTTAATTTTTGTCGAAAACATAAATTTGACAAATTAGTATGCATTTCTATAAATTGCAAAACAGATAGAGAAAATTTAAAAGCAGAAATTAACATCTCAAATCCAAATAGAATTTATAATATACAAAATAAATACCATTTCCCTTTTTTCAGGATATTACTGATTATTGGCTGTGTTTCGGACATGTTCGATAATCCTGTTACAGATAATTATGAACCAATAGTAACTGATCTGCAAAACTCAACTGTACTAGTTACAGGAGAGTGGTATTCAACAGAAATTATTCCTCCTTATCATACTATGACTATTCAATTGCCTCAAAGTTGTGCTAAAGAAATAACAAATGATGTAAATCTGGTACTAAGTATTGCATTAGAATTTGGTGAAGTATACATGGGACAACCTAAAAAAGCAGAATATGGAGGAGGTGGGAAAGTGTTGAAAATATTTTAAACATTATATGTTCCGTGTTAAGCATTTAGAATTGAGCGTTAATCACTAATCATTAATCACTTATCGTTAATCGTTAATCACTAATCATTAATCACTAATCACTTATCACTAATAACTAAACATTATTAACAATTTAAAATTTAAGAAAATGAACTCAGAATTTGGTAAAATCAGTGGGGTTGATCTTCTCAATGCCCTGTATCATGCACTTGTAGCCAGTGTATTTCCATTCCTGGCATATTTAAACAAAGGAATAATCCCCGAAACACGACAGGAGTGGATCATTATGATTGGCGTGTTTTTATCTGCTTTTTTTGGCACGCTTCTTAAACAGGGAGTCACGAATTCGAACGGTGAACTATTTAAAAAGGAAACAACATGAACTTAAGTAAAAATTTCACATTGGAAGAAATGACAGCTACTAGTTCGCATCTTCCAAATGTACCCTCTGAGGAAGAGATCGCAAATCTAACTGAATTGGTACAACATGTACTGCAACCCTTACGTGATAAATTTAATAAACCAATTCACGTGAATTCAGGCTACCGTTCACAGGCTGTCAATAAAGATGTGGGAGGTGCTTTAAATCCCATTTCACAACATTGCAAAGGAGAAGCAGCCGACCTGAATACCGATGATAATGCTACCCTTTTTCATCTTATCCGTTTCTTCTTCGACTACGATCAGCTTATATGGGAAGGAGGTAATGAAAAACAACCTCTTTGGGTACATGTAAGCTATAAAACAATTGGTAATAGGAAACAGGCACTAAAAATGGTCATTATGGATCGTAAGAAGATGTATATTGAACCTTGATACATACGAATTACACGAATTTAATACGAATTATACGAATTAAGACGAATTACACGAATAAGAAAAAGGATAGAACGCGGTAAATTATAATCCCGTTCTATCCTTTATTTTTTTTCTCAATATTTAATCTGAATTTGATAAATAGTTTGTAATACAGTTTTCTTCTACTACTTACTACCAATGGAGCTTGCGACATCCCGTATTTACGGGACTACTTACTACCGACTACCAATTCTTACCTCTTGCCTCTTACTCCTTACCTCTATCTTGTGAGCAGAATCTTTCCACACCCGGCATGTTTCACCAACTCAATCACACCACCAAACCCCACATTACCAAATTCAATCCCCATACTCAATAGCACAGTCACATCATCGGTAAGTAAAGGAAGTTTATCATCATCGATCTGAACAGACAGAACTTGATCCGGCAAGATATCATTAGTAAAATGCCAGTCGCTTATGTTTGACTTGCATACACCATTTAATTCATCATTTACAGGTTCGTATTTATAGATAAGTCCATCCTCATTATATTTCATATCCGATACCAACCCCAGGCAAACGATCAACCTGAAATAAGGCAGTTTTTGTATATTCTGCAAATCATTTGAGGTATTAATTCGTGGGATGGATACAGTTGCCGAAAGTGTTTCACGGTTTAATTCTGCCAGTGGGGATACACGCAAAATTGTTGTAACAGGATATTTTTTATTCAGATTATATCCTTCCATCTCCTTCTTACACTGACAAAAGCGTAAAAATCGTTGACCGATTGCACTGACAGTGTCTAACTTTAATATTTTCCTTCCCATTCCATTCCAATATGGAATCAAATTGAAGTCAGCCAGGCGATACGTGTCACCAATACCATCCCGCATGGATTTAGCAAACTTTACACACCCCTGCCATTCAATTTGATGCTGCCTGAATTCAGCAAAATTCTGGCCATTTTGAATCGTGTACTTTTTAGCGCCACCCTTGGTACGCATAATAACTTTGTCACTTCCGACAGGGGTATAAAAAGACATACCTTTAATACTGCCGGTCAATTGTAGAAATCCATTTACAAGTGCCATAATATTTGTTTTTAGTGATGAATATATAAAAAATTAATAATTAACAATTGATAATGACCAGGGTACTGAAATTTTAGTTTTTGTAGATGGTCAAACAGATCATAAAAAACAAGATTACTTAACGATAAAAAATGGAAAATAAAAGTTTTGATTTTTATTCCGGAACTTTTCAACCTATTCCTGATTTAAACAATATCCAGAGTTAAAACCTGCAATATTTAGTCATTTAAGACTCAACAACTTTTAATAATATACACATTATCAATAAATTAAGCATTACTGTTTTCTGCAAGCTTTCGATTATTTTTCCCAAAAATGTTCACAACTTCTAAAAGGAAATCCATTAAAAATTCCCGAAAAATTCCGCCGACAATACATTCGGCAAAAATAAATAATTTATTACAAATAAACAAGTGATTAAGACATAATTAAACTCTATATAGGGTTTAATTATTATTTGTTTATCTATTGTTTATCTATTGTTTATCTATTTAATTCGAATTTAATGTCCGCGCAATGTCGTTGGAAAGCCCCGGTAATTTTAGCGAAAATTTTTTAGGATGAAAAAATGATTTCAGTTAAAAAATTGGATAAATCTATTGCCAGAATTTTAAATGATTTATTGACAAATATTCATAAACCTAGTAATTTGTAAATTATTTAATATCCATGATTAAATGAATTAAAAAAAAAATGTATGTAATTAGCCTGTTATCAGCTAAATATATCTTGGTAAAATTTACACTTTTGTACAAATTAATTATTTTCTTTTAGTGCATAAATAAATTAACTCATATTTTGTTTTAACCAATTAAATTTACTTACTTTGTTATTTATTTGAAGAAATGTTTTTTATATATGCCCCGTTCACTCGGATATGTACATTAAAAGAGAAAATGGTATGCTGGTTGTTGGGCCTCGATAGCTATCGGGATATTATCCCAACTATATGTATTATAAGGATTGTAATCCGGAAATAATAAATCCACTTTACTACAGTATGTATTACTGGATTATAAATCCAAAGAATACAAGAACTGGGATTACAAATTCCAGTGACAGTGCATAAATTTTATACATCTAAAAAGTAAATCCGGTAGGTCAGGTAAGAAAATACCATAACTTACTTTAAATTATCGAAGATTATACATATGGAAATTAATGAGTGTCTAAATAAATTAGTATCGTATCAAAGAAATACTTGGGCAGCTTTTTCAAGGGAGATAGCTATTAACGAAATTCTTTTTGATATTAAAAGTCAAAAATATAAATTCATAATAGATAAATTACGAAACTTTATAAATGAGGGAGACATAGAAGCGTATAAAGCAGAAAAATTAAAATTACCAGCAGTTACGTTTTGTGGAACATTTAATGTTGAGAGAAAAAAAAGTAGTTTGAAAACATATAACTCTCTTATTGTTATAGATATAGATAAATTGAACATTGAAAAACTCAACAATCATATTGAAATACTATCAAAAGATGAATATGTGTTTTCTTATTGGATTTCTCCATCAAACAATGGGATTAAAGGTTTAGTATCATTAGAATTTAGTGTTGATATAAATAGTAAAGTTGATTTCGCTCATAAAAGTGCATTCTACAAACTAAGTGATCATTTCTTCAATAAATATGAAATTCAATTAGATAGCAGTGGAAATGACACAACTAGATTATGCTATGTATCTTATGATGAGAATTTAGTTGTAAAAGAGCATGTTACTAACTTTGAAATCACAGAAGCAGATTTGAGTATAGTATATGATGAGAAAAAATATACAGACGGAAATGAAAAAACTAAAAAAGCAATTAAGAGTGATGCATTTCATAACCCTGAAGGGAAAAATAAAAATACTAACAGAAAAGAGATTAAGGAATTAACCAATTATCTATCAAAAAAGAATATATCTATAACGAGTGAATATGAAAATAGATATAGAATTGCATATGCAATTTCAAACACATTCACTTATGATATTGGTCTAGGATATTTTCTAAAGCTTTGTAAGATTAACAATCCAACTTATAATGAAGAAAAATGTTTAAAATTATTAAGCTATTGTTATGAGAATAATACTGGTTGGACTAAATTCAATTTCATCGAAAATATCGTCATAGAAAAAGGATATACAAAATAAAGGAGAAAGTGGTTTCGTAGTGGGGGTGAACAAATAAGCTCTCTAGTTTCGGCAAGTAAAACATCGAAAGAAGTACTTGTTTATGCAAACATTGTTGTTATTATGGCAGGATTACCATGATTTTTAATATGGCAGAAATCCAAATTAGAAATCGAAATGCTTTCTCCTTTTCTTATATGAAAGAATTCAAAGAATATTATACAGACGAAATTATTATCAAGCAAATTTGCAAGATAAGAGTTTCATATGCCAGAAGAAGGAATAAAAAAATTCTTTTGGATAATCTTACTACAAAAAAATTTCAGATTAAGGAACAAGAAAATACTTATGATAAGGAAATTATATCAAAACTTGATGAAATTCTACCTTGTCGAAGATTGTGGTTAACTAAGGGACAAAGAACATATAAACGGAGTGTAGATGAATGCATAGGTCAAAGAAATAACCTAAAAATAAATACCGATGATAAAAATAGAGAGATATTATTTAATACTATTAAAAAGTATAGAATAGAACAACCTGGATTAGATTTCATAAAAAGATTAAATGAGTTTGTTAAAAATGTTCAAAATTCGATAGAAGATGAGAACTATAAGATTGGTGACCCTGATATTCTACCAGAAATTAAAGAAAAAAAGAAAGGCAAATTAAATTATGACAAATTAAATGGCAAAAAAACAGAATGTCGACCTATTTCAAGATTCAAACTAAAAGATAGAATTATTTTAAGTATTTCAAACAAGTACCTTACTGAATTATTTGATAATTATTTTGAAGATTGTTCATTCGCTTTTCGAGCTGTCAAAGAGATCGATGGCGTGATTAAGCCATTAAGACACCACGATGCAATAAATGAGATTTTAAAATATAAGAAAAGTAGAACAGAAGAAATTGTTTATGTTGCAGAATGTGATATGAAAAAGTTCTATGATACTGTCAACCATAAAGTTTGTTTAAAATTATTTTACAATTTGATTACTAAATCTCAAACTGATAATCCAGATATAAATTTTGAAAATATCTCAAACATTTTCAAAGCCTATTTAAATTGTTATTCTTTCAAAGAAAATGTTTTGATAAAGAATGGAGATCCTGACTATTGGAAAAATCAGAAAGATGCAAAGGAAGAGCCAATAAATGGATTTTTTCCTTGGGTAGTGAATGAAATAAATGAATCTCCATATTACCAGCAAAACAAGTTGGATAAAATTGGAGTACCTCAAGGAGGGGCATTATCTGGATTAATTGCAAATATCCTTTTAGATAATGCTGATAAAGAAATAAAACAGATTAAAGACGTGTTTTATGTAAGATATTGTGATGATATGATATTAATGCATACAAAAAGGAAAGAATGTCAAAAGGCTATTGAACGATATATAACATCAATCAACCAGTTACATTTGTTCAACCATGACTTTAAACGAAAATATTTTAGAAAAAGTAAGAATTTTAGATACAGTAAAACGAATAGGGATATTCGAAAGAAAATAACCAAAAATAATCATATTTTCATTCGTTCTTATAAACAATCATTAAAGCCATTTTGGTCTTTAAAAAGTAAAGGTCCATATAGATGGGGAAGTTTTGATTTAAAATTAAAAACTTTTCCTTGGATAGGTTTTGTAGGTTATGAGATTCATCATGAGTGTCATATCAGGGTTCGAAAAAAATCCTTGAAGAAGGAAATGGATAAACAAAAACGAGTAATTAATAGTATTATATATTGCACAAAGTCCGAAAAACGAGTAAAGAATGATTCAATAATTAGGTCAGCTGAAGAAAGGTTAACAGGTATGTCTGTTGGTCGCATAAAATTATATGATTATGATACATGTAAAAACGAATTATGCTGGGTTAATGGATTCCAAAGTTTAAATTTCAACAAGTATTCAAAAGCTCAGCTAAAATCTTTGGATAGAAATAAATACAAACAAATGAGAATCTTGAAAAATCAATTAAAAACTGATACAGAAAAAGCACAAAACCTAAAAGGTAGCAGTAATGATGAAATTGTAGATTACTATAAACCTTTTAGTTATTTTTATCAGGCTGGAGAAAAGAAATCTATGGATTAATATTTTGATATTACGGATAATCAACCCTCCCACTTCGTTTGTAATGAGGAATTAGTGGTGCTTTGTTTATAACGATCAAAGAGTGGTAGTTGAAAATTATGGAAGTAATAACAATTTAAAAGGGGATAATGAATCTGGAATACCAATCATGATTTGGAATTATAATTCTGATGGACTTTTAATAGAAAAAATAAATTTCGGTACAAATCATGAATTAATTCAAGATAAAAAAGGTATTGCAATAAAGCGTTATGAATATGATTTAATAAATGGTAAACTAACTGAAGTGACACTTTATGATAAAAGTGGACAATTGTTAGAAAGTGAAAAAGGGATATCAATTGTACAATATGAATATGATTTAATTTTTAATCAACTTATTGAAAATAGAACATTGGATAAAAATAAAAAATTGAAAAATGATGGTTTTTTGCGAAAGAAAAGTATAGCTATTTTGAAAACAGGAAACTAAAAGCTATTCAATTATTTTTATCGAACGATGAATTAATCAATGCAATTACAGTTTTTAATATACCTACAACTGAATAAAAGTCAATTTGTAAAAATAACGTTTTAAAAGTAATCTAAATAGGGACATAGATTTTTCGAGTATTATAAATGTAAAATATCAATTCATTTTGTTTAAAAAAAACTTTAACAGTAATATAGGCTTATTAAAATAGAATGCGTAATTTTGGGGAGTGAAAAATATATGAATTCCTTTTAATCCATTAAGGGAATATATATGCAATTGCGTTTATATTTGGTGTTACCGGCAAGATGTTGGAATATAATAATAATTTATATTTAAGTAATTAACCACAGTTAATAAATGAAACATACATAAATGAATAAACAACAACTAGCAGCTAAAATATGGGAATCTGCTAACCAAATGCGTTCTAAAATTGAAGCAAATGAATATAAAGATTATATCCTGGGCTTCATTTTTTATAAATACCTATCTGATAAAGAAATCCAGTTTGCTAAAAAAGGAGATTTTTCTGATGAAGATATAAAAGCACTTTCGGAAGAAGATGCTGAAACGGTGGAATACATTAAAAGTAATATCGGCTATTTTATTGCTTATAAAGACTTATTTTCTACCTGGGTAAGGATAGGTAAGGATTTTGATGTGTCTAATGTGAGGGACGGATTGTCGGCTTTTAGCCGGTTGATTAGTCCTGCACATAAAAAGTTATTCGACGGTATTTTTAAAACCTTAGAAACGGGCTTGAGTAAACTGGGTGAAAGTGCTGCATCGCAGACAAAGGCTATTAGCGATCTCATTCAGTTGATTAAAGACATACCCATGGATGGCAAGCAGGATTATGACGTGCTTGGGTTCATTTATGAATATCTGATCAGCATGTTTGCCGCTAATGCCGGTAAAAAGGCAGGTGAATTCTATACCCCCCATGAAGTTTCGCTTTTGATGTCTGAAATTGTAGCAGATCATCTGAAGGGCAAAAAAGAAATACAGATTTTAGACCCCACAAGCGGCTCGGGCTCTTTGCTAATCAACATAGGCAGTTGTGTAGCCAAACACATGGATGATAAAGACAACATCAAATACTTTGCACAGGAATTAAAGCAGAACACGTATAACCTGACGCGTATGAATTTGGTGATGCGTGGGATGTTACCCAACAATATTATAACCCGCAACGGGGATACGTTGGAAGACGATTGGCCTTATTTTGATGAAAATGATCCCATCAATTCATACAACCCCCTCTATGTGGATGCGGTGGTTTCGAACCCTCCCTATTCACAGCAATGGGATTCGAGCAACAAAGAAACCGACCCACGTTATGCACGATTTGGTCTTGCGCCAAAGACAAAAGCTGACTATGCATTTCTGCTCCATGACTTGTTTCACATCAAGCCCGATGGCATCATGACCATTGTGTTGCCGCATGGTGTACTGTTCCGTGGTGGTGAAGAGGGTGCCATCCGTAAAAATCTGATTGAAGGAAATCATATTGATGCCATTATTGGACTTCCTGCCAACATTTTCTTTGGCACAGGTATTCCCACTACTATTATGGTGTTAAAACAAAAACGGGATAATACCGATGTGTTGATTTTGGATGCATCAAAAGGGTTTATCAAAGTGGGCAAAAACAACAAGCTCAGGGCTTCGGATATAAAACGAATTGCCGATACAGTCATTCAAAGGAAGACTAATCCTAAATTTTCGAAAGTAGTAACAAGGGATACTATTCGTGAGAATGAATACAACCTGAATATACCACGTTATGTAGATTCGTCGGAAAATGCGGAAAGCTGGGATATATATGCCTCCATGTTTGGGGGTATTCCTGAAAAAGAAATTGATGACCTCACCGCATACTGGCAGGCATTCCCTCAATTGCGGGATGGGTTGTTCTCAAAAACCTCTGCCGCGTATTCCGTATTGAAAGTGGAAGATGTAAAGAGTGCTATTACCCAACACGCGAATGTAAAAGAATTTGCAACTCATTTCACGACCGCCTTTGGTGATTTTCAGAGTTTCCTGAAAGCAGAATTACTTACCAATATGCAGTTGGTGCCTGTTTCAAAGGAAGAAACCCTGCTGAGCGAAGATATATTTGAACGATTGAAACCGCTTCCGCTCATTGATAAATACGAAGCCTATCAGTTGCTCGATGATGACTGGACGAAGATAGAGATAGATTTGGAAATTATCCAGACCGAAGGTTTTGAGGCCACCCGGAAAGTAGACCCAAACCTGGTGCTGAAGAAAAAAGACGGCAAAGAGCAGGAAGTTCAGGAGGGATGGATAGGCCGCGTCATGCCGTTTGAACTGGTGCAGGAGACGTACCTGAAGGGCGAATTACAGCAATTGAAGCAAAAAGAAAACCGCCTTGTAGAAATAACAGCTGAAAACGAGGAGATACTCGACTCCCTGACCGAGGAAGAAAAAGAATCGGAGACTGTAAACGAGGCCAAGGACGGTTTTGTAAATGCAGCGGTGACCAAAGAAGCGAAGCAGATAAAGGCAGACACGAAGAAAAACACTGTTTTGCCGGAAGATTCGTACGAAGCCAGGATCGTGAAGGTGAGCGAACTGCTTACCGAAGAAAAAGAACTTAAAGCTAAGGTAAAAATAGAAACGGCCAGGTTGCATTTGCTGACAAAAGCAACCATCGAAACCCTGACGGATGAGCAAATGTATGAATTGCTCGAACTCAAATGGATTAGCCCGCTAGTAACGTCCTTGAACCAACTCCCTGCGTTGCTTATCAACGAACTGACATCCAACGTGCAGGCGTTAGCCGGAAAATACGCCACCACCTATGCACACCTCACCGAAGAGATACACGAAACAGAGTCCGTATTAGCAAGCCTTATGGATGAATTGGTGGGTAATGAATTTGATATGAAAGGTCTCAGCGAGTTCAAATCATTGCTAAAAGGTGAATAAGATGGTTGAGAAGAAGAATAAACCTGAAATTCGGTTTAAGGGGTTTGCTAATGAGTGGGAAAAAAGGAAGTATAGTGAAACCTTCACAAAGATACCTAATAATACACTTTCAAGAGCTGAATTAAATTACAGTTCTGGTATTGCTAAGAACGTTCATTATGGAGATGTTCTAATCAAATTTGGTGAATTATTAGACGTCAAAAGAGATGAAATACCTTATATTTCAAATGATTCTTTGGCAATCAGATTCAAATCATCAAAGTTGCAAAATGGGGATGTTATTATTGCAGATGCAGCTGAAGATGAAATGGTTGGAAAGTGCACTGAGTTGGGAAATGTAGGCGAAGAAATTGTTGTTTCTGGATTACATACAGTTCCAAGCAGACCCATGTTTTCTTTTGCATCGGGATACCTTGGGTATTTTATGAATTCTCCAGCATATCATACACAGCTTATACGATTGATGCAAGGGACAAAGGTGCTGTCAATCTCTAAAGCAGTATTACAGGATACAGCAATCATTTACCCAATTGACAGGAAAGAGCAATCCAAAATAGGTATATATTTCTCCGAACTCGACCAGCTTTTCACACTACATCAGCATAAGTATGACAAGCTGGTAACGATAAAAAAAGCCATGCTTGAAAAAATGTTTCCTCAAAATGGTGCAGTTGTACCTGAAATTCGTTTCAAGGGGTTTACGGAGGTTTGGGAAGAAAGCAAGTTGGGAGAAATTGTTACTTTTATCAATGGTAGGGCATACAGCCAGAATGAACTTCTGAATAAAGGAAAGTATAAAGTTCTCAGAGTTGGAAACTTTTACACTAATGAATCATGGTACTATTCAGACATGGATTTAGGTGAAAAGTACTACGCAAACAAAGGCGATTTACTATATACATGGTCAGCAAGTTTTGGACCTCATATTTGGCATGGTGACAAAGTTATTTATCATTATCATATTTGGAAATTATCATTATCAGAACATTTAGATTATTGTTTTGCTGTTCATCTTTTGGATAATGACAAGAAAAAAATTTTGAATGACAAAAACGGATCTACTATGGTTCATATAACAAAGGCTGGTATGGAAAATAAATTTGTTTTAATTCCTAAAATTGAAGAGCAAAATAAAATTACTAATTTTTTAGATAACCTCGACAATCTTATCAGCCTTCAACAGCGCGAGTTAGAGAAGTTGAAAAACATAAAAAAAGCCTGTCTAGAAAAAATGTTTGTGTAAGCATTTTTCATAGAAACAAACAAACGAAATTCAGATATATGTCATTTACTACAGAACCCGAATTTGAACTTGCCTTAATAGATATACTTTCCAAAAAAGGATGGGAGGCAGCCGTGTTGAAGCATCCTACCGAAGAAGATTTGCTACGGAACTGGGCTCAAATTCTATTTGATAACAACCGTGGCATTGACCGGCTGAACGATTACCCGCTTACCGATGGTGAAATGCAGCAGATTATGGAGCAGATTACAAGTTTGAGAACCCCGCTCAAATTGAATGCATTCATCAATGGAAAAACCGTATCGATAAACCGTGACAATCCTGCGGACACCCTGCATGTTGGTAAGGAGATTAGCCTAAAAATATACGACCGCCGCGAAATAGCTGCCGGTCAGAGCCGTTATCAGATAGTGCAACAACCGACATTCAAGAGTAAGTCGAAAATCCTGAATGACAGACGTGGAGATATCATGCTTTTAATCAATGGTATGCCCGTTATTCATATCGAGTTGAAAAAAAGCGGGGTAGCAGTGAGTCAATCCTATCATCAGATAGAAAAATACTCCCATGAAGGTATATTTACCGGCTTGTTTTCACTGGTGCAGATATTTGTTGCCATGGAACCCAACGAAACGGTTTACTTTTCCAATCCGGGGGCTGATGGTAAGTTTAATACCGATTTTTATTTCCATTGGGCAGACTTCAACAACGAGCCCATAAACCATTGGAAAGATATTGCTTCCTCGCTACTCTCTATACCAATGGCACATCAGTTAATTGGTTTTTATACCGTTGCTGATGATACAGACGGGGTGCTTAAAGTAATGCGGAGCTATCAGTATTATGCAGCCAATGCCATTTCCGACAAGGTTTCAAAAACCGATTGGAAAAGTAAACATCTGTTGGGTGGCTATATTTGGCATACTACAGGTTCGGGAAAGACTATGACCAGCTTTAAATCGGCACAACTCATTGCCAACTCAAAAGATGCTGATAAAGTAATTTTTTTAATGGACCGTATTGAATTGGGTACACAGTCATTGAAAGAATACCGGGGTTTTGCCGATGAGAGTGAAGATGTGCAGGCAACTGAGAACACCGGTATTTTAGTAACAAAACTAAAAAGCTCAAACCCTGCAAACACCTTAATTGTTACCTCAATCCAAAAGATGAGTAATATCAAAAACGAAGAGGATGGATTGAATGCACATGACATTGAGCTGATGAATGCCAAAAGAATTGTTTTTATTGTCGATGAATGCCACCGCTCCACTTTTGGGGATATGCTACGGATAATAAAAGAGACATTTGATACGGCGATCTTTTTTGGATTTACCGGTACTCCTATTCAGGAAGAAAATCAAAAGAAGATGAATACTACTTCTACAATTTTTGGTGATGAATTGCACCGGTACAGTATTGCCGATGGTATTCGTGATAAAAACGTATTTGGCTTTGACCCTTATAAAGTATCGACGTATAAGGATCGGGATTTAAGGAAAGCGGTTGCCCTGGAAAAAGCCAAAGCTCGCGATGAAAATGAAGCATTGGCTGACCCAGATAAAAAAGAAATCTATAATCAATTCATGAAGCAGGTAAAAATAGCGGGTTATACGGACTTTGCCGGAAACTATGTGAAAGGTATAGAAGATGAGTTGCCAACATCTCAATATAACCGGGATGAACATCGTAATAAAGTGGTAGAAGATATAGTTGAAAACTGGTTAACACTAAGCCAAAACGGAAAGTTTCATGCCATTTTTGCTACCCATAGCATCCCCGAAGCCATTGAATATTACAGGTTGATAAAAACCAAAAGACCTGAATTGAAAATTACTGCCCTTTTCGACCCTACTATTGATAATAACGGCGGCGTACAATTTAAAGAAGATGGTCTGGTAGAAATTATTGAAGACTATAACCACCATTACCAACAAGATTTTACGTTTGCTACCCATACAAAATTTAAAAAAGATATTGCTGCCAGGCTTGCACATAAAGCACCCTATACTCTATTAGAAAGAACTCCTGATAAACAAATCGACCTTTTGATAGTGGTAGATCAGATGCTCACCGGTTTTGATTCCAAATGGATAAATACCCTTTATCTGGATAAGGTGCTTAAATATGAAAATATTATTCAGGCATTTTCACGCACAAACCGCCTGTTTGGTCCTGACAAACCTTTTGGCACCATACGCTATTACAGAAAACCACACTCTATGGAGCGGAATATAAATACGGCAGTAAAACTGTATTCAGGCGATAAAGATTTTGGACTATTCGTGGAGCGACTTGAATCTAATTTGAAAAAGTTGAACTCAATTTACGATGATGTTTGTGAATTGTTCAATAGAGCAGATATTCAGAACTTTGAGAAGTTGCCTGAAAACTCAACGGAACGTGGTAGATTTGCAAAACTATTCAAAGAGTTAAATGATTATTTGGAAGCTGCCAAAATACAAGGCTTTAAATGGAGTCAATTAAAATATGAATTTGGTAAAGGGAAGCAAAGATCAGTGGTTGAAATGAAATTTGATGAAAATACTTACCTTATTTTGGCACTTCGTTACAAAGAGTTGTTTAGTGGCGGTGGTGGCGAACAAATAGCCGATGTCCCTTATGAAATCAATGGTTATTTAACAGAAATAGATACAGGTAAAATAGATGCAGATTATATGAATTCCCGTTTTGATAAATATCTCAAAACGCTGATAAATGGAGATGGTGTTGGTGACCAATTACAGCAAACTCTTGATGATTTACATAAATCTTTTGCTACACTAACACAGGAAGAGCAAAAGTATGCCAATATTTTTCTTCACGATGTTCAAAGTGGTAATGTACCAATTGAAACAGATAAAACCTTTAGAGAATATATAACTGAATACCAATTCAAAGCAAAAAATGCAGAAATCAATCATATTTCAAAACTTTTCGGATTAGATGAAAACAAACTCAGAAATATGATGAATTCCGTCGTAGCCGAGTCAAATATAAATGAATATGGACACTTTGATGATCTAAAGGATACGGTTGATAAAAACAAGGCAAAGGAGTATTTTGAAAAAAAGGAGGGAACAACCATACCGGCATACAGAATAAATATAAAAGTTCAAAAACTTCTTCAGGATTTTATCATTGGTGGTGGTTTTGAAATATAGATTTTCTGAAGAGTACTATTCTTAGTCCAAGAATAATAGACAATACTAATTATTATTAAAGTTTAGAGAAGTGCAACCTGGACTGGAAATAAAAGAATTTTGAAACTTCAATTGAAGTATTATGTTACCATCATTAATCCAATATTGACCGATTGGTTTATCAATTGTATGGATTGACGGAGGAGAAGATAGATATAGTTGCAAGGTAAATAAATAAATGAAGATAAATATGTTATTATAACTAAAATTTAGTGAAATGGGTGAATGGTCGAAAAAAATAGGAGAGTACGGAGAGAATGTAACAGAAAAATTTTTCTCCATTATTGGTTGGAATGATTTAGTTAAAGGAATTGAATTGCCTTGTTTAAATTCAAATGAACATTTGAATTTAAATGGAAATCCAAAAACAACACATGGCATCGATTTTTTGTATTCATACATGAATCAACTTGTTTCCGGACAACTTAATAATATTGTAATTTCCTCAAAATATAAAACGATTAAATATCCAAATAGTCCAACTGGATTATTTAAGGATTTTATGGATGATTTAATTACTACTCTTGAATGCTTTGATAGTTCGATATTAAAAAATTCTATTAGTGATGGATTTAGTTGTAATTCAATTAACGATGTTGGTGTTTTATTTTGGTTGAATAATCAGGAAGAAAGTAATGATGATTTGATAAATGTTGTTTCTTCTGCACGTATTTCTGATACTTTTATGAATAAAACAATTTATATAATGGATAATAAACGAGTTGCATTTATTATTGAGGTAATGAAATACATAAAAACGATGAGCGAAACATTTGATTACAATTTTTATTACCCCAACACAGGGCAAAATATTAATCCACAAAGTAGAGAAAATGTAGGTAAAACATTACCAGTTGAATATCTTAATTCTAGTATTATTCCTATTAAATTAACTAATAAGTATAATCCAAAAGAAACTTGTTTATTTTTAGCGACATTAGATGATTTCGAAGAAGTTGATTTAATTCAATTAATTGGGTTGTCTAAAGATATAACTACAAATCTTATTGGACAAGTAATTATTGCATTTCCAGACTATCATGAACTTGAACACAATCAGACTGTAACTTTAGCTAAGCAAAAATTTCAATCTGCAGAATTTACCAAAACGGTTAAGGTAGTGAATTTCAACAACCCATTAAATGTATATTAATTATGAATACAGAACATAAAGACATTCACAAGATTATACCTTATGGTGAACAATTAAGAGGTTTTGTAAATCAAAAGTTTATTTCATCTGCTGAATTAAATAGAATTCTTAAAGAAAGGGGTATCTTTACTTTAAGTACAGAAAAAGACATTATGTCACCCATATTTCAAACTTTATTATTATCGCCAAAAGAATTTGAAAAAATTAGAGAAGCATTCATAACCAAAGAAGATAATAAAAAGATTATTTCACGAGATATAAATTGGGAAAATAATATTCAAATATTTTCACCGGAAATTCTTACTATTAATGTAGAGGATTTTCTTAAAAGTAAGTTGCCAAGTTGTAGACTTGAACAGCCAATTAGATTAGTTCAAGTAAATAATAACCCAAACCATCTAAAAGCCGAGTTTACAATTAGAAGAAAGGATATAAATAAATCATGGTATGAGCAAACTAATTTATTTACAGGAGCATTTGAATTTATAAATGAAAATGATGGAAAGGGAAGAGTAATTATTTCTCATACTGCACCTGAAACAAAGGAGTTGGCTGAATACGCGGTAAAGGAACAAATCAAAGTATATAAGCGAAAAGGGTATATTCCAATAAATGAAGAGTTAAGAAAGATATTATTCAGCGATTTCACGAATTCAGAACGTTGTAACTTTTTCTTTCGTTTGACAAATAAATTAAAGTCAGATTATTTTACTTGTGATTGTATAAAAGATATTTCGATAAAACCGGAAGATGACATTCTCCCTGAAGAAATTAAATGGATGGAAGATATGAATAAAATACTTCTATCTGGAACATCGTTGGGAAAAAAACAATTCATAAAAGAAACAAAATTTCATAAACATATTATACTCTGGAATATTGATGCATCATTTTCATATAATTTGAAAGGTCAAACAGGAATTTTTACTGTTAGTTTTGGATTCCCAGATTTTACAACAAGTAAGAAGGAAAATTCTGAATTTGAATTAAACATATCAACAATAGCTCCCTCAACATCAATAGATATAAAATCCAGGAAAAGTTTGAAAACACAATTATTATCGGAAATGGATAGGCAAAAATCAATTGTCTATAATAATTTTTTAGAATATAAAAAAAATATATAGAATTATGGCTACAGTTTTTTTAGAAACAAATATAAAAAGTTTCAGCTTACATAAGGTTGGAAATAAGGTGATTGATGAAGGATTGTCATTGTCAAAAAAAGAAGTTGAAATTGAAAAAGAGCTAAAGGACTTACTTACTCATTATTTAATAACACCCTTCAAATCTAATGAATATAACAATCTTTTTCACGAAACTGATTTAAATTTAAATGAAGTATTTGTTTATGTAACTAAGATCTTTGATGATCCAAAACAGCTTCATGAACAATCAATTAATTTAGCTAAACATTTATATGATCAAAGTACCCATCCAAAAATAAAAAGTGGTGAGTTTTACACAGTTTATTTTAAAGATTGTATTGTTGATGGAGTTAATACAGAAGCTGTTGGGCTGTTTAAATCGGAAAATAAGGACACTTATATTAAGGTATATCCAAGGGGAGAGTACTTCGATTTAGAAAGTGATAAAGGAATAAATATCAATAAGCTTGATAAAGGATGTTTAATATTTAATATTGAAAAAGATAATGGTTATGTTGTTTCTGTAGTTGATAATACTAACAAAGGTGCTGATGCTCAATACTGGAAAGATGAATTTCTGCATGTAAAACCCCGTAAAGACGAATACTTTAATACTCAAAATGTGCTATCACTTTGTAAGAATTTCGTAAAAGAAGGACTTACTGAAGAATTAGATTTATCAAAAGCTGAACAGGTTGATTTTCTTAATAAATCGGTAGAGTATTTCAAAAAAAATGAAAACTTTGATATGGCCTCTTTTGCAAAAGAAGTGATTGTACAACCGGAAGTAATTAATAGTTTCAATCAATATAAATCAGATTATGAATTAGCACGTGAATTAACTATTATGGAGAATTTTGCTATTTCGGAATCTGCAGTTAAAAAACAAGCCCGTTCAATTAAAAGTGTGATTAAACTGGATAAAAACTTCCACATTTATGTTCATGGAGATAGTAAAAAGATTGAACAGGGTGTAGAAGAAGATGGAAGGAAGTTCTATAAGATTTATTATACAGAAGAGAGCTAATTATTGCTAATAGAAATAATCAACATTTAGAGACTCTTAATATAAATATTCCAAACAATCTTTTGTATCGAAATATAATACCTGAAGAATTAAACATCATTATTGGAAAAATGGAAGTGGTAAAAGTGTGTTACTCATTATTTTGTTCAAGTATATTGAAAATTGGTAGTAAGTGGGTAGCGCAAGTTTAAGTAAAGACCATTTTTCGACTAAATATAGTGGTTCCTGTGTTGAAAACCGGTATAATTTGGATTTGTAGATTCTATTCAGTTGAAAACAGCATTTATTTCAATATCGGTTACACTTTGTTAAACCTGAAATATCCCGTTTGTAGTATTGAATTTACCTGGAATTAGATAGACATTAATAAAGGAATAATATAGTTATATCTTAAATCAAAAAATCAATCTATTATGACAAAAGACATTCATTCAAAACCTTTTGATGAAGGGACTACTGTAAAATTAGAGTTATTCAAATTGTATCTTCGTAGCTGGCTTCCTGTTTTTGTAGAAAGAAGTGATAATAAAATTGAAATATACGATTACTTTGCAGGCGAAGGGTCTGATGTTGACGGAAATTGGGGTAGTCCATTAATTATACTTGATGAGATTAAGCCATATTGCGCTAAGTTATTAATGAATCATATTGAGTTACAAATCCAATTTAATGATTTTGCTAAGAAAAAAGTTTCAATATTAGAAAGTAAATCAATTGAGAAACTAAAAATTTGTTCTGATCAAAAGAAATATGGTTTTTGTAAACAAAATGAAAATAATACAAATTGCCCCTTTATAATTAAATATTTAAATGAAGATTTCGGTAATCTCTTTGCCAAAGATTACGTTCAATTCAGTAAATCTCAAAATGTCCCAAGATTTATTCTTTTAGATCAATATGGTATAAAGCAAATAAATACTACTGTTTTTAATCGACTCACAGAACTCAAACAGACTGATTTTATGTTCTTCATATCATCAAGTTTCATCAAACGATTTAAAGAGCAACCTGAATTTCAAGCTTATATTGATAGTGAAAAACTTGATTTTTCCGAAAATCGCCCTTCTGAATGTCACCGGGTGGTTTTCAATTACTACAAAGCGTTACTTAATAACAAAAATTATTTTTTAGGACAGTTCTCAATTAAAAAGAATTCAAACATTTATGGAGTGATATTTGGGTCAAACCATCCATTAGGATTAAGAAAGTTTTTAGATGCAGCTTGGAAAATAGATCCTCATACAGGAGAAACAAATCACGATATAGATGATGATTCAATACGTCAAGGTCAAACTTCATTTGATTTTTTCGGAACCGGAATACAAGATAAAGTTAAAAAACTTGTTGCATTTGAAAACGAATTACTTATTTTCCTTACAAAGGAACAAACTAATCGAAACGTTTATATATTTGCACTCGAAAAAGGAATAAGTATTTCAAAATCACTTGAAATTTTGAAAAGCCTTGAAAAGAAAGATCGATTGTCTTTCTCAGGTGATAAACGTCAAAAAGGTGCTTACTATCTTGATTATGATCATGAAAAGCATATATTAATTAAAATAAAATGAGAACAACTAAAATAGAATGGACTGATAAAACCTGGAATCCGATTACTGGATGTACAAAATTTTCAGCAGGTTGTACAAATTGTTATGCTGAAGTAATGTCCCGCAGATTAAAAGCAATGGGTCAAGAGAAATACACGAATGGATTTGAAGTAACATTACATGAAAATACTTTAAATGAACCTTTGCAATGGAAAAAGCCACATAATATTTTTGTATGTTCCATGAGTGATTTATTTCATGAAAATGTGCCATTTGATTTTATTGATAAAGTAATAGATACTATTAACTCAACTCCACAGCATAAATATCAGATATTAACAAAACGTGCCAAACGATTAAACGAGTATTTTACAAATCATGAGATACCAGTAAATGCATGGTTAGGGGTAACAGTTGATGTTAGAACATCGAAAGAACGAATTGATTATCTTAGACAATTACCTGCGACTATAAAGTTTCTATCTTGTGAGCCATTATTAGAAGATTTAGGAGTGATGAATTTAGAAGGTATAGATTGGGTTATCGTTGGTGGTGAAAGTGGAGTTAGAGCCCGTCCAATGAAAGAAGAATGGGCAATTTCCATAATGAAACAGACCGAGGATCAGGAAGCTGCTTTCTTTTTTAAACAATGGGGAGCGTGGGGTAGTGATGGCGTGAAACGTAGTAAAAAAACAAATGGTAAGTTGATAATGGGTAAGGTTTACCAGAAAATGCCATTATAAATACGGAAATTATATCGGTCATACTCTATATTGTTTGGCGAAGTGTCCCTCTTAATAAAAGTAAAGAGAAAGAATTAAGCTTTGCATTATCAACTGGAATATGGAAATCTGACTATTTTCTTTTAATGCTTTTCCCTTTACTGCGCTGAAGCGAGACACACCACTGAACAATAGGTGGCACAAGTTTCAGCGAACGAGAAAATGTTCCTTTAGAACTTTATACAGAATTATTCAACTTTCAATACGTCAATTGCCATGAGTTGTAATATAAATGGTAATCTTTAAAATAAAATCAATTACAAGTAGTCAAATAAACGAAAGCAAAATTAACAACACAAAACAGCCAAAGAAGCTTCAACCAGTTGGGTTTTAATTTTAAATAAGAGAACTCAAATATTTAAATCTGCTCTACAAAATTTGATTAATTCTATTTTAATATTTTGAATGAGAAACTTGTATGAAAGAATAATTACAACATTTTAACAAATAAAACAATTGAGCTATTTAAAACGTATTAAAATAGTCTACTAGAAACTTAACATATTTAAAACTCTTTAATATGATTGATTGGATTAAAATTAGCAATAAAATATATTCCTATACAAAAGACACTCTACAAAATGGTAGTCCGTCATATAATGAAGATGAAATTAAAGAAGGGATCAAAATATTTTATGATACAATTATTTGTAAATTAGGTTATGCTGAGTTAGATGGACTGTCTAAAATACTATTAAAGCCACTACAAGATGTGTTAATAGATAATCCTATAGAATTAAACTCTTTAGCTGTTATATCAACAAACGTTGAAGCTTTTCTTAAAAGAGTAATACTTCTAACCGGAACAAACACCTATTCTAATATTAAAGATAAAACATTAATACCTTTATTAAAGGAAATAGGTATAAATACTGCTTTATCAAGTCAAGCGAAAAGTAATGATTATCCAGTTTTGGATGAAATTAATTTAGGTACGTATTCAGGCTGTCCAGAGTATTTAGAATACATTTGCTTGAGTTATATAACGCGTAATAATGTTCATTTATCTGTTGATATGGGATTTAAAGAATCTGTTAACAGGCTTGAAGCACTCTTAGTATTATATTTATTTATTGTCTTATCAAACAAAAACAGCTTAAAAGTAGCTACTGAAGTAAAATTATCTAGTGTTGATGGTACTTCTTTGAATTCAATCGAAAATAAATGGTTATATGATTTTATGACTTATGGAAATAGCACAGCTGAAGTAAAAACACAAATAATAGATGCTTATATACTTAATTCAATATTTGATTTCACTTCAAAAAAGAAATCAGATTTAATGGTAGACATAATATCTTATTTTGATACAGACATAAATGCTGGTTTTATTAACCGTCGAATTTCAAAATTACAAACAGATAAGAGAATTGTATTTAATAAGGAAGATGAATTAATAACTTTGACATCAAATGAATCAGAGCGGTTGATGCATGTTCGTCAAAATTTTAAAGAAAATAGAGATTTGTTTTTTTTATATTATGATGATATAATTGTTAAATACAATATTGAAGCACATAAAAATATTCTTTTAGAAAATCTAAAAGAGCTTTTAATAGATAATTTCAATTTAGATCTTGCTGAAATATATGAAAATGGTTATACTGACTTAAATTCTCAATATTTAATTTGTTCAAATTTTATAATTAAATATCTATGTACGATAGTTGGAAATAGAGCAACAGCAGACTTATTAATGAAGGACTTATTAAGTTTGAGTATTGATAGTGATTTCTTACTATGCTTAAGCGCAAGTTCAGTTTTTAATTCAATTACTGACACAGTAAAATATCAGAATTTTATCAATCAACCTATAAAAGAAGTTTTTATTGATACACAAATTGTTCTATATTCTTTATGTTTAGATTTTAGAAGAAATGACTCGTTTGATAATCTTATGTACAGAATTACAAAAGAATTGTGTATGGAATCAAAAGCAAGTACAGATATAAAATTATTATTTTCAATTCATTATATATCAGAAATATCATTTCAACTAAAAAACGCATTAAATCTAATTGCTTTTGGGGATTTGCTGGAAAAATATGATGGAAAGCTTTCTAGTAATATTTTCTACCAATTTTATATTTCTTTAAAAAAAAGTAATCTATTAGGTCCAGAATATCATTTTGCAGATTTTATGGAAGAATGTTTAAGTTTATATGAAGATGATGTTTATGAAAAAGATTTCGTTTCGATTTGTGAATCTGCAATTAAAAACAAATTAAATGAAACAGGATATATTGAAATTAGAAAAATTCCTACTTATAATACAAATGATATTGAATTGCTAATCGAGTCTACAATTGAGAAAGATAAGTTACCAACAAAATCTCATTATATATTAAAAAACGATGCAATAATGTTAGCGTATTTATCTGATGAAGATAATCATGCTAACGAACCATTTTTCTTAACCTGGGATAAATCTTTTATAAATTTTAGAAAAAGTTATTTTGAGAAGTACTTAAGAAGATCAACTTTCATTTGGCATATATTTAGTCCGTCCAAATTCATAAATCATTTAGCATTAATGAAAGTGCATTTAAATCCCAAAATGATTAGTGATGATTTTTTGTCGGTTATTGATAGTTTTGGATTGACAAAAAAAACAAGATCCGTTTATGATAACCATAATAGATTTTTAGATATAAAAAATATATCTAAAGATCTAAAATATAAATATATAAAAATTTTACAAGATTTATTTAGTGATTTTGAATTTGGATACGAACAAGTTGAAAATACCTCAAATTCTCAAATTTTTTCAGTTAATTATGAAGGTGCATTAGATGCTATTAACCAATATTATTATGGTAATAGTAAATATAGTATTATACAATACAGATTAATGCTACTTCAAGAAGATTATTTTATTCAAGTGGCCAATTTTATTAAAACTCAAATTATAAATGACTCAAAAAAAATTGAAACAATAGATTATATTCCTTTTTTAAAGTCAATTGACAGCCTAATTAAAGAGTCTATTGAAAAACAGACTCTAACAAATGTTTTGTTAGAGAATTAAAATTGAATATAATAATAAACTTGAGGAGTTGGAAATTTCCTTCATTAATTGAGAAAATTGTGTATCCTATTGTTGGCTTATACAATTCACACTTAATAAGATAATTTCAGAAGCGAGCTTCTTTTTTGGTTGAAAGGAAACAAAATTCACACAACTTAAATTTAGGAATAGTTGTTAACCCCTATTGCAACTATCCAGTCATAAAACTATAATATTCAATATGTTCGTTTTTTTGAATCTTAGTTTTGAATACTAAAGAGTTTTAAATATAAACGGTGCCTATTTATATTTCCAAGCATTATATACACTGACAAAAAACAATAAACATTTGTGTAGTGTTAAAAGTATAGAATCCTTATTGAACGATTAAATTATGGTTAAAACTACTTTTTGAATATGTACATTTCATATTATAACTAATAGGATTACGACTAAAAGAAAAAAACCTCGTTAAGCGGTGTAGGTGCCAAAAACTCTCTGATATATTCTTGATTAAATAAAAGAGTAAAATTTGTTAATGGTTTGTGGAATATGTTATCCCACCTTCTTGTATCAAAGCTTTTGTAATCCTATAAATACAATTATTAAAAATGGTTTAATCTATTTGCAAATATTAAAATCGTGCAACTATTGTTTTTAGGAATTGCATTAGATGAGAAGTTTATTTTGATACTAAATATCAACCAAAATATAGTCCCTTAAATCAAAAAGGATATGGAATCATCAGAAAACACAAATTCAATCCATGTAAATTTAAATCTATCCCCGGAAGTTTCGGTTATTGAACTGTTCAATAAATTCAAATTTAAAAACAAAGAATTCATCCGGGCAATGGAGTTGGTGGATAAGCTGGTGGATGCTCATAAGATCACCGGCGGGGAAATTGAGACACTTAGTGGGTTTGATATAAAGTATGACCTGATCAGACTGCCCGCCAGAGACTTTCGTTCGCAGGGGGCTGAATTGCAAAAATCGATCATGGAAAGAACCATGAAAGAGGCTTTTGACCGGTCGATGTTGTTTTTTGGAGATACGGATCCTGAAAATTTGAGTAACTACCTCAATCACTACAAAATAAAATTTCTTGAAAAAGGGATTGAAACAGAATTTATGCTCGATTATATCTCCATTCTCGAAATGAATTTAATCCGTTTCCGCACAGAGTATCAAATGCAGGTATATTTTGATCACCCCATAGATTTATCGTCCATGTTTAATATTCAGCGTATTTCATTGGAAGCGCAATATGAACCTGATTTATTAATCCGTAAAAAAATTTTTATCGATGCAAAGACCGAATGTGAGTTTTTTTGCCTGGGCCTGTTGCTTACTCCGCTTGAAGAAAGCATCTACCAGGAAATTATTACTACATGCACGAAAGCCATCGAGGTGATTGATTTCCATATCCAAAACTCGCCACCGGTTGTAAATTCTGTAAATGATAATTTGCCGATATACACTCCGGCAGCTCCCGTGTTCAGATTGGCTCCCAAAAGGAAAACGGATTTTATCAAGATCGTTTCGGCAATGTTTGATGCCCGGATGTTTGAAACTGAAGATGGGTATATTGCCTGTAGTAAACAAGAAATTTTGAATGAATTTGGTAAAATATTAGGTGAAGAATTCAAAACCTATAGTGTTCTTTTGTCAAAAGCAAAGGCAGCAGAAAAGGCTGTATTTCTGAAACCATTTAAAGAAATTGAGAAAAAAGGGGAAGAATATTACGAAAAAGAATACGAATAACAATAATAGCAAGGTTAGGTTAACGTTAGGTAAACCTCGTGTACTTTGAGTTTGAATTTAATTTGCAGCACAATTAAAACAGTGCTGCATTTTTTTTATGCAGTACGTAACGTAAAAAATTATGAGTGCTGCATTTTCCATATTGAAACGAAACAAACCGGTTGAATTGATACGACTTCAAACCGGTATGACTTTTATACTATTTATCATGAACCGGAGAAGAAGCCGGGAAATGAAATCTATGCAGTTGATGCATCCTCCCCCCGGTTTGGGGTACGGTGAAAATGCAACAGGAAGGAATGAAGGGAGATTCAGTTCCATCAGATACTGCAAACGCGGTTAAAAAATATCAAAAATAAAAAACAACCAAGATGAATAAAGATAATTTTCCTTTACTCACAGTAGCAAAGCATTATCACTATTCATTCAGTAATAACAAATTAAAAATTTAAAATTATGTCAACATTTGTATCAACGACCTTCGGAAAGATATCCGGGCGTCACGGTAGCGCTGTAGCTGCCATTGTAAAAAAAGGAAAAAATGTATTGAAAGTGTTTACTGCTCCTTTTAACCCTAAATCGGTGAAGCAGGTTGCACAACGTACCAAATTCAAGTTTGTCATCACCACGCTGCTTTGTATGAATGATTTATTCAAGATTACATTCCAAGGGTTGGGTGAATTTCATCATGCTGTTTCACTTGCGTTGAAGTATGCCGTAACAGGTACTTCTCCTAACTTCAGTTTGGACTACACGAAACTGATCATGTCGCAGGGTAGTGTATATGTTGCAAAGCAGTTAACAGCTGCCAAAACAACCGGTACCTCTGTCAAGGTTGATTGGGTTTGCTCTTCAGGTAAAACATCAGGACTTGACACAGACAATGTAAGCCTGGTTTTCTTTAATGAAACAGAGAAAGAAGCCGTCTTAAAGCAAAATTGTGCTCAACGATCTGCTAATACAATCGAGGTAGAATTACCTGCAGAATGGGCCGGTGGTAACGTTCACAGCTGGATTTATTTTTCGTTAGCAGATGGTTCGCGCAATTCTTTGAGCCAATATATCAGCGAAGTGCAACTGTAAGCAGTTTATTGTAAGAAGTTTATAGTTTATAGTCGGAAGATATGGGTTACACCATTAGAACCGGCAGCAAAATGTTAGTATACTGTAAATTATAGTGTTTCATTGAGCCGGGGTATGGACATTAGTCGTACTCCGCTCTTTATTTTAGAAATATGGATTAAATTTTTTATGTCCGTTTAATTTTTTTCCATACATTTCAGATATATTATTCACATTTAAATCCTTCGGATTTGATTTATCAGTAAAAACTTCTAATGATTCAATTAATGTATTCCGGCACGAAAAAATAACCGAATTGAAAATCGGTATATTCAATTATAAAAGAAGGATATATTGCGGATAATCATTTATTAACAAATAAACAGGACTGCAGAGGATTTTAATTTAATTCGAAGAAGGTTTAGATCTTAGTAAAGCCGTATGAAATCAGTTTACAAACAACGTTGAATAACAATCCGGAAACAAATTCAGAAATAAACCTGTACTAAAAATGCTGAGGACAATCACTATTGTTAATTTGCTTTATTGTTCCTTAAATTTTTTATACCCTCTTATAAGAGGGAATTGATACCCTCTTATATTTCGGTCGGAGATTTTCCAAAATGTTTTTTAAATACTGTACTAAAATATCCGATGGACGAAAAGCCACACGACTCACTCACGTTTGTTACGCTGTACTTATGGCTCTGTAACAGTTCTAAAGCATAATCCAACCGAACCAACTTGATAAAATCGGTAGGTGACTGGTCAGTAAGCGACTTTACTTTTTTATAAAGAAGTGATGTACTGACATTCATAGTTGAAGCAAAATCATCTTTCCCAAATTCTGTATTTGATATGTTAGCCCTTACCACTTCCAGCATTTTTTTTACAAACCTGTCATTATGCTCATTGGTCAAAATTTGTTCGTTGTTATTACCCGTTCCTTTGATCAATTTCAGAGCCTTTTCTTTGACGGATTCCCGATTCCGGATTATCGACTTTATTCTTTGCACAAGAAGCGTTATGTCAAAAGGTTTGGTCAGATAATCGTCTGCCCCTAAGCCTAAACCGTGCAGTTGTTCTGCTTTCCCTGAAAGTGAAGTAAGTAATATGAATGGAATATGGGAAGTTTCATAGGTTGACTTTATTAATCTGCAAAGTTCAAATCCATCCATCTTCGGCATCATTACATCCGAAACGACAAGGTCAGGCATCTTTTTTTGAATAATGTCCCAGGCCTCAACTCCATTTTCAGCTAACATGACTTCAAAATCAGCCTGAAGAGGGTGTCGCATGAAGTTTCGGAGATCATCATTATCTTCAACAATTAGTATCCGCATTGCTTGCTTCGGAGATTCTTCCTGCGGTAATATAAATTGCGAATCAATATTTTTCAGAACATCAGGAACTGACTCTTTTATTCCGGTAGTTGATGTCTTTTTCTCTTCATAAATCTCTTTAAAAGGAATGACAATTTTAAAAGTAGTACCGGTATTTTCCTGACTACTATAGCTGATATTTCCATCATGCAACGACACATAATTTTTTACCAATAGTAGGCCGATACCTGAACCCACAATCTTAGAATTTATGGCATTCTCACCCCGGTAAAACTCTCTGAACAGATGACGTTGAGCCATATTGCTAATTCCAATTCCATTATCTTGTATTTCCAACGTCCAACTTTCAGGGTCGCATGTCAGATTTATCTGAACCCGGCTATTCGGATGTGAATATTTAATAGCATTAGAGACCAGATTATCAATTACTTTATCCATCATTGTTTCATCGATGGCTGTTTGATAACATTCCTGATCTGACACAAAGTGTAAGTCAACATGTTGGCTCTTTGCAAAAGATTCATACATTAACAAATGATTTTCAATAAAATCCACGATATCTACCATACCAAGAGCCAACTGTTCTTTTCTGATATCTACCTTCTGAAAATCCATCAATTGGGTAACAACTGTTGAAAGTCGTTTTGCCTGTTCGGTTGCCAATGAAAGATAATACCGTCCAATTTCAGACAGATTTAATTCTTTTGTCAATTCCTCAATCGGAGCTTTAATCAATGTCAGAGATGTCCTGATATCATGAGTAGTATTCGTAAAAAAACGTATTTTATCTTCTGTATGTTGTTGTTTGAGCCTTTCAATATAATAATTAAATGACAAATAGAGAATACCCACAATAAATGCTAACAATAAAAATTCGAACCACCATGCACTCCAGAAAGGTGGAACAATTCTTACAGACAACGTTCGTTCTGAAATAACATGCGAAAGAGAACTGTCGTATAACCTGATTTCCAATTTGTAATTCCCGTTTGGAATATTCGAATATTGTACAAAACGGTTACCGGAAGGTTGGCTCCAATAATTATCAAGACCTTTTAATTTCCAGGAGAATTTAGCCCCTGAGACATTACCGATAGATAAAAGTTCCAGTTGCAGAGTATTCTGATTGTAGTTCAACGAAAGTTTTTGCAGACTATCCAATGGTGCTCTCAGACTTCCACGGAAAGAACGACCTGCCAGAGTTAGATTCTGGAAAAAAATAACTCCCTTTGATTGAACTTCTTTTAATGACTTAGGTGAAAAAAGAACAGCACCATTACTTGTTCCAAAAATTAATTGCCCATCACTAAGCCTGCATTTTGAGTTCCGGTTAAACGATACACGGGATAAAGGATAGATTGTATTATAAGTAAGTATACTCATGCTTTTGGGCTCCAATCTGCACAAACCACTTTCCGTACCCAACCATAAATAACCGTCTTCATACATTATACTATTTACATAATTAGAAGGTAATCCGGATGCTGTAGTAACTTTTTTTATACAGTGAGTTTTCTGATTATACCTGATTAAACCATCACCACTTGTACAAATCCAAATCTCATCTTTTACAGAGATGACATCCTGAACCAGATATCCATCCAATATTATTTTGATTGCTCCGTTTTGTTTATCCAAAAGACGTAATCCATACGTACAAGCCAAAAGAATTTTGTCTGGTGACAATTCATCAAAAGCGTAGATAGACTGTGTAGAGTAACTCCTGAATTTATTTGCTTTCGAGAGATAACAGATTATATTGCCTTGTACTCCTCCTAACCATAGGTCTCCCTGGCTATCTTTGAAAATGTCCGATACAAAATTATTTTCTATAGTGAATCCGGATGTTCCCTTTGAATAATGTGCTATTTCACAACCTGTACGTTCATCAAGGATGTAAATACCGGAAGAATAAGTGCCGGCCCATATTCGTCCCTGGTTATCTTCGCATAAAGTAATAAATACAGCAGCCTGACTTGGTTGATTCCTGTAAAATGTTTTCCACTTTCCGGTTTCTGATTCCTTACAACTGAGGCCATTATCAGTAGCAAACCATATATTACCTCTTTTGTCCTGTAAAATTTTACTGACATTATTATTTACTAAAGAGTTCGGATTATTTATCGTATGTGTTAATTGTTCAACCAAGGGAGAAGTAAGATCAAAAAAAGAAATGCCACCACCATAGGTGCACACCCAAATACGTTTGTTCTGGTCATTAAAGATGTCATAAACTCCATTTCCCCTAAGCGATGATGGGTCATTTATATCTTCTTTATACACGTTCAAAACTTTTGTCGCATTTTTGTTCAATTTCCAAATACCTTGTCCATCAATTCCAACCAAGATAGTGGAATCGGAACTTGTCTCTATTGCCAGGATTGGTTGTTTAGGAATAACATTTGCTTGCACTTGCGAAATAGTATGCCTTTTCAAATCACAATAAAACAATCCGTTCGACAATGTTCCAATCCAAAGTTTTTTTACCTTAGCATCATAATGTAACCTGGAAACATTCAAAATGAAACTTTGACTGAACTTGAAAATACATTTCCACTTCAAATTTTGTTTATCCAACAACCAAATGCCATTCTGTCTGTCCACAAACATATGGCAGGAATCATACCATGCCAGGTAACCGGTAGCTTGCGAATTTTGAATAAGTGTAAGATGCCCTCTTTGATATCGATATAATCCAAATGAACTGGCAATCCAATAATAGCCGGAATCATCAATAAGCACACTATTTACAGACAGATATTTATTGTTTAATACTTTGGACATGCTAACCAACAGATCAAACTGATCTTTAATCGGGTTATAAAGAAACAGTTGACCATTATTTGTATAAGCCAACAGACCTGATTTAGTATAAACAAGTCTTACCGAAATTATATCCGTATTCTCATAAGGTAGTTTATAAATATGGTAGTCATCACCTGCAAGTCTTAAAATACCTGTTTTAGAAGAAGTCCAGATAAATCCTTTTTTATCTTTGCATACAGAGTTTGTCTCTCGCATTGAAATCCCGTATAAAGAGTTGATGCTATAGAACTTTACATTTGAAGAATGTAGTGGAAAGATTATCAGGATGGAAACTGCAACCAGTAATTTGTTTCTCATTTTGAAAAGGTTTTTTCATGACAAATTTAAATTCCTAAGACAAATTTGTCTGTATATGAAAGGTATTCAAGGTTATTATAATACTGAAATATGGACAAAGATAAGAATCTTTCATCTAAAATCAAAAATAAAACTAAATTCCCAGACAAGATTATGCTGCGATTCATGAAAAATAGCTCATAGTCAAAATCGCATATGTAACTAATACTTAAATTTATAGCAATAGTTCAATAAAAATTTCATACGGATTGAGCAATAAAACAATAATGAAGTCATCTATTATTTTTTATTTTATTTCTAGGTATCTGAATTTTAATTCAAAAAAATATGAATTAAAAACAAAATTTAAAATAACTTTCTAATCAATATCAGTGGAAGTAAATGTCCGGACACTGTTTTGCCTGCTTTGCACTTACCGATCGTTAACTATCATCTCAAAAAAATACTTTTATAACATTTTTATACTGCATATCCGTTTTGCCTCCATATGCTTATTTCATTAAATGTAAGATACTTGTTTTATTTTATAAAGAACCATTATTAAAACCTACCCAAAGAAACAACAAGGTTAAGTATGAAAGTGAAACTGACATGGGGAGATACCTTATAAATCTTGGAATAGAAATCGAAGTCGAAGTTGATATAATTGATGTATAGGTAGATTGTTTTAAAATTGGCTGTATCATCAGGAATTTACCCGGAGAGGATGGAGAAAGCGTGTTTCATGATATAAGTAGCTTTTGTCCTGAAAATTTACTTTGATATTCTGACATCTATAATTTTCGAGAACTATAAGGCAACGGCTTTCGTATTTAACTGTTGATAGTAGGACTATTCAAAGAACTCTGATAACGGTTGAAAAGACCATTCTATCGACAAAACCACCCTACTTGTCGAAATTACTTGCACCAGTTTTTAATCTATACTACTTTTAACCCCGAATCAAATTAATCACGAACGGATGAATTTACAAAGAATCCTTATTCGCTTATCGGGTATATTTGTATCGACACTTCCGGATGATGTGCATACAAAGACTACTTTAGAAATTGAAACCCTATTGCGCGAAACCCATAAACCATCAACAACCGGTCTGAATGATTTTAATGTCCGTTCACAACAGGTACTTAGTTCTATGCTTATTTCCACTTCAGATATATTAACCATTCTAACAGCTTGGATTGTCGGGATATCATTATTAGTTGGTAGTATGGAATTGTGAATATCCTGTATATTCCTATCGAAACTTGATCCGAAAGAGATAATCAGGATTGATTAATAAAATTATTAAATTAAATAAACCATTAACAATCAAAATAAAAACTCATGAAACAATCTCTTCTACTTGTCTCTCTTTTTTTGTTTACAAGTTTATCTACTTTCGCTCAACACAGCATTCAGGCTATGGTTTTCGATAGTAAAAATGATTTACCCATTGAAATGGGAGCTGTCCGGATTTTACATTATCCTGATTCTGCTTTTGTTCAGGGGGTT
>Ga0302188_10000247_pt1 | contig 45823 bp, 34 predicted proteins | sample II_Bog_E2_1_FD_198783 | JGI IMG/M metagenome (GOLD analysis project Ga0302188, IMG submission 198783) | Peat permafrost microbial communities from Stordalen Mire near Abisko, Sweden - II_Bog_E2_1 | ecosystem: Environmental > Terrestrial > Soil > Wetlands > Peat | place: Sweden: Abisko... | reverse complement strand
CCCAACCCCAACCCCAACCCCAACCCCAACCCCAACCCCAACCCCAACCCCAACCCCAACCCCAACCCCAACCCCAACCCCAACCCCAACCCCTTGTTATTTTAAGCAAATATGAAATGATAATATGTATTTCGAATCTTTCATAAATTTCACTCATAAAATAAAATAATTAAGATAGTAGCAGTATTCTCAAATCAAGGACCATTTACTATTTTTTGTTATATCAGAATTTTATCTTGTATTCGAGTCATGAACTAAAAAGTATTTTTATATCTTCAGTTGTATTCTATCTTACAAGCTTCGATATTGATATTTGTCTTGTACAATCGAGCAATTTCAACGACTTATCTTTCCAAACTGTTAAGGAAATTTTTATTCAATATATTCATTGGATCTTTCAACTTCAAATATTTTTTTCCTATCTTTTGCATGCCATATTGGATAGATTTATTGAATTTTGATTGTTTTAGAATTTCTGTTTTTTCTATGCAATATTTCAGGCGCTCAGAAATAAATTAAAATCGAACTGACCTCTTAGATTGATTGATTGATCCTATAGATTGATTGTTGACAAGAATGATATAAAAATTGATTTGTTGGATAATAAATTTAATTTAAAGAATGTTAGTTTGCGTTATAAAATCTGATAAAATAAAATAAACAAAAATATTGATCTATGATAAATTAAATTAGTGAATTTTTGGTTTTTTAAAACTCCCATGTTCTGTTTAAGATAATACAACGTTAATATTATATTTTGGATATATTTTTTTGGTGTATCCTTTTTCTTCCTTATCTGTTTATTTGATAATTCTCATTTACATCACATCATGAACATTCAAATTGAAGAAGTGCCCAATTGACTTTATTATTTGTTGTTTGAATTCTATCAATTTCATGGAAATTACCCCAAATACCGAGATTAATTGTAACTTGCTCATGTGTTTAATATAGTAATAAAATTATGTTATACGCATAAAATGCAGAACATCCAAACAGCAGAACGGAAATAGCGTTTGGAATGGAGACCAAAGGCAAAGATGAGCAAACTATTTAAGATGCCAAACAATTCTACTTGAGGGGTAATTAGTTATATAGGCAACGCAAATTTGATTAAGCACGAGAAATCTACAATAGAGCTGTGGGTATTTACTAACGACAAGATGATATCAAAGAGTCAATTGACTATGCCAAAGCCCTCAACAACATCGGCTTAGTATTTAAAGCTCAGAGAAAAACACAATTAGCCTTGGAACATTACAACATGGCCCTCAGCATTTATAAACGATAAGCAAATAAAAAAGAGCCAATTCACGAAGCAAGGCTTCTTAATAACATTGGTGAGGTTTATTATAGCCAATCAAGATTTCATGAGGCCATTGATTACTACAAAATGGCAGCTGATATTTACGAAAAACAAAAAAATGGCAATGCTGATTATGCGGATGCTCTCAACAACATCGGCCTGGTCTATAAAGCTCAAGGAAAATTTCCATAATCTCTAGAATATTACTTAAAGGCTCTTTCTATTTATGAAACGCAATAGGATAGTCAATAGTCAATTAATTGTGCTAAAACTCTCAACAATATTGGTCTTGTCTATAAAACTCAAGGAAAACTTGAATAGGCTATCTAATACTTCAGCCGAGCCCTTTATATCAATCAGAGATCTAGCAATGGAAAAGGAGCTGTTGACTGTGCTCATGCTCTCAACAACATAGGCTTAGTTTATAAAATTCAAGGTAGGTTCTAAGAAGCGCTTGACTCCTTTACTAAGGCTTTAAAAAATTATGAAGAGTAAGAATATAGCAAAGAATCAATCAATTGTGCAAAAACTCTGAGCAACATCGGCTTAATTTATAAAACCCAAAACAAATTCGATGAATCTCTTTAATTTTATCTTAGAGCATTAAGGATCTTCTAAAGAGAAAATGGAAATGATTCAATGTAATGCGGCAAAATTTATCATAATATTGGCATAATAAATGATAATCTTGGCAGATTTAAATAGGCTCTTTAATACTACAGCAGAGCCTTAATTATATATGGAAATCACGGTAAGGGTAAATAAACAGCTAATACTATCAACATCCTTAACAATATTGCATTGATATATAAAAACCAAGGAAAACTTAAAGCCTCCATTTAATGTTACTCGAAAGTTTTAAGTTAATATGATAATCAAGAAAATAGCAAAGTATCTTTGGATAGTGCAAATACTCTCAGTAAAATTGGTACTCTTTATCAAGTTCAAGGAAAAAATTAATAAGCCCTGTAACACCTAAAAAAGGCCTTGAAAATCTACGAGAATTCAAACAATGATTAAAATTCCGTAGATTATGCAAATGTTTTGAATAATATTGGCTGGGTATATAGAGATCAACAAAAAAATTAATAAGCTCTTCAATATTTTATCAAAGCTCTCAATATTTACTAGAAACAAAGTAATGGTCAAAATTCAATTAATTGTGCAAGTACTCTTAATAGCATAGGCTGGATTTATAAGAGTCAAAATAAAATCAAAGAAGCAACTGATTCTTTTATCAAAGCTGTAAATATTTACGATCACTAAGGGAGCCTCACTAATCCAATGGAATATATCAACCTTCTTAACGCTATTGGTTCTGCTTTTAAACATTAGGGAAAATACAATTAAGCTCTTTTGTATTATCATAAAGCATTGATAGCTGAAGAACAATAAGAAGACACTAAGGAATCAGCTATATTTGCGAAGACTCTCAATAATATAGGTTTGCTATACAAAAATAAAGGAAAAATCAATGAATCCCTTTCGTATTACCACAAATCGCTCACAATATATGAAAAATTAAAAGGGAAATAATCCGGTGAATATTCCAAAACTCTTATAAGTATTGGTGGAATTTATGAAAGCCAGAATAATATGAAATAAGCTCTTGAGTACTATACAAATGCTCTCCATACTTATTAATAAGGAAATACATAATCTTTAGACTATATCAATATCTTGGGCAGCATCGCTTTGGTATATTATAACCAAGGCAAATTTGATGAGGCCCTATAATTCTATAATAGAATTGTGAATATCTTCTAATAATCTAATAATAATAATGATCAGATTATCTATGCGAATACCCTCAACAGCATTGGGATAATTAAAAAATCACAAGATAAATTTGAATAAGCTCTCTAATATTACAAAAAGGCTTTACTCATATATAAAAAATTGAAATTAGGTCAATCGATAGACTATGCTAAAACTTTGAACAACATTGGCCTTGTATATAATAAGCAAGGAAAATTAGAAGAGTCTCTTGAATATTATCTTAATGTTCTGAGAATCTATGATAATTAAGACAGGATGCAATAATCGATTTAATATGCTAATACTCTCCACAGTATTGGTTCGGTGTATGATAATAAAGAGTAAGCTTAGCCTCAATAAGCCTTAAAATATTATAAGAAAGCCTTGATCGCCTATGCAAAATCTCAAGGAGAGGAATCCATAGATTGTGCTCATACTCTCAATAGTATTGGCTCAGTGTTTGATGGTTAAGAAAAGCTTTAACAAGCTCTTGAATTCTACAATAAAGCTTTAACAATGTATAAAAAAATTGAGGGGAAATAAACTCTAAATTGTGCTCATACTTATATAAATATTGGGATGGTGTATCATAGTGATGATAAATTATCATAAGCCCTCACCAATTATTAAAAGGCACTGACTCTCTATATACGATAAAAAGGAAGAGATTCCATCGATTGTGCTGATACCCTTAGTAATATTGGTTCTGTCTACGATATGTAAAACAACTGGTAAAAATCTTTATAATACTACGAAGCATCTCTTCATATTTATGAAAAAATTGGAGGAAAAGAATCATCCCAGCATTGTTCTGAACTTCTGAACGGTATTGGTGAAATATATTTAAAAATGGGTGATCAAAAAAAGGCAAAACAATATTTCGGCAAGTCTTTAATCGTATAAAACTATCCCAAGTGATGATGAATGATGGTTATTCTCAATAATAATTTAAATATATTTATCAATAATATTATTCATAATTGAATAGAATCAATTGAAAATATTTCGTTAATCTCATTAAATTTTTTTATATTGAGCCATCAATTTGTATTTATCTATACTGCAAGAATAATTTTATTTAATGGCTTACTATAAAATGTGTTTCCCACTTTAGTTTTAGTTAATTTTTGTTTATGAGTAGTATTATTAATAATTATGATAATTCAAGCAGTATGATTTATCTCTACTAAAAACTTAAGTATAAATGCACTCATTAATTTATATTTATATCATTGTTGTTTATCTATAGCCCATGATTAGTAAGTTGTAGCGCCTTCACTCTCAGATATGCACTCATTTCGAGCCACATCGTCAGTTTTTTCTTGAAGAGCCTATTGCTGAAATAGTGCCTTCAAATCCAATTTTCAAACCAATTCTTAATAGTAAAGTGAGAGATAATCTGAAGATACAAAGACAAATTATGTATCTTAAGAACATTGTTTCGCATGATTTTTGTGAAAGAGTTATAGAAGAATAATTAACCTAGTCATACTAGTAATTTTAAAATCAAAGAGGGCTGATCAGTGCTTATTATAAAGGATTTCTCTACTGGTGCTTTGATACTCGATTAATGAGGCTTAAATTGAGTGAAGTATTAAGTAAAGAAAAGAATAATAATGTTCGCCAGAATTGGATAGCTACTCAAACAAGAGGAACTGAGCTTATTGATATTCATTAATCTATCCTTGAACTCAAGATAAATGCAGACAGATTGTATCTTAGGTGCTCAAGATAGATTATAGTCATTGATTATCATAGCTTTACAATCTTTAAGCGTTGGAAGTTTGATAGCGAAATTCTTGGGTTCTTTATTGAAGAAGATTTAATCATTATTTCCAATTTATAAAAAGGCAAATCTATCTTAAGGCAAGTCAATAAAGAAGGCAAACTTGATGAATTTTCTTCTATCGATGGAGTGATAAATTCTTTTTGGAATTTTACCGATAACTAAATTATTTTTTGTTTACGTAACAGCATCAATATACTCGATAAAAGAATAAAAAATACATCAAATCTTCATCATTTTGATTTTAATCACTCGAACAGGATCTATTCTGCCTCTTCCCTTAAAAATGCATACTGGAGTTCTCAATATCTAGTGACTATGGAAAGTTACAATGCTTGCATATATGATCTTCGCAAATGCAAAGAGTCTATCAATTCTATCAAGCATTATTGTGAGTAATCACCTCCTTCAGTTTTGCAACTCTTCTCAGGGTATTAAAATAATGTTACTTTGCCAGAAATACCAAATATAGATGCGCTCAATTTATTTTTGTAGCAATTCTAAAAAAAATAGCTGAAATCTCTCGTAAAAAATCCTCTTTTAATCGCTACAAGTCCATATGAAATTGGTTCATCGATATTTGCAGAACTAAGTTTAGAATGTTGTTCTTTTTCAAATTCTTCACTTTCATTGAAAAATAAATGTTTCAATAAATTTCAGCTTCTTTTTGACTCAGGAAAGATTCACGCAGCCTGTCATCCTTTGTCAGTAACTCCTATCCTTTTGGAAAAGGAGGTTGCCTTTTTTCATTTGGATTGCTATAATGGAATTTATTTATAAATATTTGATGGGAAAATAGATAATCTTGGTTCAAAAAAGAAACAGTCACTTGAAGGATAAGGCTATCAAAGGATTAATTTTGTACGGTCACAAGGAGTAGAAAAATCTATTGATCCGAATTAAACCTGGTTTCTTCGAGACACCATGGAAAAACAGCTGAATCTGCCTGATATTGATTACTGGAAGAAAATTATGGAAGAGGATGATGATCTTCTTTTAGAGGAAAACTGCTATTAAAATAGGCACTTGAGATATGCTAATTTAAGATAATTTTACCATAAAATTCACTAGTAGGCAAAAAACAAAAAAGTAAAAAATATTGTAGAGGAGGAGGTAAAGTAGATTATTGAGCATATAAATCAACGAAAACTATAGCATGGGAGTGATAATCAAAGGACTCAGCCTTTTACTCCAAACTAAAAGATGTATGACCACTCTGTGGCTAAATAAATTTTGCTTGACTAAGATTTATAATAACTTTCGCTGAATTGGGATAATTCTAATTGATAATATATATGGATGAATTTTTATTGTCGTGTGTAGTTGAATAATAATTATTAACACTTGTATGTGCAGATATTTAATCTTTAAAGACATAAAATACAAATTATGGGCAATTGATTTACATTTTTATCATAGCCTGAATACTTTATATGGCAGTAAAATAATTGAACAAATTTTAATTAAATTATTATTCTATAAATGAATAAATGACAATACATAATATATAAGATATGAAATATCAAAATAATCAAGGGTAGGATTAGGATTGTGAGAATGATCATGTATCTTGCTCATAAATAAGTTACTCTTAATTTCAAATCAATTACTCCTAAATTATTGAATAATTACACTAAATACGCTTGATTGATACGACTAATATTTTATCGAAGTTACACTTAATCGATCCAAATTTACTTCTGATTTTTTATTTTTTGTACCCTAAACTAATTATATTTATACGCCTATCTTGCTCAATAATTACACTAAATTGAGTTTATAAGTACTCCTATTTTGTTCAATAAATTACCCTTAATAAATCTGATGTATTCGACTGATTTTTTCACTGATTACACTAATTCAAATCAATTAAACGACTGATTCACTTCTTAATTACGCTAAATCGAATCAATTTGTACTTCAGCTAATTTTTATAAATTTTACTCTCTATAAATTTAAATTTTACTTCTAATTTTCATAATGGTTACCCTAAATAAAATATAAATTATACGCCTTATTTTTTAATGAGTTACACTAGATTAATATTTCTTTACGACTATTTTTTGTAAAATAATACTCTCAATTAAATTTATTTTACGCCTAAGTACTCCTATCATTACCCTAAATAAATGGTATCTGACTTCTAAATTTGGCAAAAAAGACGCTAGGTCAATTTAAATTATACTCCTGCATTTTTGAATGTGAACCCTAAATGACTTCTTTGATACATCTGATTTTATAAATAATTACGCTTGATCAGGATTTTCTTACAACTTATTTTTAAAAAAATAACCCTTAAATATGAATAAAGTAGTGATATACAACTAATTTTATAGGAATTGACTTTAATCTGGATAAAGTTAGACTGTATAAAATATTAATGACTCCACCTAAATTAAACTATTCATACTTCAACAACGGCTTTGTGATTTAATAGAAACCCTATTTGAGATCTATTTATATCAAGACAGACTATTTTCTTTTTAACACATTTTTGTACAACAATCTTAAGAGACTGACCGAGTCCCAAGAGGCAGATGAGAACTGTAAGGAGAATATTCATGTTCATATTTGCTATTTTAAGAAGAATAACAACCCTCTTTATTCATTCTATTAACATAAACGATTATCTTAATCATCTATGGGTCTTCAATTAATCCACTTAAATTATAATAAATTTAAAGTGAAGATTTTTTTAGCAAATTCACACTTATATATTAGACACATGTGAAGTCTTATTCTCTGAAATCTTTGATAAAAAAACATGTCTTTTGAGGATTTTGGCATTGCAGTTCGAAATGTTTGTTTGTCGTTTGTTATTTATCATAGATAATATGGGGAGGTCTTGAATTTATGCCAAAAATTAATTATATTTTCAATCAAGTCAAGTCTTATGTCAACAAATATAATCCCAAAATGAATGCCTTTTTTTCCAAAATTAATTTTGATAAATGATGGCGATGAAATTGATAAAATTTTAATTAAAACTTATCAAATTTATTGTTATTATGCTGAAGAGAACTTACAATTTTCAAATTTAATTGCAACTTAATTTTCTATTGTTTAAAAATAATTTTGCTTAAAGCAATTGAAATAAAAAAACATTAGAAAAATTATTTTTCCGGTAAAACAAAATATTTGATAAAAGTGAATTTTAGATCATTCTTTATCACTACGAAATTTTGTTAAAAAATTGATTTTTCATGATTTTGGGATGTATAATAAAAGATATAATATATGCATTTTAAATTTTCGAAATATAATTTGTCAAAAAATACATATTCTTTGGACTAAAGTCTTTCAAATTAGATTATTAATCAAGTTAAATCAATTTATCTTCATCATAATATGTTGAGGGTCTACATTCAATTCTGGATAATCCTCTAGCAATATAGATTTATCCACTGCTTTCCAATTTGACCATTCATCCTCGAACAAACTAATTAAATACTCACGAGAGTCCCATAGTGTCATGGAATAGTTGTAAAATTGCTGGTAATCGATAAGATGTGTATCAATGGAATCTAGTAAGACCATCTGCAGCTGCAGCCTAACTGCTATCTCTCTATTTCTTGAGAAAAAGCGAACAATGTCCCCACCAAAGCTAATCATGCTTATCTTTCCATAATACTCTTTGAAAATATTTTTATTTTCCATATCAGATAGTACGCGATCATCTATGCCCATTTGATTTCCCATTATTTTGGCTTCCAGCTGCACTTCTCTAACTGCAGTATCAGTGTTTCTGTCTCCTATCAAAGTTTTATCTATTTTGTTTGTGTTGATAAATTCTTAGACTATCTCTAATTTTATCATCGTAATCTGATCGATCAGGCTTCGTTCAAATTATTCTCGTTTGAGAAACTTTACATTTTTGAGGATACTTCTCATTTTTTGTATTGGTGGCTAGGTGTTAGAACACTAATCATTTTTTGGGCAATGTATTTCCTAACCTTTGTGCTTTTGCCTGACATGAGTATAAAGGGCGGGATAGGACATATATCTTTTTCTTTTTTCTTAAGGTCCTGAACAGAAACTGCAAATCCAGAGTTTCTTCCCCTCTTCTTAGGCTTTCCGTCGAGTTGTACGTCTTTTGATACGTGTTGTTTTTGATATTATTTTGTCCTTCTGACTAGAAGACTAGTTGCCCTAAGTGAATGAATAGGTACTCATTTTATTATTCCAACACCAAGAGGAATAATATATACTGTCTTAATTTTATAAAAGAGAAGAAAAGAAACATGAATAAAATATGATTTAAATAATCCTTCATTTAAATAAAATAAATTTCTTCATATCTATGAAGATCTATCTGCTACATTAGTTATATCGTTTGCATTAAGGAATAAATAAACTGTAAATGATAATAATCATCATCTTCTTACTACTGATATTTTTGGCATTGATATTTTAGTTGCTGCTAAAGATTAAAGACCCATTGCGTTTAGAATGTTATTTTGAGTTTTTGTAACGCCCAATTGTCCACTTTTATTTAGACTTTTTGCAGTTTACTTCGTAGTACCCTATTTTTTTGAGTTTAAGTGTTGTTGTCCATTTTTCATTAAGGCTCCATTTGATGGAAAACCATTAGAAGGGTGCTTAATGTTCAATTCTTCCTTTTTTGGAGCAGTTTTTATGTGTTCATAATGAGGCTTTTATTCCTTTTGTTTCGATGAATGCTTTTCAATTTTTTCCTCCTTTTTCGGAGGTAGCTCTAGCTAAATGTTGTTTGTTGATGATTTAACAGTCCAGTCATAGACGTAATCCATTTCAAATTTATGGCTTTTCCTTGCTGAAACCAATAGTCCTTTAATATAGTTGTAATCAGGTTTTTCCTAAAATTTGAGCCCCTTGGCATAATTGAGATAAGTGGCAAATTCAAGAGGAAACCCTTTACACAAAAACTCTGCAGGTGTAGATATTTTTTTCTCCATGATCATTTTATATTTGGTTTTAGTGTCTTTGGCCTTCATGTTCTGCCAAGGCAAGATTCCTCGGAGCAGATACATCATCACATAGCCTATCGATTCTATATCATCTCTTCGTGACTGTTCAATTCCCATATGCGTATTAATGCTGGCGTAGCGAGCAGTGCCAGTCAGTTATTTTCCTTACTTGTAAGAAATATGTTTGTCTATAATATAGAAGGCTGTACTGTCTTGAATGTATTTTTTGGAGAGTCCAAAATCAACAATGTAGACGAGGTGTGCGCTTTTGCCTACACCCATCAAAAAATTATCAGGTTTTATATCGCGATGGAGTATGTTCTTTTAATGCAAAAGTTAAATTCTCTCCACCATTTGTTCGCCTATCATCAACACTGATTTTAATGACATCTTCTTTCCATTATCAACGAAAAGGTCTTCCAAACTTTGACCTAGCAGATCCATTAGCATCACGTTATACTGGCCTTCAGTGGTCACCGCATATACCTAAATTACTCAGTCTATACTTTGGGTATGCCCACGTTTGTGCCAAAAGAGCCAAGATATTTGTACATTTTGGCTTCATAATAAAGTTGTGGAAATTTGCTGGTGGTTTATTATAGTTTGGCAGCATACTTCTCTGAGGTGTTCGTCCTATTTTCTGCCAAGTAAATTTCGCCGAACGCACCTGTGCCTAATTTTTTTATCAACTTGAAATTTTTGCAAACAATCAGTTCTGATTTGAAAAACTTGTACATTGTGTTTTGCTTGTCATAATTCGATTCGCAACGAAAATGTATAATTTATAAGAAAAGAAATATAAATCAGTGGAAACAACAAAAATAATTCAATCTCTTTTGCAAGAGGAAGCTAAGATACAAGATTCATTTTAAGCGAAACAGGAGTATTCTAAAAATATAAAGAAGGAACAATAAATTTCAAAATACTGAATTGATCAGATCAACATTTTTTATGTCATGCGTTAAGATAATAATTTAAAGCATTTTGAAGGTTACTTAAAATAAGTGGCATTTTGTTATAATAATAATTGACTTCAACATAATGCTGTACTTATACATCTATCCAGTCATCCAATCATCAAATGGGCTCAGCGAAAGGACAAAGTTTTTGTCTAACTAGGACTGATGGACATCTTGAACGATAAGGTATAACTTAGCAGCACCCATCTTTCCTTTGAGGGCGATAGTTCGTAAAAAAAGTATGGATTCCAACTATAACTCTTCGAAGAGGTGGACATGGCTCAATCTAAGTGGCACAAAACAGGTTTTCATATGCTGTTCGTTTTGCAGAAGAAAAATGCTGATGCGCCATTTTGGGCCAGACTCATAAAAAGCAAAGAAAAAAGTCAATATATTCAAGTTGATTGGAGTAAATGGGTCGACGAAGATGAGGAGGAAGAAGATCCGAGTAAGGGACTAGGAGGGGTTGATCCAAATCAAATGCAAAGTAATTTAGATAATATGAAGATTTCGGAGCAGGAGGTCCTGCAGATGAGGATGATGATGAAGAGGGCAATTTAGATGACTTGGACAAGGAATAATAATTGTAGGGTGAAAAAAAATAGTAAAATTAAGTTGAGCAAAAGAGTGAAAATAAGCAAACCTCAGCATGATAAATTGTCAGACAAAATATTAATAATCAAATCAAAATATATCCTCCCTTTGAATCTTACCCTTCCCTTTCTTTCTGCTGTCTACCGGGCACTTACTGGTTATTTCAGTGAGTTTATCGGCAATACGCTTCATCTTTAAAGTGCTAAAAGTGCTCTCGTTTTTGAAGGTAAGAGTTGTTTTAGAATAATCTCCTGTTAGTTTTGCTTGACTGTTATTTTATTTTTACCGTTTTAGCGGCTTTGATTTGCTATTGGCTGTTTTACCTGACTCAGTGAGCATGTTCTATATTATCTCTTCGCCTTGAGTCTTACATTTCTTTTTAGCCTTGTGACGCTCTTCAAGAATCAATTTCTCCACGGTATTTGTAAACTAATTTCGAGTTATTTTCTTTGAAAAATTATCATTCATAAGTGAATCGAATCTATTATGCTTTTTGACAGCCATAGAGCCTTTTTCTCTCTCTACTTTAGCTCTAGTAGAAATTTCTCCCTTTAACTGTGTTTGTATCTTGCCTATCTCCCCTTTTATTTCTCTTCGCATTCTTTACATCCAAGGATGTGCCATTATTTGACTAAAATTTGGACGTTGTTCGAAGTCAAACTGTAAAATTTAAACGATTAGATTTTTTAATTCTTTGCTGAAGGTACTTCCAAGTTCATAAAATCCCAATTTGACTTTTTCCTTCATTTCTTCTAAACTTTTTGCTGGAAAAGGAGCTCGTCGATGCAAAAGCTCATATAATAGTATTCCTAATGCCCATATATCTATTGCATAGTTATACTCCTTTTCAAAGACCATTTAGGGGGCCATGTATTCATAGGTTCCACAGAAAGTCTTGCGCTTCATGTGGATATTGTCTGTGGCCCAACCCAAATCACATATTTTGACATTGAAGGCGTTGTCGAGCAGTATGTTTTAGGGCTGAATTATGATTAAGATACTTTGATATCTCGGTGCATAATGTCATGCGCATGCATGTAACGAATGGCCGAGAGTGTTTGACTAAAAAATTTGAATGCTTCAGCTTCATTGATTGCATGGTTCTTGTTCTGATAAACAAACAAAGTTCCATTTTCGGCTAATTCCATTATCATGTAGACTTTGTCTTCCTCTATTAGGGTATCCCAAAGCTTTATTATGTGAGGGTGATCGACCCCGGTGTGCAAATTGATCTCTCTTTCAAGCAGCAGCAATTCATTCTCTCCCACTCCTACCCCAATATTTACCTGATTTAGCATAGTATTACCACTTTAACAGCGTAGCACTTGTTAGTTTGGATATGCAGGGCCAGTTGTACAGTGCCAAATGAGCCCACTCCTATTTCCTTGATGAAGCTAAATTCTGAGATACATGTAAAATAGCGATTGGTAGTCACTCTTAATCTCATAGAAATGCAATATTTAATTCCAATCTATGGAATATTTCGACTTTTGCCATTTCAATACCGCTTTTATCTAAATACACAAAAATATAGTCAGATAAAGAGATAATCATTCAGATAAAAAGGAAAACTCTTAGAGAATAATCATATTAGCAAATTTTGTTAGCGAAAATAAACAAACCTCTACAATTAATTTTAATTCACTTATATAAAAAAATTATGAACATTCAACTGTCTTTGCATATGCAGAATGAGATCTTTTCTAAAGATTATAAATGACTAATTTAAATTGATAAAAATATAACTCTTTCAGCGAAAAAAAGAAAGATAAATGTGTATTATTTCATGAAAACTTTTGAAAATAAATTAAAATCTGTTAAAATATTGAATTTATAGCTAATAATCCACCAACGCATAGATGAAATGAAATGAAGGCAACACAGAATCTGGCAAGCAATTAGCATTATTAATGGTACAATACATGAGAAAATCAATTAAAAACAAGTCCAATAACTCAATAAAAAAGTCAAAAATTAAGCTATCTGCTCTTTACGATATAAATATAAAATCAGTTTTACTGGTTTTTCCAAAGGATAACTATATTAAATTAAGAAGAAAATTTAGATTTACTCCTTTAAAAACTATATATTTCTCTAGAAACAGGTTGATGAAAAAGGAAGGGTCTCAAATTTGAGTCTTTGTCTAAATGTTATATAATTATTGAACTTTGTTGAGATTGGCATGAATAGATTATCATAAAATAACCTGAAAGCACGAGATGATCATACAGGTTTTGGTTGTCAATGGCTGCCTAATGCACATGCTGATGATATTTATTTTCTAAAAAATAAACATACTGATAGGAATAGCCTAAGAGGAGAACACAAAATCTTAAATAAATCACTTATATTCGACAATGAAGAAAGTAGAATCACTCCGAAATCAAATAAAATCTCACTCAAAAGAGATAGGAGCTAAGCTTCTATTCTCCATGGACCATAGCAAAATAATTTCAGCGAGGCAAAAATTACTCCAAATGAGTGGCCAGGCTGCCAGTTATAAGGAAAAAGTGTGATAACTTCTTCAGAAGGCAATAGGGGACTAAAGCACAACTAGAATTAAAAATTCAAGTAATCTTAGTTGGGCAGTAATAACGCTTTGTATAATAAACAAAAGAATTAAGATAAGAGCTATAATTATCGCTCGGTTATTTCCCCACATGCTAGTGCTTCTTTATTTCCTCAACGTCCCTTGCTTCGGCAGAACAGTAGTGCTAATGTTAATTTCAAATCCCAACCGATTTTTATCCCGTACTCAACTTAGGCAAATACCATAATAAATGAGCAACAATTTAGATCAAATAAGGAGCTACGTAATGCATATGATGATGATCTTTTTGGTTTTTTAAATTAATAAAATGGTGGCAGTTTGATGATGAAACAGACCAATAACTCTTTTAATGAAAATTTGCTTCACCGTCGATCATATGGTGAGGATAAAAATCTTGAAAAAAACAACTTCAAATCATTAATGAAAAGTAAATTATCTTCATAAACAAATATTTATCGTGAAAATATTAGTTCAGATGTCAGTCAAAGCAGCATCAGTAAGCCACGAACAATGAAGCATCTCACGACAATGTAAGATGTCGAAGAAATTCAATCTGTGCTTGATGACAGTGGAGATGCTGATGACGATAAATAATCAGTTGTTTTAGGCAGAATGACTAAGTATTCGAGTGGAGGTAACTTGCTTAAATAGTTATAACTCCTCTTGCCTCATGCCACTGCAAACCCCGTTCAAATCTCTTCTATAACTCGAGCAACAAGCTTCTATCCTGAGAACTGATTATTTTTATTGTTTTTATTTGAATCAATCAAAATATAAATTTCATAATTCCTTGATCAATGTCAAATTACACGCGTATTCTCGAGGCTTTTAAGAGGATAGGCCATGACCAAAACGACCATCTCAATTAATATGAAATAAACTCGGCTTTAGACAAAATTTCAGGAACAGAATTCAATCGTGAAGTCGCTCAGGAACTATATTAGCAGACTAACAAGGAGTATAATGGAGATGTAGTTATCAAAGACTATATTGGAATTATTATCAAGGGACAGGAGATCTTATAAAGGCACATAAAGGAGTACACTGATAAACAAAGATTGACAGCCAACCAAAATTAACTAAGTGAGATTAACTCAAATTTGGAGCAATACAGATAAGACTATAAATTATTGACATAGCCTTTCAATATCAAGCCTGCAATTCCTGCGAATTTTACTCAACAAGTCAGTAGCGGTTTGAATTCCAGCAACATAAGTGGAGTTTTCACTGACGAACCTTCGAATCGCGAAGAAAGTCAAGGTCTAAGGGTTGTATTGATTATAGCTTTGGTGAGTTTCTGTATTGAGATGTTGATGATGTTTGTGAAACATCATTTTCTCAGCATGCTAGCCTACTTAGCAATTTTAGGCATTTTTCTGTTAAATTATTTCGATATGTACTACATCAAGAGTTGTCTTATAGTTACTGCAAGTTCTGTACTATTTGATTTAATGTGGGTTATCGCTTAAGCAGACGTATTCATTTAAGTATGTAGAACTATTGGAACCCCAATGCCCCCACCTAACATTCAACTCTCCAGCCGGGTTTCCTCAGATTTACTTATATAATGACTATTATCATGATGATCAGCAAGGTATGTTTTTATCTATCCAGACTTTAATGGTCATAATGCTTTTCAGATATCGAAACAACGACAGCTAAATTAAGAAAAAAGTAAAAATACTCAACCTCCGCTTCGACTTGGACGGCAAGCCTAAAAACAGCCCTCTCCACAAAATTTGGACTGGCGCCTTCGACAACAATTCAAAACAATAATTAGGATACGTGCAGTAATTTAACTACGCTTGATGATATTCATCTATCCTTCATATTGAGAAGAAAAATATCATTAGTATAATTCTCATATACGGTAGCCAGCATTTATCCATCAATCTCCAGTCAATACCTTCAAGGCCTATTTCTTCAATTCAGCGAATACCAGTTGTTTCTTTTTTATCTTTTATCGCACATCCACCTACTTGCATTAATCAGACTATTTAGTAATTTGCTGAGCTTATACAATGGGAATAAGATCAAATATCTTTATATACTACTGCTTCTCTGAAGGTGCATCATTTCCAAGTAAACATTTGAATTCCTGCTTAAGTTGCTTCTTAAAATCCACTTTTGTTTACGATTGAGGTTCTTAGTTTATTTTTTTATTTTTTAGTAGTTGGGGAGAGTTAATGAGGTATTCAGCCGACTCTTCCATTATTGAAGGCGATTATTTTATTTCATATATGCTTTTACTGGCCTGCTTTCTGTTAGAACTTTACCGTTACTAGAGTTAATTATTGCTAAGACGTTTATTTGGACTTGAATCTCTGCTTTTAGAAATTTCTGCTTTTTGATAATATTAAACTGCCTTTGTGCGTCCTGTATTTTTTATCTCGAAACTGTCATTATTTTTATGGAATGAATTATTTTGAGGATTGGGAGTGAGAGATGGATTATTCTTTTTGGGATAGGGACTTACTAAATTAGGACTATACTTAGGAGGACTGAAACTATGATCTTTAGATTTAGGTCCATTGTTTTGCATTTGATTCTTTCTTTGACTCTCTTTAGTAATAAATTTAACTCCTTATCCTTCAGGTTATCCAAATTCATGAAAATCCTGAAAAGGTTCTTGTGAATTTGAGTTAGCCGTGCATTTACGTTTGACTTTATTCTCATTAATGCTCTGTGCTTTATTGCTGTCCGGAGAGCCTCCAGTCCGGTGACTATTTACTTTAGTTTTCTACTGTATAAAGAATGGTATATTACGATTCTTCTCTTTTTCTTTATGTATAGTTTGATTATTGTTTGCTTCTTTAGGTTTGGGGCGAGGTGGTACTTTGCATTGCTGAGTATTATCTTTATTTTTTTTGTCAGCGCCAATATGGTTGTGGATGATATTAGTCACATAATTATTTACATTATTGTTTATTATTGTAATATCACCACAACGAATGTTGCTGGAATGAGTTATTTACTATTTGTTTTCGCAACCAGAAATCGGAGGCTGATCGTTGCTGTTCCAGCTGTGAGTTATCTTTACAGGTTTGTTTGAAGTCTATTAATAGTTTTTGCTTTGTGTGAGATTTTACATAGTCTAAAAACGATGATGAACAACAAATTTAGAATCTGCCTTTAAGGAGGAATTCATAAAAGAACTTTCTGTGTTTCTAAAAAGCTATTATTTTTTCAAGGAATTATAGATGGTCTCAGTTTTCACTTGATGAATTTTATTTTTATTTGCTTTATCTTATCCAAAGGACTTTTTATATTCCAGACCACTTTATGGGCCCTCCTTACATCTGGAACTCGAAAATCGATTACCATTTTGGCCCTTCATGGGAACAGTTAATAAGTTAGAGCTTGGGGGCAAACAATCCGAATACTTGCTTGAATTACCTAATTTTGATTCTGGTTGCTTATTGGCTAGAGTACTGTTTGGATAGTTTGATAATTTTCTGACATTGGGAGTGTGAGAGTGTTAATTTTTCTCCTTGATTGAATTCATGACCCCAAACCCATTCCTATATGATTTTGCTGCTTTATCATCCTAACTTGGTTTTAAAATATGAATATCCTCTGAATTCATAGTCCTCTTGTGATTTTTCAGAAGAGGAGAATCAATTTATCTATTTCCCTATTGAAATCTCTAGAATGCTTGCTTGAGAGTACGGCTGCCAATAATTAGAGAAGAGATCTCTTAGTTTTTTTGAGATAATAATACCGTCAAATCACTCACTATTGACTCCTCATTCTTATACACTAAATCTGGATGATTTTTGGCTGGGTTTTCACTAATCCAAATTCTTATTTCTCTGCGCTAGTTTTCCCTTATATTGCTTTCACAGACTCTAAATGGTCCATAGGCTGCCACCAATCTTTTCAGTCCTGTGATTATATACTTAATTCTTTAACGACTCCAATCTTTTACTGGTTGCATTTTATCCGTATATACAAGCATTTCTCTGTCACTATATTGACCTCCCTTCTGCTCAGCCCCTGCAGGGTGAAAATAAAATAATCGGCATATGTAAATTTGATGACAATTCATTCTTGCAGTCAGCAGAGCGTTTTCTCGAGAAATATCCTTCGCTGGAATTTTGAGAGAATGGCGCTGAACTTGTTAGTGGGTAACTTTATTGACAAAAATATTGGTTTAACTATCGTGGGGAATCCAGTTTTGTAGATGGGGAAGACGTTGGTCGATCGACTCCAGGTTATTTTGTCCCATCAAATATAATGCTTCAAATAACTTAAATACTGAAACTGTATTTGGAAATGTACCTTTACGTTAATTGATCCTTAATATGATAATTTGAGTTTGATTAACTCAAAAATAGGAACTTGAATATTCTAGATAATTAATAATAATTGTAGGGCAATTATCATTTTATATTATTGAAGAATAGCTTTAAAATAATTATCATAGATAGCATCTGTTAATTCACAAATCATGTTGAGTTTGCATAAGCTGTATCAATAATGCTTTTGTCAATTTTTTTAAAGAAATATATTTCATAAAATCTCGTAACATTAAATCAAGATAACAATTTAGATAATAATTCAAATCAACAAAAAGTTAATTTAATCAATTTAGGGAGGTGTTAAACTGAACAAATAGCAAACATACTCATTGCAAAAATCGTTACATTATTGTTTTTGCTATTTTAAATTTGATTTTGGTTTTTATACTCAATAAACTTTCTAAATCAGATTTGGACAGGACTGACATGTCTTTATGAGAAAACTGCACGACCATCGATATTTTATGTTTTTAATATCTCAAATGTATATTTAGCAAAATTCTTTATTTTATTTACAACATTGGTCTTACTCAAATGATTTTGTCATTTCATTTTTAAAATTTGTATTCTTATATCATTTCGAGGATAATTGTGTTCCAAATCAATGATGATGAATTGAGTTAAATTTAATGCATCGAATAAGAGAAATGTTTTAGCAAGATGGATCTTTTTTTGTAATAAAATAGAGGTCATTTGATTATAATTAGTTAGGATTGTGTGAGAATCATTGGATTCAGCAGACGGTTTGGCATGGTTTGCAGGTAGTGCTGGTTTAGGTTCTGCAGCAGGATGTGCCAGGAACGAAGTCGGGTCCGCATTGAGAGCAGCAAGGCATGTCTTCATGGCTATTTTCAACCCTAATAGAATATGAGAGCCCCACAAGGAATATAACACAGAAAAGAAGTGCTATCATTGATGACGATGGTTTAAAAATAATGATTATAATTAATTCAAAATATCTTGTCATTTATCATATCATCAACATATTAAATTCAATTAAATCAAGAAGTCCACATTTACTTGTGTTATTTATTGATATATTAATTAGTAAACGCATCCTTTTTATATCCATATGCTCTCATTTTTTATTGTCAGTAGATAAATATAATTAGACTTGTGAGTGGAATGAGGAGAACCAACTAAATCCAAGAACATATTCACTATCATTACCACTATACATGCACAGAGGATCCACTACCCAAATCCGGAAGAGATAGCCGCAAAAGGACCTCAGGGTTTGACTACTATACTCCTCAAAGTTGCAAAAACGGTAATCTTTCCTCCAGGAGCACACTTTACTAAAGCATTATAGTTTAAGAAACTTTACCTATCAGTCGAAACAGTTTGGATATGACCAGCAAAAGTGACGCTAGATTAGCAAGTAACGCTAAATCTGCCTCTCCTCGCCAGAAATATTTTGTTGCTGATCGAACTCGAGATCCATCATAGATGATGGCTGAAGATGACAATAATGAAGATCACTTGATGACTCGCAGTAACATTCGCTCAGATGTATCGTTTGAAGTTAAAGTCTAAAATCCTGAACATATTTGGAAGGCTCAATATGAGAAAGAAATTTAGGATTTAAAGAAATAGGTTGCAAGATTGCAATCTGTGGAGGAAGAGTGCATTTATCTTCGAGATAAATACTTGAATCATTACTAAAAAGTATGCAAAGGAAAGAAATGATTATTGATTCTTGATATAAAATCCATGTTTAGTTATTAACCTCCATTCCATTCTGAAATGTGATGATCAAGTTCAAAAAACTTCAGGTGAGAGGTTTGGATAAAAGATATATCGTATATTTTATTATGAGTTGGATATTATGTTAAAAATGCGGAAGAGATTGATGATTACAAGATATAATAAATAAGGTCATCAAAATTAGTTTGAAAATGAGCTGAACATCATCCACAACCAATGCTGATATTCAAATATAAATTTGGCATGTAATTGAAAAACTAAAACGAAGATCGTGAGCTATCTCCTTAATAGCTCTATTCTGAGGTATAACAATATCTGGGTTCAGTTATGTTCAGATAGGCTCATAATTACGAAACAGTTACGTACTCTGATGGTCCTTATCTGAGTTTTAGCTATGATAAGGTGCCATTGGCACGAAACTCTTCATCTGACTACTCAGACTGTACTTTATAGCAGCTAGTGAAGGGAAGCAACGCTAAATTTGTGCTAAGTTTACAGATTTTGCGTGTCCTACAATTCAATCACGTCCTCATTTGCTACACTGTTCCGGAAAAACATCTTAACAATCCCAATAAATTTGTGGTCTTGGCAGTAGTTTTCAGGAACAGTTAAATTGCCAGCGCATGGAGTGAATTAAATGAATATTTAACCATTCTGCAAATAAGAAATCCATACAAAAGTTATAACCAAGTCTATGCCTGGACTCCTTTAGTCATTAGTAAAGCTGAAAACATAATAATCAAGAAAAGACGCAGATTGATCAATCGAAATACTGATCTCTTAAAATCATAAGCTAATTTAAAGTTTAAAAATAAGAGATATCAATAGGCTCTCTTCGTCTATTAAATGGCTCTCGGATTAATTAAAAATCCTTAAAAACGCAGGGAGAGAGCAGTATTGTATGCAAACTCTTCACAGTGTTTGTATGAAATGCGCCTTTATGAATCAGCGCAAATATATGCGTAGATATCAACCTCCCTCGATCACAAGTACATTAAGGCGTGCTTTCGAAAGTTCAATTGTCAGTTATAGCTGAGAAGATTAGAAAAGATTCCCCTCACAATTCATGCCATTAGACGTATCGGTACTGATAAATAATTTTAATAAGTATCAGCTAAATATACGAGATATCTGAGCAACAGTCTTGGTTTCTTCGATTGGAAATAAGTTTTTAGTGGTGCTAATTGCAATTTCGGGGAGTACACTTCTCCAAAATTATAAACAGTAACCCAAGAACAATATTCCACTCAACCTTTTACTTATGTCGCAGCAGAAACTATCAATCAGCATGAGTTAATATTGTTTCACAAACCATTAGTTTACTACAAATTAGAGTAGAATAACTTTGGTCAAGATTATTTAAAGATAAATGAGCAGATCATTAGTTATTCGAAATATTAAAGCTACTTTCATAAACGGTTTAGCTTGTTACCAAACCAGTATATCTTTTAGGGTTAGATTATTAAGATATAAAAGCAATCCTAACGTATTGAAATGAGCTAAACTCGTTCTAAATGTCTTCGATGTTTGGAGCTTTAAAAATCATTGCTCAATATAGAAGCTAACTAATAGTATATAGGAATTTGGGATAGCATGTACTATTTTCGTCATAAGTGTCTCTCTAATTGTACCTATCTTCACATCAAAGGAGGACTAGCTGTTTTTGCTATCCGGAAAATCGAGAAGGGAGAACCACTTTCCATTGATTTTCTCACTTTGCAAACCAAAAATAGATAACTTTTCATGAAAGAAAAATTGGGAAGAATATGTAGTAGCTGTTAATTTTGTTCATGGGGGTGGAAATTGCCAAAAGATACTGAGCCTTAATTATTGTATATCTTTTACCAAAGCTAGAAATAGAACATGAAAGGAGACCTTAATAAAATAAGCCTGTATTTCCTGTGGTAGCTTCTCCAAGCTCGGAGCGAGAATGAGATCATCATAATGAAATAATATTTATTGGTGCTTGAAAAGTGGCCAGCTTGGTAGTGTATCATCAACTGCTTAACTTACCTCCGTACCAGTTGCCGAGCAGATCTTTTTGATGCTATAAAAAGCACAATTAAACGTATATTCGAGAAATACTTCAATATGACACATGCGCAAGCCGTGGAACTCCTCAAACAGCTTTTATGAACAATATTTCTCAATCAGAATACCATTATCAGCTATGCTAATATTGCACAACTTGCATTAAATATTCTTTTCTTTATTGTTTGAATTTTGATATTATTTTTTTACCAATTTTTTATAAAATACGAGTATCAACATTAAAAATGAATTCTACTTAAGCAGGATCGAAGTTATATTTATTTTGCCCTTAATTTGTATAAATTGGAGTTCTTTCTTTAAAAGACAACCAAATAATTTATTATTTTCCCTCCTATTTTATTGTTTTAAGTTTCAATTTTCATGATTGTACTTTGCTTTTGTGAATGATTGATAAATTTATTGATTTTATTAATAATGAACTCGGAATTAAATGGCTCCTCTTATTACCGTGCTAATCCTTTTTATCAGCAAGGATACGTTCCCGATAGTGCCTTGAGAAATCGCAAATCCCCAGCATATCTCGCTGAAATTCCACAAGGAGAGAAATATTTTTAACCATCAAATAGGAAACATTTTCAACGATTGGGATACTATTCGACCATTGCATAAGAAAATATCATGAATAACGACAATAAGGATTATGACAGTTCTCCTGCTAGAGACAAGGAGTTCTTTAGAAGTTTAAACATCAATGATATTGAAGGAGCTGCTACAAATACTCTAATTAGCCAAGCAGTAAAAAATAGAATGAAAGCCCAAGAGCATCTAATGAGAAGAAGTCGAGAACAGCGGGAAGAAGAAGTAAGGTAAAAAGTTAGGCAATTTTCTCAGATCGAGGACAATCGAAAAAGAGAAGAAGCTCTGGTAAAAATAAAAAGCAAAAAGTAGCCAAACTATCATGAACTTGTCAAAAAAATGAGAACTGAGTAATCATAAGGAATGCCATCTCCTATGCAATAAAAAATAAGGTAAAGGCAAATAATAAATCAACAGCAATTCAATCAAAATAATCAGTTTCACAATCAGCTATAACAAACGTAATACTAAATCATGTAACTTGAAAAGCAGCTTCGGGAAGTTAGAAGATAAAATTAAAAAAATAATCAAAAGACTAATTCATTTCATCTCCAAAGTCTTCCAAACAATTAAAAGCAAGATATATAAAGCGAAGACAATCATAAATATCAAAGAGATTAAACACCAAATGTTATTACAAATTAATGTCAGCAACCTTAATTTAATTCAAAGAGGTATCCTCATTAAAATTATATCAAAATTCAAAACAATCCCTCATAAAATATTTCAGCTAACCCTCTCAAGATAAATTATCCTCAGAAAAATTACAATTAACCAATTTCTCAAAATATTGCTAATATGCAAGGAAATATCGATCGTGATAGGCAGAGATCTCTGACGGATAAATTAATTCCTAAGACGAATACATACGGATAATAATTAATAAGAAAACAATAAGAACAGAGTTATCAGGATGCAAGATCGATGGTAAATCGAGAGAGTAGGTAGCAACATCGAAAATTTAACCCAACTTTTTTGTCATTTGGAAGTGCCTCCATTGGATTAGCTGGAAGAAATATTGTGGGATTTTGATATTATGATCGCATTTTATTATATTTTTGCCTTTTCTTTATTGGATGTCATCCATGACTTGCCAAAACCATTGTACGTTTTAATTGTCTTCGGTATAGCCTTCATATTTGATATATCTCTTCATTTCTCCTATGTCTATTACTGAGCAACTAAATATCCCAATCAATCTCACGGGAGTTAAATAATTTTAAAGCATGAATGGATATGACTTATCAGCTCACTATTACAAACCGAAGAAGGCTAATAATATTCATAAAAACCCTACAATAAATAAAGGCAATAAAAAGAACAATAAAATGTTCATATATCAGAAATGTAATAATGTATTCTTTGAAAGTATGGATTTACTGGAAAGAACCAAATAACAATAATCAATATGCAACTATTGTATCATTTCAGATAAATTGGCATAAAATATACTAAAATTATCTAAATTATGAATTTAACTTCTAAATAGATTGGAATATAAAAAGCTGGCAGTACTTACATAGTAATTGCTTCTTGAAATGCTTTGATTTTACTTAGTACTTTTATTCTGCGTCAGCAGATGATTTTTATCTTACCTTATCTTACTTAGTACTTCACTTCTTATTGATGAAAACCACAAATTTATATCAATTGTCATAATTTAGTTACCTGTAACCATGAAAACATAAAAAAGAATATAATCTAAAGATTTTATTTTATGCAATCAATAAGGACGATTATCCTTATACTGATAAATGGGCGTAGCAATCCTTTGATTCGTTGGAACCAGAACAGGAACGGATTTGTTTTGAGTTAGCATTTTTTGCATATTCCTCTCGAAGTTATAAAGCTTGCTTTCGTGCTCAAGGACCCTAATCACGTGATTTTTCTCTTCTTCTGTACTTTCGCTTGCAGATGATCCAATTCTTTAATATTTAAGTTCTTGTTTTTTTCTTTCTTAACGCTCTTAACGTTCTCTTTCCCTCATAACTACCTCACTCTTCATCACTTTAAGTTGTGATTCTGCATTAGAAAGATCTCTCTCAAGATCTGGCAATTTTCTCTTGAGGGTTTCGATTTGATCTCCGTAGTTGTTGATGTTAATGGTAGCGTTGTGAATATGATCAATTTAATACTTAAGTTGATCATTTTCCTATCTTAGTGCGTCTATAATTTCATTGGCTTTTTTGATTTTATCGTTGAGTTAATCAATTTCGTCTCTTGTCTGCTCCACTTCAGATCTCAAGTTTTGCACTTAGCTTGTTTTTGCTTTATTGTCTCTTTGCAAACGAACAATCGCCTCCTCAATGGACATACTTTTTCTTCTTTCAGCGTCAAATTGTTTCCTTAACTCTATAAGATCTTTTTCATTAAGATCACTTTTTCTTCCCATTGCATTGAGAGCTTATTCAAATTATTTGGTTCTAGTATTGGCGTCAATTGTTTGCCTTCTTATTCTTTCCATTTATTCTTTTCCTTTAGCAACTTTGTCTTTCATTTCTTTATTCTGACGATCCAAATCTTTGAGTTTTCTGTTTCCATATTAATTTTCAGCCATGGTAACTCTCCTTTCTTTTTACAGCTACTGCCTGAGCCGCTATATCTATTCGGCAGATAATTCATATTTTTCTTGAACAGAAATATAATTTTAATAATGTTTGCTTGCTTATTAAACTTTTGATGTAAGTATTTGTTCAAGTTGTTTGACTTTCTGTTCATCAACCATACTCTTCCTTCTTTCGTCCTCAATAGCTTTTTCCAATTTTCTAATGTTGCTATCTCTTCTCAAGAATGCCTCTTGTGCTTCTTCAAGTCTCCTTTCTTTCTCACGAATCAAGGCTTCATATTTTTTAAGTTTATTTTGATCAACAGTACTTTTTCTTCTCTAATTCTCGACTTAATTTCTCAAAAACACTATTTATTATTCAGTTGATTGAATCTTCTCAGCAGCCTTTTAAAACTCTTCATTCTTCTTTTCCAGCTCGTTTCCTTTTCGATTTAAAAGTTACTAAAGCTTTTTTATTGTTGCCTCATCAGCGAGACTTTTGTTCCGCTCTTTCTACAGCTCTTCTTGAATAGCCCGAATTTAATTTTATAATGAAGTGTTCCTTCGATTACTTTACTCAATGAATCTCACTTTATCTGCAATTAGCTGTTCCAATTTTCTTATCACACCTTGATCAGCTGTGCTTTTTCTTCTTTATTTCTCGATCTCATCCCTTAAGAATTTAATGGCTTCCACGTCATCTTCTTATTTTTTAGAATATCCTTAAATTTGTCCGCTCAATTCATTAGCTAATCTGAATTTTTGATCCAGAATCTTTTGCATTTATGATAGTTTACGTTCGTCCACCATACTCTTTCTCCTTTATTCGTCAATGGCTTCTTTTATATCACGAATTTATTCGTCATGTTTGAGTCGAATTCTGTTACTTTCAAGCATCTCTTTTTCTCGTTCACGCAAGAGCCCTTCTAACTTGCGAACAGTAGCCTCATCAGACATACTTTTATTTCTTTATTTTTGAATTTCCTATCTCAAAAGATTCAGCTCTTGTTCCCCTTCAGATTTACGGCGATTAAGTTAATTTAAAAAATATATCTTCTCATTTAATAATCTCTCGATATCTCTGGCTTTTTTCTCATCCACCATACTTTTTCTTCTTTCAGCTTCGAGGGCTTCCATAAGCTCTTGCACTCTATTTTCAGTTTTAGCTGTATTTTATTGGAGAATTCCTTCAATCTTTTTTATTTTTTGTTGATCTGCCATACTCTTCCTTCTTTCTTTATCGACTTCATCCTTAAGCAATAATAGCTCATCTTGATTTAATGTGCTTTTGCGAGTTAATTACCCAATTAATGCTGTAAGCTTCTGCTCTTTTTCTGCCATTTGCGCTTTCATTTGCTTGATGTACTCCTGATTCTCTTATTTATCTGCTTAGTGTGAGCGTAGATAATTTTATAGTTATTCTCTTTCTTAATTCAGCTTTTATAAGTTTCTCATTGCCTATTTTTAGCTCATTAAAGTCTTTCTCCTCTCTTCCTCTCGCTCTTCTCCAATTCTTCTCAACATAGCCTCGTAGTTTTTTGTCCTTTAATTTTCACTTTTAATTTTTTATTAGAGTCGGCGCTTTTCTTCCTCCATAGTCCTTACTTTTTTAACCATTCCGTTTTGATTTGCACTGGTTTGTCTCCTTTATTATTCTAGTTAATTTCTAAAGCCTTAAATTTCCTTTTTATTCATTTCGCTCTTTCTCGCTAAATCTCTAATGACCCGATCTGCTCTTTCTTGTTCGACCTTCATCTTTCTTAATTCGTTGTTTCTCTGTTGGGATTAGCCCTCTCCTTAATTCAATTGTCGTGCCAACTGTACATTGAGACTTTGAAGTTACTTTGCTTTTCTATCAGCAATTATTGCAACTTCTTTCCTCTTTTGCTTTTCCATCTCAATTTGTTTGGCAATATCTTGAAGTTTTCTTTAATTTTATTGATCTTTCCTTGATAGTTCTCTCTTGTTATTTTCTGCGTCTTCCTTTTTTCTTCTTTCTTCTTATAGGGACCGCTATAATTATTGATATTTTCTTCGAGCATATTCTTCAATTCCCACACTTTTTCTCTTTTCCTTCTCGAGCTCGAGTCGTAGAGCCTCAAGTTCTTCTTAATCAATGTGGATTCCATTTTAATATTATCGATTTTTTCTTATTAAATTTTAACTCTCCTTTTTCATGGTTTCAAGTACATAGCGGGCTTTTTTATTCTCTTAATCCAATCCTAGAACTTAAGATTTTCCCTGCTCTTATCTTTCCTGGATGAGTTGATTTTATCTCCTGACATCTTCAAGGATATTCTCAAGCTTTCTTCTTGCCTAGAGGTTTTATCTTTTTACCTCCACCGTTCTTGCTGCTTGAGCCATGGAATACAATTTCTGCCGAAGATCCTCGTTTTCATTGCCTGACAAAGATACCTCTTTTTAAATATCATAAAAAATTCCATCCAAGTTATCTTTTAATCCACTCAATTTTCCAACAATTCCAGATGTTCGGGAATCGTTCTGCTTGAGTATTTCATTCAAGTAAGGGATCAAAGCTTGAACCTTCTGCATCAAATATGATTTTGTTTTGGTATTATTTGAAACAGGCTAAACAGGTATCCTCCCCGATGCAAACATCTGAGGCTGTAAAATATTTGAATTAGAGGATTTTACAAGATAAGCTCCACTGGATAAAACGTTGTTCATAGAATATTAATATATATTGGATATGTTTAATTTGTAGAAATATAATACTGAATGTCCTTATCATTGAATATTTCAAAATTACAAATAAATGCAGCCATATTTTTTGTCTTTAGTAATACAGTCTTAAATATTTTATCAAAAATTATCTTTTTATATGTTTTAAATCATTTTCGTCAATTTTTTTATTCGTTTAACTCGAAAAATTGAACTCCCAAACGTTTAGTTAGACCATTAACCTTATTCTGGTGATCTCCTTTACACTATAAGTAGCAGATAAAATTAGAACATAATAGAACCTAACAGAAGATTGCCATAAAAACCCAAAAGGCTGAGAGTGTGACTAAGTTTATCAAAAAAATTATTACCCAAAATACAATAGGAATAAACTGTCCAAACCAAAAGACCATGACATTGAATGAAGAAGGAACTCTAATTTGTGATGATTAAAAGCACCACTTTTCCAAATTATCTTCTGATAATTGAGAGTACCATCTTAAAGCTGCCAACTGGCGCCCTGCTATATTTTTGGTCATCCAAAAATCAGCACAAAGTAAAAGAATTATCAAAATAAAGGTCAAGAGGACCTGATTAGTGAGTAATTTTAGTAAAAGGTATCTGAATAGTTATAGATGTACAATACCATTGGAACCAACTTGAATGCTAAAAAAAGAATGATTGTTTGAGGCTTACAATCATCGTTAATTTTATTTAAGTTGCTATCGACCTCAGAAGTTGGATTATCTCTAAATGTTGTGACTATTACTTTTTGGAATTGAAAATCATGCTTATTATTTTTAAATTACAAACATCAAAAATAACTAATAACAAACTATCAAAATTTATAAAAGCCCAAAGCAATTAAACTAATAATTAAGATGACAATCCCTCCTTCGAAATAGATTCTTATCGGATTAACAGTCGGCTTTCTTGAAGTCGATAGCTTAGGCTGAGAATTTTTTAGATTCATTTGATGATGATTTTCTTTGCTGGGAGTAGAATGTTTAGTGGAATTATCTGATTTTCCAATTATGGAAGTGGAATATTCTCGATTAAAAGTTGATTCCTGTTTTTGGTTATTGAATTGATCATTATGATTAGTAATTATTGAATTGTTTTTCTTCGATTGGTAGTTAAAAAAATCCACTATATTTATATTTTTATTCCGATCTTGGGGTTTGATTTAAGTAATAGTGCTTTTAGTATTGATTAAATGTTCAGGCCTATTTACTATGACAATTTCAGTTGAGCTATTTTTAAGGTTGCTTCTTATTCCTGATGAATTTGGGCTTTTTATGTGAGAGCGAAGATTAGATGAAGGTGACTAATTTTAAGGTTGATATTATGTAGCAAGAATGTCATAATGTCCAGGCCTATAAAACAAGACAAAGTTGAATCGACCATTTTAAAGATATTTCTCTTATTTGACAGTTGATTATAGAGTCATCATAATGCTGATTGTAATGCCTAAAAGCTAAGCCAAGGAATAAATTTCTACTCCTTACGACTCCTTTCCAAAAGTCAGTACTTTCTTCAGTTAATTTTAGAGTCCATTATTGACATAGCCTTAAAATTTATCTCTATTTCTCTTAATGTATTGATGATTAAGTGATCTAAAATAAGATACCATAACAACATCAAACATTTCTGAAGAGTTGAAAAGTGCCTCCAGCTTTTTTTATCGGGCAACTGAAGATTACCTTTCCATTGGTTTGAGAAACTGCCTCCATATAAATTGAAGTAGCTCTTAAGATGAATAGTTATCTTAGTTATAGAACGGCAACTCAAGACAGTCAAAGATGGGAGCTTTTGGAAAAAGACTGTTGTAATTGGAAAGATCAGTCTTGGACAGATAGAGAAAGATGCATGCGCGGTAAAAGCAATTACCATCACCTTTGATTGCTCGATAGTAGTGAAATTCCTCCTAAAGTTTGTACATTTGAGGATGCAGTTATTCATTGGGGTAGTCCCTGATAAACCTTTCTAGTTTTTTGACTTCAGACACATTAACTCCATTGGGTGTGGTTGAAAAAAATCGATTGAAATCTGAATTCATGTAATTATTTATTATAGTTGCGCCTAATATTAACAGTAAAGCATGAATATCAAATCAGTTCCTACTTGTAAATTTGAACCTTTGGTATGGGCATTTTGATAAAATTAGGATATTATTGTGACTTAATTCGAAAAAGGATAATCAAATCTTTGCCTGCCTCTATACTTGCTTTTATAACCCCTCGACCTCTATAAGGTTTCTTCAGAATGAATCTTTGATCCGTATATTGGCTTAATTAACGATAGATTACTTTTCATTAATCTCGAAGGATAGCTTAATATTCGAATCCTTCTCTAGATGAAAGATTAGATATCCATAGCCACATTAGCTGAGAAGTATATTTGAACTTATCCACGAATGTCTATTTTCAGCAATAATTTTTTTGTTAGAGTATCGGTAAGCATGATCCAAAAATATTTTGTATAGGAATCCAGGGTGATTTGACTGTTTTCCTCTCTTTAGATGAGCAGGATACGAGGAATATATACTTGCAGTAGCTGAATCTATATTTTGATGAATCCAGTCAACTTTCGCATATATCACATATGACCCTTTCTGCAAATTGGTGAGTTCAATGTGATGATCTGCAAATAAATTGCTCGAACTGGAGCTTATGTAAGTATATTAGACTCCCTTTTCACTCATTTACTGTTTTCCAACAATGATTATTGATCTTGAATATCTTTATTCGACTCCTTTTTTATTGTTTCTTTGACCATCGAGCGAAAGAGTGAATGTGACATTTCCTCCCTTTGTCTAAAATTATAAAATCTATCCGTTTTTCTGGTCAAACTCCACTTAAATACTTGAGCAGCTTGCATTGTCGTTTATCTTACAAATATCTACCATGTCAAAAAAGCTGATAAAATGTTCCCAAAGAATGAAAAAAGCTCGATCATTTTTGTTATAAATACCCATTTAAACTTGATCTTTTTTTGAAATAGTATTCCAAAATTGAGTATCCGCAAGACAAGCTCTCCCTTTCCATTATCTGCTCCCCCAATGACTTCTGATCTTAAGAATTCGATATTGTTTCTGAAAAAGGTGAAGCTAAATAATATAGTCGTTACTATTGTGTAAACGTAACCTCTAATTAGGCCATACTTTTAAACTTCTACATTTTATTTAGTTCCACAGCACATAACTGCTCCATTATTGTAAGAATCTATCATTTTATGCCAAAGAATTTACTATTTCTACTTTTATTTGCTTATATCATAAAAAAAAGTAGGAGCTCCTGAATAAGCCTGCAGTACTGGTCCAGGAAGTCCTCCCACAATTTTCCCATATGATCCATGCATTTTGGCCCAACATTTTTATAAAATAATGATCCATATTTCCTTATCTCTTGTTGGACGAGAAAACAAAGGATCTCCTAGTTGGTCGACTGGAATGTAATCATCCACAATTACCTCTCTCAATATTCCTTTATAATGTATTCTAGCCATGTAAATACCATATTTATTCAGTACTCTGTTTGAATTCGGAAAAATATTTTTTATTCTAAAATCATTTTAGGCGAGGGCAGAAATTGTGCTGAGAAAATAGCAATTAGTTAGACTTCCCTGGAAAATATTCTAAGGCGAAATTGATTCATTAATAAAGATTGCATTTTTAATAATTTAGGGAATTCTTATCCAGCTTGCTCTCAATTGAAGATCTTCAACGTAGCCTAGAGAAGATTGATCAGGAGGAAAGTCCATATCTGTGTAACTACCTCCATTTTGCTAGTACTACTCAATGAGTTGATTGTAATTAGATTTTAAAATTTGTTTTATTGGTGCCTTAGTTAAATTGTTATTCACAAGATCTTGAAAAGTATACTCGCCTGCAACAACACTATTTAATGGGGAGTTGTTCTTAAACATATTTCGAATAAATGGTATATTCTCGCTCGAACTATCAAATTTATTTTAAAATGAATTGGGTTCGTTATGATGTTGTTCTAGAAGTTGGCTCGTTGCTTGAGGACTACTGAGGATTTCATTTAAATTGCCCATGGGTCCACCAATTATGGGTATTTTGTTATAGACTTCATATGAATACTCTCCGCTTTTCGGTTGGTTTGAACATAATCCGCAGGAAGCAAGAAAATTAAACATTAAAAAGTTGATAAAATTTATTCAAACTGATAATATTGTATTAAGTTTAAATAATTATTCATTCATATATTTAACAGATTTCTCTTGAAGTATAACACGATTTTAATAAGCATGTGTCTTCATACTCTTAGATTAAAGGTAAAAATTATCCATAGAAACAAATTTATCAAAGGTATAGCTTTTGGATGATTTCTGACATTAATTACTTACTTATTTACTGTATTATATCAAAACTTATCATTATTATTATTATATTTAACAGCTAATATGCAGGAATTATTAAAAGATCCAGACACTCTATCGTTTGTCAAAGGTAGAGACCTAAGTCTTGGAATTCTGAAGAAGGAAATTGATCGAAGATTCGTCAAAATCAAGAATATGCTCGGTCATAATAAATGTTCTTAACTTAAAAGAGGTTAAACTCTTAATTAGGCCACTCAAACTTAGAATTTTCAATTATGTTAAACTTCTACAATGCCCCTTTCACTAAATAACATGCCCGTACTTTCTGATCATAATTCCAACATGATTCTCATGGATGAATAAAAGTTAAAAAATGCTTTGCCCAGAAGTGGAGTACAGAAATATCACCATCGGAGACAATAATCACTCTAAAACATAAGCGAAAACGATAGTATTAAGTAAAAACCAGAATACCTGAGTGCCAAAAAAGACAGCCAAAATACTCTTTTCACTTCCAATCTAGTATCAGGAAGGCCTTCCTTTGAGAGTAATATAAGTTCCAAGCGACCTCCCTTCATTTGCAGAGATCGAGATGAAAAAACCCGATCTAATTTAAAAGTATTTTTTTTACTATGCAGTTAAAAAGTGATAGAAAATGCGATAATTTCGATAATACGATGAATCCTTGCTTTTATATCGATCTGAACAATAATCACGTTCATGTTTGTGAATCAGTTATTTAATATTCCGAAAACGAAGATGGACACGACAGACATTCTCTTGGCATGAAGGGAAAACAAACAACTTCAAGAAGAAATCTAAAAATTACAGACAGAACTTCGCTTCATGAGCCTTAAAAACGAATTACTGTCACAGATTAATGCCAAATGAGAATGCTGAATTTAATTTGGGAGATAATCCCTCAAAAAAGAAGAGAAAACATTGATACTAATCTGAGGTGCAATGTAATTCGGAAGATTGATGAAAAATACGGCGATTACTTCGATAATATATGATTTTTAGATCATGTAATTATTTAATATTTCGTAGTGATATATCTTATTTTTGTAAGTTTTACATATATGACTGAGAAGTCGACAGTATAGCAAGATAAGCAGCGCTCTTAACTCCTAAGAAAACAGTTGACTCAGATGGGAGAGGATTTCTAGTTTATGAAGAAGAGTAGAGAAGAATGGAAAAAGCAGCTTGACGCGCGCTTCCAGGATATAGAAAAGTAAGCAAGATTCCATTTAGAAAAATATAAAGCAGCAAGCAGTACATTGCCAATGAAGGAAAAAGAACAAACGATACACTCTTGGCTTTTCAACATAAATTTTAGTTTTAGATCAAGAAGACTAGAGACGATCTTCAAAACAATATCAATACCCTTTCGAAGGATACAGCAAATAAATTCGATTAAAAGAATAAGGAGGTCGCTGATCTCAACAAATAGTTGGGAGACGAAATTAAAAATAGACATAACTAATTCGAATAGGGTCAAAAGGATACCAAGGAAAAAATTTAAAGTAAAATTTGTTTAAATCAGAAACAAACTAAGCCATTGATAAGGAGAAAGAGGCCAGAATTCTCAGTGAAAAGGAAAATATGGGTAAGATAAACGAATCACTCTTTTTGCTTAAATAGCACCTTAAATAAGAAAAAGATGAGCGTAATCTAAAGATAAAAGAACTTGAAAAAAATACCAATCATGAATTATCTTCTCAGCGAAAGTTCAACTAATGTATTCATTATCTTATATAGAATTCCATAACAAAACTTTCAATGATTTCAAAGACAGTCTGTCATCTCTTCGGAATGAAATGTAAACTCGATTCAACTCAAAGGACGAAATCATTAATGCTCTCTCTAAGGTCGTGAGTACTATTCAGGATACATTGCGCCATCCCAATTGATTGTTGATTGATTAAATTATATAAATCATGATAGATAGAAAGAAAATAGTCAAGCGGCTTAATAAAGGGAGCAGACTCAAAGAACTACCATTACTCAACTTTTACATCTTGGTGGCGATTATCTTTCAAGTAATTGGGGAGCTGCTTGATTTTTATTATTTGAAGATACTCAGACCTCTACCAATGATTTTGATGATCCTTTATGTGCACGGTAAAAATTCACCAAGGGACCATCTAGTACCCAATCTCATTGAGATAGGATTAATTATCAGTTTAGTTGGAGATCTTTTGCTAATGTCTGGAGAAACATCTACTTTTTTGCTTGGGTCTGGATTTTTCATATTAGCACATATTGTTTACACAGTTGCCTTCCGCATGGGCGACCAGATCAGATTTCTAAGAAAAAGATATAGAATGCTTCGAAAATTTGTTTATGCAGCTATAATATTGATTTATAGTCTTAAAATATATGCTTTATGGGACAAATTTCCAAACCATGTCTTCTATGTAGTATGTGGAATTGTTGCTATGGCTGAAGGCATTGTCATTCTTTCTCGTTACGAAATAACAGCTACTTCTTCTTTCTATTTCATGTTAATAGGGGTAGGTCTTTATGTAGTATCCGATAATTTTTCAATATACTTAAAATTAAATGAAATTTAAACAAATTTCGGGAAAGCAGGCATCATGTTAACATATTTCGTATCTCATTACTTCATCATGCATGGCTCATTACACCAAAGCAATCTACAGTTCTAAATAGATAAGATACAAGACCAGATGCATCGCACATACTGATCTTCATATAGGAATTATTTGTTAATTAATTCAATCATAGACTATCATTCAGGCAATTTGAAATCGAACAATTCTCTCCAATTTTATTTTTTTATCTTCTCCGAGATCTTTTGTGAGGGAAGTGAAGGAGATGAAGCTTTTTTTATTATAGGATTTCGACAGCAATGATTTATTAGACTTTAGATGCATTTTTCTGCTGAGTCGATAAGTTAAACTTTAGAGACATCTATTTTGTAAGTTTTAAGCCAATTAAAAGCATTATCCTTGTCTTGAATATAGACAATAATGGGTGCTGTCGGAATTATCTTTCGGACCATGAATGCGGTTTTAGCTCCAGCATCTTTCGTATCAAGTTTATTTTCTACTCTTCTCATATTAGTAACAACAATTATCTTTATTTGAGGGCGACCAATATAGTCAAGATGATTGTTTAGCCACTTCTCGAGACTTTCGGTCGATTAAAAGAAATATTTGTATGTACTAATTGGACAATCCAATAATTTAAATATTTCCTAACTTTATTTAATACCGGTATCCACCCATAAAATAAAATTGACTTGAATCGTCTGCTATTCAATTAAAGTTTATTAGAGTTCGAAGATAGATGCTTCTGATTTAATAATTCTAAAATTAGTAAATGGTTTAAATATTATCTTCTCACTTTAATATCTTGCAGATATACTTATCTTCTTGCCTGTCTTTGATATTATTTTAAATAATGTTGATCCCTCCTTTAATTCTCCTGCTTTTGGCGCATTTATCGTTGTACGTAAAAATTCAGGAAATGTGATACTTTTTTTGTCTTTATCCGCTTAATAGTTATTGAAATCTATTGGGCAAATCCAATAAGTTTCACCACTGTAATTTTACAATTTAGCCATTTATTTCATCATGCTCTTCACCAATTTGTTTTTCCAATCATCTTCGCTTTTGTTTGGGCATTTAAAATACCGTTTCAAATATCTATTGATAATTCTCTCAAAAGTTGATTTGGGTTCTTTTGGATTTTATTGGAATTAATAGTTGCTTGTGTATATCATTAAAGGAGATAATTTTTTGTTTGCTTGCTTGCCAATAAGTTTATATAGCTATTACTCGCTAAGTTATGATGTTTACTTCATTATCTTCTCAAATTAATATTGCTATCCAATAACCTTTGCAGTTAAATGATTCACCTTTTCGTTTTCAAAGTTAAAAGTCAAGAAATCATCTTTCAAAAAATATTTTTATTACATTTTCAAGCATCTGCCTTGAGATTTTTTATAGTCTAAGATATCTAAGATATATTTGACTGGGTAGTGTCGAATTGCATCGTATTTTAAAATAATTCCATCTCTATCATAACTTTCAATGTTTATCAACTTTTAATTAGATTTTGCAAGATTCTAAGGCGATTTATATATTTAGTTTGCGCGTTTGCATTTGAATTTACTATCTTTGATAATGATTCCAACATATAAGAGTATTTCCTTCTGATCTTAGACCCATTGTTCAATATTATTTATCTTCTTACTGAATTGATAAATTAGCTCCGAGCATTTTTTATATTCATTGAATTGCCTTTATACTGAGCAAAATTAAATGTTTTGATAGCTGGTTAGTTTGGTTTAATATATTTAATTTATTTTGGCGGCAACAGCCTATAATATATTCACTTTTGAGGGAAAGAATGCCAAATGAAAAATATCACAATTTTCTTTCATGATGCAGCATATTTAAAATTTTGCATTTTGTTTTTATGTAAAATTGGAGGTAGGATCTGATTTGGATGGTTTCTAAATATCTAATTGCTATTCTTTTTACAATATTTATTATGTGTAAATTTTTGATGGCTGTGGCTTTTGCCTCTTGAAATTTTCTTCATGTAGCTTGGATGCAGCTTATATATTTGATTTTTATTTTAAGTTCCAGCTTGACCTTGATCCCAACACTATTTGTTTGGCATCCGAAACCAATTTAGATGCATTTTGATTTGATTGGGTTGGATTTTAAGGACTGATTTTACATGTATATTTAATATCTGATTCTTGCTTGGCATTGATGTTGGATTTATTAGTCTCATTAAATTTTTCTTTACCTAAGATATCTAATGAAAATAACTTTGAGTTACTCACATTCTGTGTAGAGGGAAAAATTTTGCCTGTTTCTTTAACTCCACTGTCTGACTTTACCGTAACTAATGATGCTGGTGGAAGATCTAAATCTCCATCAAATTTATTATCTTGGTTTGATTTCAACTTGTGGTAGTTGGTGGGATTAATTCCATTGTTACCATATTCTTCTATTGGAATTTCCTATTTGATGGCACTTTTGAAACTAGATCCATATTTTAGTTTAGATGTATATTGGCTTTGACCTTTGTTAGGATCCATTCTTAAAACAATATTGAATAAAAAGTATAAGATATTATTAATGAAGATAAGCTAACATCAATAAAGTTTAATCTAAGAAGTTAATCAAAAATCAGTTACAATGTTATGACGATGGTATTAATTTAGAGTATAAAAACATGCCCTCTCATTAAAAAGCTTATTATTTCAATGCAAAATCTTAATTATGCAATATTCTTCCTTAGTATATTTTTAAATATATAAATTAGAATGAAAAAAGATATTAATAGCATGATTTAAGCTTATTTGAATTAACCTAGATCAATTATAATATTCGACACGAAATATCATTTAGGGACGAAAAGATAGGAAACACTAAAGGAATATGAGGATATTAATCGGCGAAGAAAAGGGTGGCTAATACTATCACAAACGATAATTAAATGTAGAAAAGTGATGGCCAAAACTGAATTTACCTGCTGTCTAAATGTATACAAGTGATGGACGTTTCTTTTCCACACTTAGACAGCGGTACCTTAGGTCTTAGCCATCTCGTCTTCTTCGCCGATTTAGATCCTCTTAGATCTCCATTTATCATTTAGTCTCTCCCTCAGTGATATTATCGTGCCAAACACTATAAATCATCGTGAAAATAAAATTAATTTGACAGTAAAGTTGATTTAATAGATAAAATATGAAGTTAAAACTTACATACTTTACTATATCAATCTATTGTTGCCATTTTTATTTCTTGTGAGAAAAATAACTAAAAATTTGAGCAGCGCTTTCGTATTTTTGCAAATCTGTCCCAAATAATATCAACAATATTGTTCAATTTAAATGGATTTTCATTTTTTCATCTTGGATGTAAGTTTTTCATCTGTTTTCGATTCAAAAATATCTTTAGGAATAATTTCAACATCTCTATCATCGAATTAGCTAAACAAAAATGACCAGTAAATTTAGGTCATAGTATTAGATCTAATATAAATAAACATAAGCCCACCATAACAAAAATTTTATAAGAATGAGCATTTTTAAGATATTTTATTGTAAAAATCAAATCTAAGTTTATAACTTCAATTCATTAGCATATTGAATGATACATGTATTTTACTCTTCATTTTCATTCAAACATGACATCAATAAACAAAATAATGTGATTAGAAGCTGATCTCACCATCCGCATTGAGAATAAATAGTCTTGTAAAAAACATAAGCAATATAATTGTTGATATTAATACTCAATGAGAAACTTATAAAATCGTCGTAAGTACTCCAAAATCTCATACCAGGTACATTTGTTTTCATGAAGAAGAGGCTAAAATTGATTGATATGGTGGAAAAACAAAAAATTGGGGTAACTAGAGCGGCAAGAAAGCTTAGACTTAAAATCCCGACCGCTAAGGTTATTTTAAGTTCTTATCGCAAAAAAGGGGTTGTATTTCAAAAGAAAAAGGAGTATGGAGTTGATAATGCCATCACTCCACAAATTTAAATTCATGAGGAGCGGAAAGAGAGCCCTCCGGCTCCAGTCACTGTCATTTAACCGCCACCCGTTGTTTGTTACTTTCAAACATTTTACGTCTATTCTTTTCCAAATCAAGAATAGCATCCTGGAATAGTGATCAATTTTTGATGATTGATTCTTTGCACTTTGTCCTATAGTTTATAAGTATAATATTCAACAAATCACTCATATATGATGTTATTAGAATAAGCTATTTTTTTCCTCATACTAAAGTTTAACAATTGCTGATATCTATCGTGGCTCAGCAGCGTAGGGCTTACAAGATAACTGTTATTTTACCTGTTTAAAATAAATACGAGGATAAAAATAAAATTAATTACTATCCAAAGACAAAAATTATGAAGAAAAACTTTCCATTTTTGTAGATTGACTTAAAATAAAGTGTCTTATACTTAGAAAGAAGAGAATAAAAAATTCTTTTTGAACAAAAAATCAAGATAAATTGACATGGTATCACAGGTCTTTCTGTAATGGAGTTTCGCCTCTAACCTAGTGATTAAAGAAGAAGACGCATCTGCCCCTTTGATTATTTCATAAGGAAACTTCATTGACGGAGACTTTTCAAAATATTGGGTTTATTGAAGCTTTATATTATAATATCTATCTCATTAATTAACTACAGGTAATATGAATAGAATTTTTATTCATCACAATGAAAAACAAAAGAACCGCTATTTCAAAATTTTATGATATCTGAGGTATGATCCAATTATCAAATCCACAAATATTTAAAGCTGTTTATCTATTCCTTAGGCTTTGATTTTTAATATTTTTATTATTATTAAATTTACCATAATTCTTCATGGGTATTGATTTGATCAGGGGAGGTAGAATAGCCAATCGCGGCTTCAGAACCACCAAATCCAGCAATAACTACCTTAAAAGTCTCATCAAGGTACATCAGCTTTTATTTAGCTCTACTCATTCCTTGAGAGAAGAACTGATTCTAAGTTCAATCAAGTTGTTCATAAAAGACTTAACCAGTCACGCCTTAATCGTTATCCTATTTCTGTTTCACGCATCACTAGACTTCTCAGCAAAGACAGAGTTGTATTACCTGAAGGAGCAAATAAATTTAATCGTATTGTAGCAATTGTTGGAACTGTCACTAACGATGTTAGACTACTTAATCTTCCAGAAGGTCTTAGAGTTGCTGCTCTTCGCTTTACTCAAGCTGCCAGAAATAGAATTACTGCAGCTAAAGGAAGTTGCCTAACTTTTGATCAACTTGCCCAGTTAGCTCCAACTGGAAAAGGAGTTTTGCTCCTTAGAGGAACTAGGGACAGAGAAGCTAAGAGACATTTTGGTCTTTGCCCTGGCCAAAAAGGTTCACATACTGCTCCCAGAGTTCGATCATAAGGAAGAAAATTCTAAAGAGCAAGAGGAAGAAGATGATTGTATTTACCATCTATTCGCTATTTTATTTTATTTCAAACTTTATTCTTATTTGGAGAAATGATAATATAAAATCATAATGAAAAAAACTGAACAAAAATTTATATTTACAAGTTGGAAACCTTTATTTTTTGTATTGAATGATCTCTAATAACCTCAAACAAATGATAATTTCGAAGAGAGAGAAGAGGGTCTTTAGATATATAGCAGATAATGATTAGTCTGATTAAACTACATATTGTTAAGTATCAACCTGGACATATTTTTTTGAGAGAGGACGACTTGTGGAAACAAAAAATGAATCTCTTTTGATTGCATATCAAGAGGATTTTTTTATTAAATTATTATGCTCTCAACATGACTCTTATAAAATATTTTTAGCAAAAGACCAAAAGGATTATTTCTCTGAATACTGAATATTTATTGAATTGAAACATTGTTGCAGTGTTCCATCTATTTTTTTGACTATTTTTAACTGTAATTAATATTATAGTTTCTATAAGCATCAACTTTTGAAAACATATTTCCCTCGTATTTTTTTTGCTTCTAAAAATAAATGACTTCATAATAAGCTCCAATTAATATTTTAATCCATTTGTTTTCCTCATCACAAAATCACTATTTTTATAATTTGATAATATTACGATGATCTTTTAGAATTTAAAAGATCTCCCCACTGCTATTTTTATTCACTCAAATCATTAGTATTTTTTATTTTTTTTATTTTTTTAATATTCTATATATATGAGGCCATGAATTTTTCTCTATAACGATAAATGATAAGGTATTTCAATTTATCAAAAAGAAGAATATTTACTCGAGGAAAGTTAATAATTTTTGTTTCAGATGAATAAAAACATAGGAAGTGTCGAATTTCAAACCTTGATTAACGACTGTTTGACTTTTAATATATTTTTACACGCATTTCTATTATTTATCCCTAAAAAAAATCCCCCTGACGATAGAATTTGTTGCAAAAGCTCCCAGACCATTTTTTTCCTTTTTTATGGATTTTGGAAGAAAATGATGAATTTTCAATATTGGAGACTAAAGAACCTCATGACATTTTTAGAACTGTTTAAATAAACGAACAAGTGACAGAACTGGAAGAGCATATATTATCATTTATTTTTAAAAAGGAAAAACTTTAGACTTTAAAATTTTTATTATCCTGTTATTCAAAATCAAGATGACTTTAATCATCGAATAAATCAAGAAAAGAGAATTTTAAAACTCCGATAGTTTCATACGTAGTTTGACAATTTTTTAAACAGATCAACATTGACATTAGCGTAAATCCAGCTATTTAGAACGAAAAATTAATAATAATTTGGAGCATTATAATGCAATTCTACTAAAATTCTACTCTCGGAAGCCTTCTTGATGCCAAGTCCACTTGTGGCTCACAGTCCACGGAGGGCTGGTCATATCCCATACCCATACTTTAATGTGCTTCTCCACTCTATCTATATCAATTCAACTAATATTGCTGTCAATTCATTTAGCTAAGCTCTTATCTCAACTCAGAATTACTTCGAAACAACTAACTCATCTCCTGCCGTCTGGCACTCTTCCCTGAGCAATTACTATCCTAATAAAATCGGAAAGAAAACTGTTAAAACTACCTTTCCATATTGAGTAAAAATGCCTCATAAAAAAATTAAATTAAATAGAGGGTGCCTATAATTTTTAAATCGAAAGAAGAACATCCTAAAAATAAAATTTTGAGGAAATTGAAAGACTACGACAGCTAATCTTAGGAGTCTTACAGGCCCCTTGATTAATACTCTCGGGAAGGAGGACCTATTGGTGTGAGTGAATCCAAAAATATTCCCAAAAATTATGGCAAGGCCATCCTTAATTTCATTAGGAGGAATGAGGACTTTACAATGAGGGTCCTAACACACTTGGAGATCGACTACGATGAGTTCATCAATTCATTACGGAAGTTGCGTGGAAAATTAAGCACTATATCCTAACTTCGGTCGCTATGGATAGACTCTGAAAACAAATTTGCGAAGGCTTACCGCATGTTTTCAGCTGAGTATCTGAGAAAGCATTGCCTATCCTATATCTTCAACTCCCGAGTCGAGAACTTTCACAAGCATCTCAAATATCGCTACAAAATAATTCAAAGTGTTGAGCATCCTGAAACTTTCACTTGCATGAAAGAGTTTTGAATGATTTTTATATCTATCTTCAGTTCAGGAACTGAATTTAAATTCATGGTTAAGTATTGAACGGAGTGACGGATAATATTAGTGATCATAGAAAGGATGATACAAATAATATTGAATTGAATTGAATGGAGGATTATTTATTAGAGAGAGAGAGACAAGAAAGTATGTCATTTATTAGATTGTGTTAGATGATTGGCTATGCTGATAATCTCAGTAAGCGCATCCAAGAATATTCAATCGAGAAGACAATGCGGTATAATTCAATCAAGAAAACAATGCGGTATATTCCAAATTTAGTCATTATTAAAAACTGGATTTAATTTTTTCAAATTGCTCGTGGTCTAAAAAAAGCATTCTAATTATTATTGCTGATAATTATATAGTCTTAATTATTGGCAATGATCTACTCTATCCCAACTTTGCTGAAAGAGAGAACTAGGAAAAAAACAGATTAGTTATTAACCTTGGCATATCACATTCCTTGCCAGCCAAGAGACAAATTTATCCAATCTAAGGTATTGGAAAGATTATTCCTAATGGATTCTAAACGAAGATTGAATTGGCAACAACAACATTTGAAAAAATTGGATCCAATAACGTAAATTGATATCAACTTAGACTTTAGATGATGATAAATAAAGACTGTCTTGCACTTTAAGGGATAGATGATCCAGTCGAACATTTTTTAATTAGAGGCATTCTCCAATAAAAGACTTGGAAGGATTTGATAATCGAAAATTAATGGGGTAACATTTTGTTTTAGGTTGAACAATAACATTGGGCCTTATATGAGTGGTGGATTCTATTTCTTTGCTTTGAGGCATCATCTTCAGAGAAAGAGGCAATATTATTAACTTCAAGTCTCACTAAACACAGTTTGATAAAATCCAGATGTACATTTTTTAGCTTCAATGGATTTAAAAAGAAGTAAATTTCAAACAATTTAGACTGCACAAATTGATGGAGAAAAACGTATGCTAACTTGAGTTAATTCACTATTAAATTGAAAGAAATTTATTAATATCGCTTCGATTGAATGAAAATTTTAATGAGATAGTGGCAAGATTGCACCTGTAATAAATTTTAAAGTCAAATGCTGATCCATTATTACGAGAAAGAGGAAATTGGATCAAATTTTTATGCTCTAAATTTTAAGACAATTAAAGAAGATAGTGTTTTAGAATTATCAAAAGGTAACAAATTTAATGGGCGTCAATAACATCTCACTTTCATAACTTAGAGCAAAAGTACTCTTTTATTAATTTAGGTTTTCATTAATTCTGGGGAGATATTTAAATTTTAAAAATTATTTCACTGATTAGTTGGAAGTTTTTCTAATAAACAGCCTTAGCCAAAAAAAAAAGTGGATCGAGACAAAAATACATATATAACAAATTGTTTTGGCTTTTTTATAAGGCAATGCTATAAGCGATTAATCAATTCAACCTTTTGGGGAGATTTCTACTTCCCCTTTATAAATTATAATGTTTGAACGAAGTTAATTAAAAATATAGGAATTAATGACTCTAGCCATGGCAGTATAATGCAGATATTAGAATAATTTCATCAGATAAAGAGTGCTTGGAAGATTTTTATTACTTGGATCACTCACATTTTCCAATCTTAAAATTAAAAGTCATAAGTTCATGTATCTATATTTCAATTTAGAAAAAAGATAAAGTTAAAAAATCTCAAATTTACATCTTAAAAAATAATTGATCCATTTGAGTCACTCCTAACTAAAGCCATTGTATAAGGATAGAATTGGAGCGATTTAATTTTTAGATATAAATGGAATAGACACTTTTAATCAACAGGCTAATGGAGTTATTATGAGGATTGGATACTCTTTTTATGTTCTCAAAAATTTAAATCAAAAAAATAAGCAAAGTGCCTTAGTGTGGGTCTAATCCAACGTTCTTTTCCAGCAATTTTCACTAAATAATGGAAATTAAACTCCAACCACCATTTTTTGAAGAAGTATGTTATGAAAAATTTAGATTATAAAAATTGCTGGATAAAGATATTGAGTAGTTGAGGCTGATCCATTATGAGATTGAAAGAAATTTGTTAGTCTCAATAAAATTGGGAGAAAATTTCAATCAAACCGTCCGAAGGTTATAGCTCTAATAAAAGCTAAAATCAGAAACTGATTTATTCTAAAATGAAAGACAAACTTGGATAAAATTTTTATGTTCAAAATTTTCAAACTAGAATACTATGCATTGGCCTAATTTTAATAGTAATAAATAAAAAATTATGTGGCGTATCTTTTTCATTTCATCAATTTAATACAAGAGTAATTAATATAATCTAAAGTACCCCTCAGCATATCTAGACTAAAAAATATTTTAAAAAATTATAAGCAAGATTTTCACAAATATTTTACAAATTAAATCGAAGCTGTTCTACTTGAAGAAATTTGCAATAAAAATACATGGTAGAAAGTCAAAGAAAGAATTTAAAATATCTACAACAATGATTATATTGACATCGCCTCAATTGATTCTTAATCAGAAAGCATTATCGATCAATTACGGTAATTTAACTAACAATAAAAACAATAATCCCTAAGAAACTAATAAAATCATATCGAAAATCATTTCAAATCAAAGAAGCCTATCGTTTAGTTAAAAATAAATTAAGAATTTTTTAAAAGAACCATTAAGAATGATGAAAAAATGAAGTTTAAAAGATAAATAAAAGATTTGAATTTTATTCCAAAATATGAAGTTAATTTTAATAAAACCGATTAATAAAGGAAGTAAAAGTTATTTAAACAAATAAATTTTTAAAACCCAAAGAAACCTTCATAAACTAATGCCTCCTAACTTTCAATCTACAAAAATCTTTATTTATCACTTAATAAAAATACCATCTCTTTTGTCTTATAAAAAGGAAAATAGTCTCTTCGGCAGTTGCATGAAAAATATTTCGAGACTCATACCCAAATGGACATGCTAAGTTACTACCTTAATAATAAATACATGATTGAACCCATCTATTAAAAGATGTAAATCTATGATAATTTAGCATGCATATATATCGAAAAGATCTTTATTTGGTCAATCGAATTAGTAATAGTGAACTTAAAACCTTAAATTAGATCATGCTAATTGCTAATCTAAATTATAACTAATCTAAGAGTAGTAGTCCAAGATCTCCGATGTATTGTGAATCTGAGAGTAGTCCAAGATATGAATTTCCTGCTTATTGCGAATCTAAGAGTATTTATTTCCGAGAATAACATTCCTTCTTATTCAATAAATAAGACATTACCAAGTCCTTTGTTTTGGATTTTGATCTACTTGTAAACAAATTTTAATCGAGAGAAATGAGTTCTAATCCAGAGATAAAATGATTTCTATTGACATGCAAATTATCTATTAATTATTAATTATTAATTATTGCAAATAAAATAACATGACTTTATATTCTGACTGTAGAATAAATAATAAATGTTTGGGGTTGGGGTTGGGGTTGGGGTTGGGGTTGGGGGTTGGGGTTGGGGTTGGGGTTGGGGTTGGGGTTGGGGTTGGGGTTGGGGTTGGGGTTGGGGTTGGGGTTGG